>Ga0074195_1004387_pt1 | contig 11685 bp, 9 predicted proteins | sample EPASupsiteHSE623_FD_64525 | JGI IMG/M metagenome (GOLD analysis project Ga0074195, IMG submission 64525) | Bioremediated contaminated groundwater from EPA Superfund site, New Mexico - Sample HSE6-23 | ecosystem: Environmental > Aquatic > Deep subsurface > Groundwater > Contaminated ...
AGCGTCCCCACTGGTCGGTCACGAAGAGGGTGGAGCAGTTCCAGAAGATCGATCTTGGTGAAAAAGTCCCTTTCGACATAGCCCTGCCCCTTCCAGCGCGCGATCCCGACCGCCCCGAGTCCGACCAGGGTGTGAAGCTCTTCTGGGAGAGGTTCAAGTGCCAGAACTGCGGACGGTGCTGTTACACTCCCGGAGCGGGCCTTCACCTTGAGAAAGAGGACTTCGAGAGGATCGCAGGGCGCGTGGGCAAAAAGAGGCTCAGAACGCTTTGCAGGTATGATAAAGGTCTTAAGGCCTGGGTGCTAAAGCAGCCCTGCCCCTTCTACGACGCCGACAAGAAAGAGTGCCGGATCTACGAGATAAGGCCAGCAACCTGCACCAAATATCCTCTACATCCTCCATTAAAAGAGATGCCCTACAACCTCGCAGTAGATGCATTCTGTCCGGTGGCGCGAGAGTTCGCTAAGGAGACTCTTGGCTGGTGGATAATCTGCGAGAGCAACTGGGCCTGCATTCTTCATAGGCTTGAACAGGGCCAAAAATAATGCTGTGCTCTTCGATCCTCTGCAACTTCTCTTCTGGTTTAACCGGCCGTTAGCATAATGGTTCATATGCTAGCCTCGGCCTGCCATAAGTTCGGATAAAGGGCGATGAATCCCACTTCATTCACCTGAAGCTCGGTCACGAAGCTGCCACCTGCACTTTCGTACCGATAGGTTGTGGAATTAATGCGTCGGTATAGCTGTTCTAGCGGCTTGAGGGTGAAACTCGGGAAGCTAAGCCAGGCAGCCTTGACCTCTGCCTCTTGTCCTATGTCCAGATTCAACCGCCGAATTGGCAGAAGGTTTGTGGACGGGCTGAAGGCCAGGTCAAGGTCTATGCAGCCCTTAACTCCTGGAAATTCCCTTCCATTGAGCCGCCAATTGCTATTGGAATCGACCGAAATATTCATCTCGACGGCCATATCTCCGATAAAGCCTGCGACTCTTCCTGACAGAGTTTTCCATTCTAAGTTGCACACAACCATGTAGTCCAGCTGGCAGGGTTGCAGGTTATGTGCGAATGCCGCAGTTCCTGCCAGATGCCAGCTGGTATCTTGGAAGGACAGCCTGGAGAACTCATGGCCTGGAGAATCCATCCTGCGCCAGAGCATCGATTTGGCCTTCACCATTCCGACCTCATTAGGCCGGTTCCAGGCAAAGAGATCTTCTCAGCCATTCGATCCTGTCAGAGCGCCCCTCTTCATTGAGGCTGTAGTGATCGGCATCATACCACTGTATTGACTTCGGCTCGCTTCCTGCCTCGTAATATTCCAGAAATTTCTCCTTGGGATAAAACGCATCTTGAAGGCCAAACTGAAATAATAGGGAAGAGGGAGCGGCATGACACACGTAGTATATGGGGTCGATCGGCTCCATGGTCAGCCTGTACTCATCCAGCTTTTGCCCCTTGAGATCGGGCATGTTCAGAACTGCCACATCCGTGAAGCTTCCAGTGCCTGCCATCAAAACGTAGGCCTTGATTCTCTTCTCCACGCCAGAGAGGACGCCACCTAAGAGAGCGCCGAAGCTGTGGCCCACATAACCGATTCTATCTGCATCAACGTCAGGCCGCGATAGGATCAGATCCACTCCCCTGCGTATGTCAACAGCAGTCCGAACAAACATAATGCGCATGTCCTCTGCCGTCATCTTCGATGCTCTCTCCCCAAACTCTGGATAAGCCCAGGGAGCGTTGATCAACAGAGATACTGCGCCCTTCTTTGCTATGGTTATTGCTTCTTCTAAAAAGCTGGACCTGCTTCCAGGACCAGGGTGCACGAAGATTATTCCTGCAAAAGGGCCCTTCCCCGGTGGCCGCACCGTGTAGGCACTAACCCTTTTGCCAGCCAGGCTGGCATAGCTGATATCGTGAACAGAAACACCATTCCTTTGTTCAACGCCCCTCTCTTCTATGTTGAGCGGCAGCTTTCGATCGTAATCGAGCATCTGCGTTAACTTCTCAAACGATTCGATTGAAGAAGATGGCTCGGTCATATCCTGATCACTCATTCATAACGTAAATAAAAGGCACTTTTGCTTTAAAATAGTTTTGATTCAAAGGCTTACAATAATAGGCTGCGTACCACTTACAAACATCATTGAAGCATCCCATTCTCTTTCATATGCTCTACGATTTCGAGGAAGCCCTCGCCGTACTTTGCCTTGGCCACATAATCGGACGCAGCCACCAGCTCTGGCGTAGAATTGCCAACTGACGCCCGGAAGCCCGCGATCTCGAACATGGGCATATCGCTCCCGCTGTCTCCTATGGCTGCAAACTCCAACAGATCGAGCCCCATGCGCTCGGCGATGCGTCGAAGACCTGTGCCCTTGTTCACTCTTTTGTCTTTGATGTGCACTGCAAAGACAGTATCTATGATCTCAACGTTCAGGCCGTGCTCCTCCGCATAGCGAGAGGCAGCCACTACATCGAAGTTTCGCTTCAGTGCAATATCTGTAAATCTGTAGCGGGATGACTCATAAGCCTCAAGGGGAAACGCCTTGGAAAGCTCATGAAAGGCAGTCTGGCAGAGGGCAAGGTCGGCCAGGATCTCCATCTCTTTTTCGGAATGGGAGACCACGCCTCCGTTCTCAGCTATGAAGATTCGGGGGGTGCCCAGAAGGACAGACACGGCCCTTGTGAAGCAGTGGGTGTTGCCGGTGACCAGGACTACAGGAATTTTTAAGCTTCTCACGGCCTTTACGGAAATAGGACATAAGACCCTGTTCTCATCTGTCAGGGTCCCGTCGATATCCACCGCCAGGGCGCGGATCAATCCTTCAAGCCCTCCATGGTCACTGAGAAGACCGCCTCGCCGTCCGGCAGGTTAGGGGAGTCAACCAGCTTAGCAATGCGCTTCTCGCCCTTGGACTTCCTGAGGTATAGCCTGAATGTAGCCGTGTGCCCCAGAACGTGCCCTCCGACAGGCTTCGTCGGGTCCCCAAAGAATGTATCTGGCTTGGACATGACCTGGTTGGTCACCAGTATCAGGGCGTTGTTCAGGTCTGCAAAGCGCATCAGGTCGTGCAGGTGCTTGTTCAGCTTCTGCTGGCGGTCTGCCAAAGTTCCTCGGCCAACGTACTCGGCCCTGAAGTGAGCCGTGACCGAATCTACTATGAGCAGGCGCACAGGTCGATCGGAGTCCTTGACCTTCTCTGCCAGGTCCATGGCAGATTCCGCCAGGAGGATCTGGTGGTTGGAGTTGTACGCTCTGGCCACGCTTATGTTTTTCAGAAACTCAGCCGGGTCCCAGGCGCTTCCATCTGGCGACGGAGGAAGGCCTCTGACCATCTGCTCAATTCTCTCAGGACGGAATGTGTTCTCTGTATCTATGATTATGGCCGAGCCGTTTAAGCCCCCCATCTCTCTTGGCAGCTGTACGTTGATGGCCATCTGGTGAGCCACTTGAGTTTTTCCCGAGCCGAACTCGCCGTAGAGCTCCACTATTGCCTGGGTCTCCATGCCTCCGCCCAGGAGATCGTTGAAGCCCTTGCTGCCTGTGCTCAACTTTCCAACATGCTTTCTGCGCTCTAAGATCTGGTCTCCAGTCTCAAAGCCGCCTATGTCGGCAGCCTCTCTGGCGCCGGCTATTATCTTTGCAGCAGTGCTCTCGCCGACGTCCGCTGCAGATACAAGCTCTCCTGGTGAGGCAACGGCCACCGCCTCAATGGAGTTGAAGCCGGCCTCACGAAGCTTCTCAGCTGTTGCCGGGCCCACGCCCGGAAGGTCCTCTAATAATTTTATTGCCATCTGTACCTCAGGACCTAATTTGCGCTTCATATTTAATTCACTTACTAGGGCGGGGCGAAAGTAATCCTCGTCCTCCAGTTGCAGCTGATCTCCAGCTCCTCGTTCCAGCCGTTCTTAACCTGAGCATCGACCAGGTCCGCCCTGAACCCAAGGTCCAGGCCGTCGATCAGTTGAACGTGATCTCCCCAGAGGGCCACTTTCACGCGGCCTGTGGTATCTGAGATGTAGATGTTGGCCACTCGTCCCGGAGTGCCGTCACCCCTCTGAAACTCCCTGATCTCTCCGAGGCCCGTCACGAAGCCCGAGACGCTGCAGGTCATACCTGGCTTTAAGTCAGCGATGGGCGTGATCTTCTCAGAGTAGTTCACCTTCTGGTTGCTTTTTCTTACTACAGTATAGCCGCCGGTCTGAATCTCGACCTGGCTATAACGCTCGCGGGATGAGCCGTTTATGATCTCCAGCGCCTCGCCCCTGGCGAACTCCATCTTTGCCTGTTCGTTCCAGAGGTTCAGCCTGATCTTGCCGGTCTCGTCTCCCAGCAGAACAGTCCTGACAAAGCCTTTGGAGCCATCTTTTCGCACGAACTCCCTTGCCTCTCCTGGATCCAGGACCGCTGCAACCAGGTTGACCTCGCCCATATCCCTCTGAATCTCCGAGATCTTGAAGGGCTCAATCCTCGGCTTTATATCCAGGTCCACCTCCTCAAGGCTTCCGCTCCTGCCGAGGCTGACCTCAGTGCCTGTATAGCCCTCTTTTGCCAAACCCCTGATCTTCAGGCACTGATCTACCCTTATGTCTCCGGATTTTATAAGCTCAGTGGCCTCATCCCATAAAGCAACCCTGATCGTTCCGGTCTCGTCTCCGAGAGCCATGTTTGCAACCCTGCCTGTCGAGCCGTCGCCTCGTGCAAACTCTTTGACCTCTGAGATGGACAGAACCCTGCCAGTAAAGACGACTGTTCCTGTCTCGGGCTTGATCTTGCCTATCTTGATCAAGACCTCTGATGCGCCAAGCTCTCTCGCAACAAGCATTGCCGCAGTCCTGCGGTCGCATAGACCAGCCATTAAGGAGACCTTCTCTTCTATCCGGCTCTCAAACTCATCCTGCGATATCTGGTCCTCTAACTGTTTGAAGATCTCCTCCAGTTCCTGGTCCATTCCGGGTCATCCGTTGATGGGGCAGCGCTCTGCCGAATGTCTGAGGTAAGCGGCTCCACACCTATCTATGAATGTGTTGCAAACGCTAGATGGATCGCCATCAGCAGTTATGGCGCCGTTTTCGATGAGTATGGCCCTGTGAGAAACCTCTTTCACGAAATCCAGGTGATGGCTTACGAGGATAATGGTCATGCCGTACTCTGAGTTGACCTTCTTGAGGGCATTGGATACCTCCCGAAGCGTTATGGGATCGATATCTCCAAAAGGCTCATCCAGGATCAGTATTCTCGGTTTCGCTGCCAGCAGAATGGCAAGAGATGCCCTGACTCGCTCCCCGCCGCTTAACTGCTCCGGCAGCTTCCACATGACATCGGGATTGAGAGACATGAGATCGAAGATAGGTTCAGCGAACTTGCGTGCTTCTGTTGCCGGGAATCTGGGGAAAAGGTCCTTGAAGATGTCCTTTGTAAGTCCAAGCATCTCAAGAGCGGCTGTAGCATCCTCTTCAGACATGTCTGTGAGCGTATAGAGAACATCCAGGACTTTATCGCTGATGCCCATCTCATCAGCCACCGACCTGGCATGCTCTATCACATCCTGGCCCTTCACCCCAAGCTTGTAAGCTATCTGCTCGAGGATGGTCTCTCCGGTGTAGAGGGCGAACTCCTGGTACATGATCCCCAGGCCGCGGCGCACGTACATCCTCTCTGGCGAGTAGGTCACCATGTCCACCCACTTATCCCCATAGCTGTAATACACAGCGCCTGCATCGGGCATCTTCAGGCCCTGCATGATCTTGAGCAGTGTGGTCTTTCCGCCGCCGCTGTTGCCTACAAACGATGTTATCTCTCCCTCGTTTATGTCGAGGTTGATGTCCTCCATCTTCAGGACCTCGCCTGGACCGACGAGGTAGTTGCGCTTATAAAGCTCTCTTACTTTCAAGATGGGCTTGGCATCAGGTCTGGCAGCCAGGGGCTCAGGCTGTCCGATGCCTGAGAGGAATTCATCCAGCACCTCTTTAGGTGTGCCCTCTGAGACTATCTCTCCCTTCTCCAGCCAGATCAGCCTGTCAGCCAGGTATTCGTGCACTTCTGGAAGATGAGATACTACGATTATTATCAAGCCCAGCTCTTTCTTGACGTTTTTGATGGCATCCAGCACCTCCTGCTTGGTAGCGGGACAGGCCATGGTCGCAGGTTCGTCCAATAGAAGGACCTTTGGTCTCTTGGCCAGCTGCCTGGCGATGAGGAGCCTCTGCTTCTCTCCGCCGCTGAGAATTGTGGCCAGATGGAGCGCCTTCTTCTCCAGGCCCACGAGCTTCAGGTAGTACATGGCCTCCTCGTAGACCTGATCATAGTTGGCGATCTCCTCTACAGGCAGGACCTCATAACCTGTGGTTCGAGAATAAACCCTGCGAACCACGTTCTTCAAGGCAGATTCCGTCCAGAGTGCGAAATCCCTCTGAAGGTGTATGGCTGTGATTGTCATCTGCTGCCTGGTGACGTCATCTCCCGACTCAGGGGTGACGGTGATGCCGTCTATGACGATCCTGCCAGAGTCGAAACTCTCCATGCCTCGCAGGACCTTCATCAGGGTGCTCTTTCCTCCGCCGCTCTTACCAACTAAGCCCAGAATTTCTCCCGGGCGGGCAGAGAAGCTGACATCCTTAAGGGCTACAACCTCCCCGTTGTCAAGCCTGTAAGTCTTGGATAGATTCTCGATCTGGAGCAAAACAAAACCTCCTACCTAACTTTAGTTCCCAATTCCACTTTTTCATGAGGCCCGAGAAGCACTGCCCTGCCGCCCGTATCCGCGGCTAAAAGCATGGCCTGGGACTCCACGCCGAAGAGCTTGGCAGGCTCAAGGTTGGCCAGTACCACGACCTGCATCCCAATTAAATCTTCGGGCTTATAGCTCTGGGCGATTCCCGCAACCACCTGGCGGGTCTCAGAGCCAATATCCACTATTAGCCTGAGAAGCTTGTTCGAGCCCTTGATAGGCCCAGCCTCTTTTATCTCCCCTACCCTGATGTCCAGGGACTGGAACTCCTCGAAGGAGACCTTATCTGACTTTGCCTCCTCCTTAATGCCCTTCTCCCTGGACTCTGCCTGCTCTATCCTCTCTTTAAACACCCTGTCCAGCTCCTTCACAGTTGCGTCTTCCATCTTGCCAAAGAGGATCTCCGGCTTTCCCAGAGGCTGGCCCGAGGCTATGGGCACGAGCGCATCCTGGAAGGGCTTCTCGCTTACAGTTCCCTCCTGGCCCATCTGCTTCCAGGCGGCCTCCATCTTTGTGGGCATGATGGGCTCCATGAATATAACGAGGGCTTTGGCGATCTGCAGGCAGCTCTTTAGAACAGATCCCGCCGCCCCTTTATCGCTCCTGACAAGCTTCCAGGGCTCACGGGCTTGGAAGTATATGTTTCCGAAGTCGGCCAACGCCATCACGCTGTCTGCAGCCTTCTTGAACTCGTACTCCTCTAGGCCCGCGACCACCTCTTTCATGGTCTCTTCGATCTTTTTCATGACATCGGGATCTATCTCGCCCTCGGGGACCCGTCCATCGAAGTTCTTGGCAGTGAAGGTCAGGGCTCTGTTGAGGAAGTTGCCGAAAGCCCCTACGAGCTCAGTGTTCACCTTATCTGCGAAGATCTTCCAGGCGAAGTTCACCTCCTTGGTGTGAGATGTGTAGCTGGCCAGGTAATAGCGCAGCAGATCCGGATGCAGGCCTTTGTCCAGGTAGTCGTCCTGAACCCATATGACGTAGCCGCGCGACTTTGAGAACTTACGGTCGTCGATCTTGAGCATTCCGCTGGCGACAACAGCCGAGGGCAGGGTGTAGCCAGCTCCTTTCAGCATTGCAGGCCAGAAGATGCAGTGGTGGTAGACGATGTCCCCTCCGATGAAGTGAACTATTCTCGCATCGTCTTTCCAGTATTTCTTCCAGTCTGCATTATTCTCGCCGCACCACTCCTCAGTGAAGGCGATGTAGCCTATGGGAGCATCCACCCAGACGTAGACCACAAGGTTGTCGTGTCCCGGAAATGGAACGCCCCAGGACATGTTGCGAGTTATGCACCAGTCTTTTAGCTCCTGGCGCACCCACTCCATGGCATAGTTCCTGGCTGAGGACGTTCCTCCAAGGGTCTCCAGGTATTCCAGCAGGAAATCCTTGAAGCCCGACAGCTTGAAGAAGTAATGGGTCTGCTTCCTGTAGTCTGCTTTGCCGCCGCAGACCTTGCAGACGGCGTTTTTGATCTCCCCCGGCTCCAGGTGTCGGCCGCAGCCCATATCGCACTCGTCTCCTCGGGCAGGCTTGCCGCAGTAGGGGCATTCCCCTTCAACATACCTGTCAGGCAGGAAGCGCTCGCATGCAGGGCAGTATGCCAGCTCTATCTCCATTGGGTAGATGTAGCCTTTATCCATCAATGCGCTTACGATCTCCTGGGTGCGGTTGAAATTCGATGGGTTATGAGTGCTTCCGAAGTGGTCGAATCTGATGCCCATGCCCTTGAATACCGAGTCGAAGTGCTTGTGGTATCTGGCCACGAGCTGCTCGGGCTTGAGGCCCTGCGACTCTGCGTTCACTACTATTGGGGTCCCGTGGGCGTCAGAGCCGCAGACGAAGAGGACATCTCTCCCCATCTTTTTAAGTCCCCTGACGAAGATGTCTGCTGGCACATAGGTTCTGAGGTGGCCTAGGTGGCACGGCCCGTTGGCATAAGGCAGGCCGCAGGTTACCAGGGTGGGAGCCGATGACAATGAGAACACCTCCTCCGTCTATGATATAAGGGGCAGATATAGGTTTCCCAGAGAGACAGAAAGGAAATCATCCGACCTTGTGCCCAGAGGGAATGCTGTCATCAGGAGATTTGGCGAAGACGGAACAAACTGTATATAATCGTAAGGATAAGATATGGTCGATTAGATAGGATCAATTAAAGCCATCTCTGACAGAGATGTAAAATCAAAAGGGGGTAGTCAGGTTTGAGGTATCTTGCCTTAGTTTTTGTGCTTACGCTGGCCCTGGGCATCTCCCAGGCTTATCCGCTTCAAAGCGGCAATGAGAACGTTAAAGCCACGATCTTCGGAGCAGTCAGAATTCCGCTGGAAGATCGGAACGCAACAGAGGAGATATTGAAGCTCGACGTCGGCCTCATCGGGGCTGAGAACGCCACATACGAGCTTGTGGATGACGACAATCTCGCCATGCAGCCAAGCCTCTACAAGAACCTTCAGCCCGGGAGGCAGATGCTTTATTTCATAATCCCTAAAGACGATCTCTTCAAGCTCCTGAAGGTGACGCCTGCAGGAGGATCGCCTTTCAACATCAACTGGTGGGCGACTCCCAAGGGCACCAACGGAGATGTGATCGTCAGATACTATGGAATTACAGACTGGATCTGGGACTCGGATCAGCAGGCTATTGTCTTCGAGCTGCGAGTAGGCAACAACGGCACGGCTCCTTTCTACATAGGCCCTGAGAACTTCACGATGATAGATCAGTGGGGCTGGGATTATTATCCTGTAGTTGGATTTGAGCCAACAGTGATAGAGCCCCAAATGGCGACCGGCAGGGTAAAGGTCGGCTTCAGCGGCCTTTCGATTTTGAGCAGGCCTTTGGTGCTTGCTTACGATTTCATGACACCTGAACAGATCATAATAGACCTGGAGGGCGATGTGGGTCCACTAACAGACGCCCAGGTCTATGGAGAAAACGCATCATCCTCTGTGCCCGCCACGACTGCTGCAACTACCGCTGCCGTTCCATCTGCAACAATGCAGGCCATAAGCGCTACACAGAACCCATCTTCTCCTGTGGTGGAGGACCAGACCAATGAGGCCCAGACTAATGAGAGCCAGCAGAACGGGACTATGCAAAACGTTACAACAGCGACTAAGATCCTCTCTTTGAAGGATCAGATCAACGCCAGCAGGGAGAGGCTGAAAGGGGTTGGTGAAGACTCATCTGCAGACGGCCAGTCGACAGTTGGCAAGAAGATAAGCTCCAGCATAGATGAGACAAAGGAAAGGCTCGCGATGGCCAGGGCCAGGCTGAAGGAGAACAACCAGACAGCTTAAATGGCTGTGAGTCGCTTTCTGATACCATTCCAGGGCATTTCCCTGGAATATCTTTTCTAGCTTCACTTTGAATTCTGGGGCATTGCTACAACCGCAATCATAATAAAATATATTAGTAAGTTATGGCCAAGACTTATGAAGATGATCACGCAATAGTCCTTCAAATGATCCCTGAATAAGATGGTACAATATTGGAGGAATATTATAGATGAGATGCGCTGCCCTGGCTCTGGCTTTGATGCTCGCCCTCGCACTGGCGAAAGGGTATCCCCTGTACGGGAGCAATGGTGCTGTAAACTGCACAGTCTTTGGAGCTTTTAAGAACCCATTTACTCCAGGGGACGTGAATGCAGGCAAAAGCATCATTTTTAACGTCGATGTGGGCCTGACCGGGGCCAATGCCACGGACAACTCCACTGTGAATGCCATCTACACGCTGACAGACGGCAACGACAAGGTTTACGTAGTGAAGCAGGATTATACAAGAGACCTCCAGCCGGGCAGATGGGTACTGGGATTTGTGGTTCCAAAGGAGGCAGTTGCCAAGAGCCTGACAGTGGCTCCTTTTGACTTAAAGGACGGCGACCAGTTCATCATACCCTTCGACGAAACCGTAAACTCCAGCAACGGAAAAGCTACTCTGCTCTATTACGGCATAGCGTCGACCAGAAGCGAGTTCAACCGCAGGGCCTTGGAGTTCGACATAGGCGTATACAACAACGATACATCCAGGCTCTCTCTTAGCTGGAGGAACTTTTCCCTGATAGACCAGTGGGGATGGAGATACGACAGCAAAGCCTACAACAAATATAATGGAGAAGGGTTTCCTGCAGTGGAGCTGCAGCCGAACCAGACCATAAGGTCCGGAGTGCTGTTCAACTACCTATCGCCCTTGAGCAGGCCCGTGAAGCTGGCCTATGAGTACAACGATACCAGCTCTATAATCATCGATATCGATCCCGAGGGAGGGCTTCGCTCCAACTCATCCGCCTCCCAGGAGAGCAAGGAGTGCTTCAGCCAGCCTCAGGCTGAAGCCCCGCCTACTAACCTGGCAGGATCTATAAAGGCCACAAAAGCCAGGCTGGCAAAGGTTAGAGAGAACCTGAACACGTCTGCCTGAGATGGGAGTGGAAATGCGATGGGAGTTGTGGATGCAGAAGGGGAAAACAGCGTTGGCATATAGCATTGATATATAGCATTGGTGATATATATTTCATCAGAGGATCATGGTCCTAACGCCCCTGCATTACGTCCCCTCAGCAATCGCAGCCGTCCTGACGATCGCCCTTCTCTTCGAGAGAAGAAGGGCTCACAGAGTTATCGGCATAGCCATGGTGCTTGCGGGCGCTCTTGGTTTTTTGGGCTACATCTCCGGCAATGATCTGCGCTTTTATCCTCTGGACTTTCACGTCCTTCACTCCTGGTTCGGCCTGACGGCATTTCTCCTGTCGGCCTGCATTCTCACAGATCGCATCTATCTCCATAAGATTTCGCCTAAGAAGCATTGCCCGCTTGGGTACGGGGCAGCATTACTGGCGGCCGCCTCATTGCTGACTGGAACGGTGATTCTCACAGGCCAGGTGGTCCCGGAGACAGAGGCATATGCTATCGTTCAGGAGCAGACCTTCGGCCCTCTGCCGGAAGTAGAGGCAGCA
>Ga0074195_1004388_pt1 | contig 11685 bp, 7 predicted proteins | sample EPASupsiteHSE623_FD_64525 | JGI IMG/M metagenome (GOLD analysis project Ga0074195, IMG submission 64525) | Bioremediated contaminated groundwater from EPA Superfund site, New Mexico - Sample HSE6-23 | ecosystem: Environmental > Aquatic > Deep subsurface > Groundwater > Contaminated ...
TTGGGCACTCTGTGGAGACTGCCGGTGTTAAACCGGAGGAAGGTGGGGATGACGTCAAGTCCTCATGGCCCTTATGACCAGGGCTACACACGTGCTACAATGGCCGGTACAAAGAGTTGCGATACCGCGAGGTGGAGCCAATCTCATAAAGCCGGTCTCAGTTCGGATTAGAGTCTGCAACTCGACTCTATGAAGTTGGAATCGCTAGTAATCGCGGATCAGCATGCCGCGGTGAATACGTTCCCGGGCCTTGTACACACCGCCCGTCACACCACGGGAGTCGATTGGTCCCGAAGTGCGTGAGCTAACCCCTTGTGGGAGGCAGCGTCCTAAGGAATGGTCGGTGACTGGGGTGAAGTCGTAACAAGGTAGCCGTAGGGGAACCTGCGGCTGGATCACCTCCTTTCTAAGGAGCTAGAGGGCATGACCCTCCAAGCTTACCTAGGTCAGAACAATCACTTATGTTGTTGCTATTCGGTTTTGAGAGACCAGAAGTCATCTTCTGGTTTTTTGCTCTTTAAACATTGAGATCGTGGAGAAGCGATCGCACGAATTGATGGGCTTGTAGCTCAGTTGGCTAGAGCACACGACTGATAATCGTGAGGTCGCTGGTTCGAGTCCAGCCAGGCCCACCAACCTTTATTGGGGGGTGTAGCTCAGCTGGGAGAGCACCTGCCTTGCACGCAGGGGGTCATCGGTTCGAACCCGTTCACCTCCACCAATAATTTTGTAAAGCTGCAATTTATTGTGTCTTTACTTAACAGTTCTTTGACAATTGCATAGTGGATAGTAAGTTTAGGTAGCGATTGCGTATGAAGTGCTCGTGCGTAATTGTTTTAAATTGTATGAAATTGTAGATTTGACTGATTTCGATTTTTTATGGTCAAGCTACTAAGGGCGTACGGTGGATGCCTAGGCAGAGAGAGGCGATGAAGGACGTGGTAAACTGCGATAAGCTTCGGTGAGCCGTTAAACAGGCTTTGACCCGGAGATTTCCGAATGGGGAAACCCGGCAGGGGTAATGCCTTGTCACTGTGTACTGAATACATAGGTACATAGAGCGAACTGGGGGAACTGAAACATCTAAGTACCCCAAGGAGAAGAAAACAATAGTGATTCCGTAAGTAGCGGCGAGCGAACGCGGAGTAGCCCAAACCGATACTAATTCGTTGGTATCGGGGTTGCGGGACCTTAACATGTGATTGATGAAGTGTAGCCGAGCGGTCTGGAAAGGCCGGCCATAGTGGGTGATAGCCCCGTAAGCGAAACACTGATTCACGCTAGAGGTATCCCAAGTACCGCGGAACACGAGAAATTCCGTGGGAATCCAGGAGGACCATCTCCTAAGGCTAAATACTCCTCTCTGACCGATAGTGAACCAGTACCGTGAGGGAAAGGTGAAAAGTACTCCGATAAGGAGGGTGAAATAGAACCTGAAACCGTATGCCTACAAGCAGTGGGAGCACCATGTATATCAGGTGTGACCGCGTGCCTTTTGCATAATGAGTCAGCGAGTTACTCTTGCTAGCGAGGTTAAGTTCATGGAACGGAGCCGAAGCGAAAGCGAGTCTTAACTGGGCGTCCAGTTAGCAGGAGTAGACCCGAAACCGGGTGATCTATCCATGGCCAGGGTGAAAGGAAGGTAACACTTCGTGGAGGCCCGAACCCACTGGCGTTGAAAAGCCAGGGGATGAGCTGTGGATAGGAGTGAAAGGCTAATCAAACTCGGAGATAGCTGGTTTTCCTCGAAATATATTTAGGTATAGCCTCGAGTATGCGTGACGGGGGTAGAGCACTGGATGGGCTAGGGGTCTCACCAGATTACCAAACCCAATCAAACTCCGAATACCGTCAACGAAGAGCTCGGGAGTCAGACGGCGGGTGATAAGATCCGTCGTCAAAAGGGAAAGAGCCCAGACCGCCAGCTAAGGTCCCAAAATCTACGCTAAGTGGAAAACGATGTGGAAATGCCCAGACAACCAGGAGGTTGGCTTAGAAGCAGCCACCCTTTAAAGAAAGCGTAATAGCTCACTGGTCGAGTGGGTCTGCGCGGAAAATGTAACGGGGCTAAGCGTAGTACCGAAGCTGCGGACTGACACCTTAAGGTGCCAGTGGTAGAGGAACATTGTGTAAGCCTGTGAAGGTCGACCGTGAGGACGGCTGGAGGTATCACAAGAGATTATGCTGACATGAGTAGCGAAAATGCGGGTGAGAAACCCGCACACCGTAAACCCAAGGTTTCCTCCGTAAAGGTAATCTGCGGAGGGTTAGTCGAACCCTAAGGCGAGGCCGAAAGGCGTAGTTGATGGGAAACAGGTTAATATTCCTGTACCACCTGTTGTTGCGATGGGGGGACGGAGAAGGTTAGGCGAGCCGGTTACTGGATTTCCGGTTTAAGCGTGTAGGGGGGGAGAGTAGGCAAATCCGCTTTCCCGTTAACTCTGAGACGTGATGACGAGAGCGTATGCTCATAAAGTCGTTGATACCATGCTTCCAAGAAAAGCCTCTAAGCTTCAGACAGCAGGTGATCGTACCGTAAACCGACTCAGGTGGGTGAGGAGAAAATCCTAAGGTGATTGAGAGAACACTGGTTAAGGAACTCGGCAAAATGACACCGTAACTTCGGGATAAGGTGTGCCCTCACTAGGTCTAGCGATTCGCACGTGAAGCCGAAGAGGGTCGCAGAGAAATGGCGGTAGCGACTGTTTACTAAAAACATAGGTCTGTGCTAAGTCGTAAGACGATGTATACGGACTGACGCCTGCCCGGTGCTGGAAGGTTAAGGGGATTTGTTAGCGCAAGCGAAGCTTTGAACCGAAGCCCCAGTAAACGGCGGCCGTAACTATAACGGTCCTAAGGTAGCGAAATTCCTTGTCGGGTAAGTTCCGACCTGCACGAATGGCGTAACGATTTCCGCGCTGTCTCAACCAGTGACTCAGCGAAATTGAATTCTCGGTGAAGATGCCGAGTACCCGCGGTAAGACGGAAAGACCCCGTGAACCTTTACTATAGCTTGACAGTGACATTCGGAATAGCTTGTGTAGGATAGGTGGGAGACTTTGAAGCTGGCACGCCAGTGTCGGTGGAGTCGTCCTTGAAATACCACCCTGGTTGTTTTGGATGTCTAACCTTGGCCCGTCATCCGGGTCGGGGACACTGTCTGGTGGGTAGTTTGACTGGGGCGGTCGCCTCCCAAAGAGTAACGGAGGCGCGCGAAGGTTCCCTCAGGTTGATTGGAAACCAACCGTAGAGTGTAATGGCATAAGGGAGCTTGACTGCGAGACCCACAAGTCGAGCAGGTACGAAAGTAGGTCATAGTGATCCGGCGGTTCTGTATGGAAGGGCCGTCGCTCAACGGATAAAAGGTACTCCGGGGATAACAGGCTGATCTCCCCCAAGAGTTCACATCGACGGGGAGGTTTGGCACCTCGATGTCGGCTCATCGCATCCTGGGGCTGAAGTAGGTCCCAAGGGTTTGGCTGTTCGCCAATTAAAGCGGTACGCGAGCTGGGTTTAAAACGTCGTGAGACAGTTTGGTCCCTATCTACCGTGGGCGCAGGATACTTGAGAAGAGCTGTCCTTAGTACGAGAGGACCGGGATGGACGTACCGCTAGTGTTCCAGTTGTGCCGCCAGGCGCAGTCGCTGGGTAGCCACGTACGGAAAGGATAACCGCTGAAAGCATCTAAGCGGGAAGCCTCCTTCAAGATTAGGTATCCCTGGGTGTAACAACCCCTAAAGGCCTGTTGTAGACCACAACTTTGATAGGCCGGGTGTGTAAGTGCAGTAATGCATTTAGCTTACCGGTACTAATCGGCCGTGAGGCTTGACCATAAAAATGAAATACGGCCGGGGAGGGGCAACCCTCCCCAGGTCGATATAAATCAAACAAAATCATGCAGACCTAAAAACTATCCATCCAAAGCAATTGCCAAGAAATAATCAGGCCAAATCCGCAAGGACAAAAGCCAAACGATTTCTCGGTGGCTATGCCGAGGGGGTCACACCCGTTCCCATCCCGAACACGGAAGTTAAGCCCCTCTGGGCCGATGATACTGCACGGGTAGCTGTGTGGGAAAGTAGGTCGCCGCCGGGAATAATTAAAATAAACGCCCCCGCAACCAGTAAAATGGATGCGGGGGCGTTATGCGTTAAATCGGGAAATATGCCTATAGGCACAAAAACAGGCCTGTTGCTGATACACTACAGGCCTGTTTAGATTCAAGCAATGTAATGCTTACTTATTCTCTGACAAAAGTATCCTGATCGGACTCATGAACCATGCCCATGATGTGGGCATATTCGGATTCAATCAGATCATAATGACCCTGGGTCTCTTTTACAACCCTTTCAAAAACGGCTTTTACACTTGGATCAACAACACCCTGGGCCAGTTGCGTGTACTGGCCGATACATTCTTTCTCTTCTATAAGAGCCAGTTCAAGAGCCTTCTGCTCAACCATGTCTTCTGCGATCGCTTTTTCCAGCTTCATGTACGTCGGGTTTTTCGTATCTACCGGAGAGTTCATGTAAGAATTCAGGTCACCAAACTCTGCACCCTTGTAGTGCGCAAAAAAAGCCTTTAAATGACCAACTTCCTCATTCGCCAATAAATCCAGTACCTTTTTTGCTCTTTCGTTTTTAGCCACAGAGGCTGCCCTGCGGTAAAAATCCATACTGTCTTTTTCGGCCTTGATAGCCAGGCTGATTGCCTCTTGAAGCGTATATTCCCTGCCCATATTCACCTCCATGTAGATAGTTTGTATACAGTATAGGCATGAATTTTGATTGGTCAATAGATTTATGGCAAGCAGTTATTAAAAAACACAAAAAATACTTGACAAACATGACGTCGCAACGTACATTCTCATTAGAATTATTGGCAGAGGTCTCATTAATAATGATCGGCGGCACATTGTTACCATGAAAACTATTTATGTGCTTTCTGATTCAACGGGTGAAACTGCCGAGCGAGTCATTCGGGCCGCTCTATCACAGTTTTATGATGAAGATGTTCGCGTGCAGAGGCTCTTTCAGATACGTTCGCAGGCTGATGTGCGGCAGGCATTGTCCATCGCAGTTCATGATCCCGGCCTGGTCGTGTATACTCTGGTTGATCCTCATTTGTCGGAAGCGGTGGAGCGTGTCGCGGAGGACAGCGGCCTGATAACGGTCGATCTGCTCAGTCCCCTGATATACAACCTGTCCCGCTATCTAGGGGCCCCTTCGAGGGAAAAGCCTGGCTTGCTTCATCGGATCGATACGGACTATTATCGCCGGGTTGAGGCGGTAAATTTCACGGTTAAGCATGATGATGGGCAAGAGACCCGCTATCTGCACAAAGCTGATCTGGTTCTGGTAGGGGTGTCTCGCTCGTCAAAAACACCGCTTTCAATGTACCTTGCCCACAAAGGTTACAAGGTTGCGAATGTTCCGCTTGTTTACGGAATTGCACCTCCTGAAGAGCTGTTCGAGATTGACCAGGGCAAAATAGTCGGACTGCTGATTGATCCAAAGCGCCTTGCGGAGATACGGACATCTCGATTGATCAATATGCGGCAAAGTCCACGCGGAAGCTATAACGATCAACAGCACATAGAAGAAGAACTGGCAGCCTGTCGCCAGTTGTACCGTCAGCACCCGGATTGGTTTGTTTTGAATATTACGAACAGATCAGTTGAAGAAGCCGCTTCAGAGATCATGCGTCGCATGGAAAACAGAATGAACAGTGAAATATCATAACGTCATGTCACCGTGCCGGTTAATATACAAAGGAGATCACTATGAAAATTCTGATTGTTGAAGATGAAAAAAAAGTTGCCAGCTTTATCAAGCGTGGACTGGAAGATGACGGGTATCAGGTGACCGTGTGCCATGACGGTGCGGAAGGCTTCAAACGAGCAGTGGGTGGAGACTTTAATCTCATAATTCTCGATAACATGCTGCCGAAGAAAGACGGTATCACTGTTGCTCGCGAGTTGCGCGAAGCTGGCAACCAGGTTCCGGTGCTCATGCTGACTGCCAAGGACACCACCGAGGACATCGTTTCGGGTCTTGATGCCGGTTCGGATGACTACCTGACCAAGCCGTTTGCCTTTGCCGAGCTTCAAGCCAGAGTCAGGGCGCTGATCAGGCGTGGTGAGCAGGATCGCGGTGCGGAAATCCGTTTTGCCGATCTGCGCATGGATCCGGTTAATCACAAAGTGTGGAGAGGCCAGACCGAGATTGTGCTGACCGCCAAGGAGTACACTCTGCTGGCGTTCATGGTACGCAATGCCAATACGGTTCTCAGTCGGGCAAATATTGCCGATAATGTTTGGGAATACCCTTTTGAAACCTTCACCAACATCATTGACGTGTATATCAACTACCTTCGTAAGAAAGTAGACGGCAAATTCCCGACTAAACTGATCCATACGGTTCGTGGTCAGGGGTATATCCTGAAAGAAGGGTAGTCGGGGTTGATTTTTAGGCTTTGATTTATTATCTTGTCAAACGAGCGGTCTGGGGCGGTGTCGTGACTCATGCGATTCCGCCCCAATCTGTTCATGCAGAAAATAAATCAGGGAGGTCTGAATATGTTCAAATCGATTCAATTGTCAGCTCGTTTTCTGGTTATGGGACTTGTATGCGTCCTGGCGTTGCCGGTTCTTTCGGTTGCCAAACCGATCAGCCCCGATTTTGTGGAACTGGCGAAAAAACTCAAGCCGACGGTTGTCAATATTCGAACCGTCAAAAACCTCAAGCCAAAGCAGCGACTGCGCAGATCCCCACAGCAAAACCCCTTTGGAAACAACTTTTTCGACGACTTCTTCAATCGTTTTCTTGATGAGATGCCGCAGCAGCGCCCGCGTCGTGAGCAAAGCCTCGGCACAGGCTTCATCATCAGCGCTGACGGCTATATTCTGACCAACAACCATGTTGTTAACGGTGCTGATGAGGTCATGGTGAAGCTCTCCGATGGCCGCGAGCTGAAAGGAGAAATAAAGGGGCTGGATGAAAAAATCGATCTGGCGCTGATCAAGATCAGCGACAAGGAAAAACTCCCCTTTGCCGAGCTTGGCGACAGCGATACGCTAGAAGTCGGGGAGTGGGTTATGGCAATCGGAAATCCCTTCGGGCTTTCGCATACGGTTACCGCCGGCATTGTCAGCGCAAAAGGACGCGTGATCGGCAGCGGTCCCTATGACGATTACATTCAGACGGATGCCTCCATCAACCCCGGCAATTCCGGCGGGCCGCTCTTTAGTGCACAGGGTAAGGTTATCGGTATCAACACGGCCATCATTGCCGGGGGCGGAGGCGGCATCGGATTTGCCATTCCTGTCAGCATGGCCAAAGTGGTTGTCAGCCAGTTGCGAGATTCCGGAAAAGTAACCAGGGGATATCTTGGGGTTCGCTTCCAGCCGCTGACGGCTGATCTTGCCAAATCATTCGGGCTTGATTCTGAAAAAGGCGCTTTGATCGCGAGTGTGGAAAAGGATACCCCGGCGGAGCGTGCCGGATTAAAAGCAGGTGATGTTATTCTCGAATATGACGGCAAAGCGATTAACGAAGGCAATGAACTGCCCCGTTTCGTTGCGGCCACTCCGGTCGATAAAAAGGTTAAATTATCCGTTTTTCGTGATGGAAATAAGCAGGACGTTTATCTGGTTGTGGGCAAACTGAAAGACGGCACCAGCGATGAGGGCTCGGCCAATCGCAACGAAAGCGAAAAAATCGGTATTACGGTTGAAGAACTGAACAAGCAAACGGCTGACCGGTTTGGTATACGCGATTCAAAAGGAATTGTTATCAGCGATGTCAAATCCGGTTCTTCGGCGGAAGATGCAGGGGTCGTTCCCGGTTCGGTCATTATTGAAATCAATGGCCAGCGACCGGAAACCGTGGCCGCTTTCAATGATATAACAGCCAAGCTGGTCAAGGATGATGTCGTGCGCCTGTTGCTGAAGCGTCCTGATAACAGTGTTCATTATGTTGCCCTGAAGGTTGAATAGGTTCACAGGCGTTTGGTTTAAAACTGTCGGGGTACGTTAATGTCCGCTCGCTACATGCAGCCACTGCGCATTGCTGTCCAGTTCTGCTTCTTGGGTTTCATGCTCTGGCTGGGCCTGCGCTTTTACCAGTTTGTCGCCCATATCCGCAGCGGCGGAAGCACCGCTTTTGTAACTCGTCCCGATGGGGTTGAGGGCTTTCTGCCGATATCAGGACTTCTTGGAACCGCCTCCTGGCTGAAAGGAGGCGGAATCAATGGGATTCATCCGGCAGCGGTGGTAATCTTCATAACGATATTGGCGGTGGCGTTCCTGTTAAGGCGATCTTTCTGCTCCTGGATCTGTCCGGTGGCTACCATTTCTGAATGCGCCTGGAAGTCCGGTTACCGGGCTTTCAGGCGCAATCCTCGCTTACCGCGCTGGCTGGATGTTGCCCTGCGATCTCTCAAATATCTGCTGATGGCTTTTTTTATCTACTCGATAGCTATTGCCATGTCGCACGAGGCGATGAACGCGTTCATTCAGTCCGATTACCACAAAGTAGCCGATGTGCGCTTGCTGGATTTCTTTCTGCATTTATCTCCCCTGGCGCTGGGTGTACTTCTGTTTCTGTTGGCAATCTCGATTGTGCTACGCAACCCCTTTTGTCGTTATCTTTGCCCGTATGGCGGATTGCTGGGGCTGATTGCCCTTGCATCTCCGCTGCGGGTCACCCGCAACAGCGGACGCTGCGTTTCTTGCGGGGTCTGCAGCCAGGTCTGTCCGACCTACATCGATGTCATGCACAAAAAGAGCGTCGCATCGCCCGAGTGTATCGGCTGCTGGCGCTGTATCAGCCATTGCCGCTTCAATCAGGCTCTCTCCATGCGCGCTGCCGGCAGGTTTACAATCGAGGGCGCCGTGTTCGCCGTGCTGCTTGTGGCGCTCTTCTGGGGCGGAACCGCCATCGGAAAATGGAGCGGTAACTGGCACACATCACTGTCATTACAAGAGTATTATCGCCTGCTGGGCAAGTAACTGAAAGGAAGTACATTATTCATGGGCGTTTATGCCAACACCGTCAGCATTACTCAATTTACGATTATCGGCGATGTGCCGAAGAGCGAGCAGTTCCCGTGGTTTTCAACAAAGCTGGCCGGGCGGGGATTTCAGTCAATTGAAAATTCTTCCGAGGAAAGTTCCGAAGGCTGGACGCAGATAGATCGGCCTGATGACGCCTCTTTTGAAGCGCCGTCGGATTTTTGGCGCGACAACTATATGCTGTTTTCGCTGCGTAAAGACCAGCGCAAGATTCCGTCTGCCGTCCTGAAGTCGCATACCGCCCGTGAGGAGGGCGCCTTTCTGGCGCAGCACCCCAACCTGCGCCGCACGCCCAAGAACAAGCGGGAAGAGATCAAGGAACAGGTGCATGTGCGTCTGCTGGTCAAATGTCTGCCGGTGCCTTCCTGCGTCGATCTGGTCTGGGATCAGCGGAGCAACATTCTGACACTCTACAGCCTGGGAGCCAAAGTCATCGAACGCTTTGAGGATGCTTTCCGTAAAACGTTCGAAGGTTTCAGCCCGCTGATGATCCACCCCTTTGCCCGGGCCAGGATGCTGCTGGAAGGACAGATGCTGGACAAGCTTGAAGCCGCAAACCAGGCCGGTTCGGATGCGGTGTTGGCAATGATCCGCGATAACCAGTGGCTGGGCTGCGATTTCTTGCTCTGGCTTCTGCAGCGTGGAGTCAGCGGTGAAGGGGAGTTCCGAATCTGTCGCCCGGGTCATTTTTCGACTGGAGAAGGCTTTTCGGCCTGGATTGATGATCGTATTCAGCTGCAGGGGGGCGGAGAAGAGGGGGGCATCCAGAAGGTAACCGTATCGGGTTCCCAGGACAGTTATCTGGAAGCTATTTCCGCCCTCAAAAGCGGTAAGCGCATCACCAGCGCCACGATCTATATGGAAAAAGACGAAAACCCCTGGAAACTGACCCTGAAGGGTGACACCTTCGGTTTTGCCTCATTCAAATGCCCGCAGGTGCGTATTGAGCGGGATGCGACTGTTGAGGAGATGAGTGAACGCGAAGCGGTCTTCTACGAGCGAATGTATCTGATGGAACAGGGGATCCAGCTGTTTGACAGTTTGTTCACGGCATTTTTGAATGAGCGCTTGACTGAAGCCTGGAGCGCACGCTTACAGACCATACAGGCGTGGTTGGATGGGAAAGAGAGCGCATGAGATTTATCGATGAAGTAACCCTGTATGCCGCTTCAGGTCATGGCGGCGCCGGTTGTGTCGCTTTTCGACACGAGAAGTTTATCGAGTTCGGCGGACCCAGCGGTGGTGATGGCGGCAAAGGTGGCGATGTGGTTTTTGTGGCCTCTTCCGGGCTTTCCACCCTGCTGGAACTGCGCCACCGACCGCATCAGAAAGCCGAGAAAGGGCATAACGGCATGGGCAAGAACCGGCACGGTGCTTCCGGTGCCGATCTTGTGATCAAGGTGCCGGTCGGCACGGTCATAAAAGATGCCGAAACCGGCGACATTCTGGCTGACCTTACCCAGAACGAACAGCGGGTGACGCTGCTCAAGGGGGGGCGCGGCGGTCAGGGTAATGCCCGCTTTGCAACCGCAACCAATAAGGCGCCAAAATTTGCTCAGCCAGGCGGCGATCTGGAAGAGCGCAAACTGCGGCTGGAGTTGAAGCTGATGGCCGATGTGGGCCTGCTAGGGTTGCCCAATGCCGGAAAATCTTCCCTGATCAGCAAGGTCTCGGCCGCCCGTCCCAAAATCGCCGATTACCCTTTTACCACCATCGCCCCCTCGTTGGGCGTTGTAGCGTACAAGGACTACCGTTCATTCGTGATGGCAGATATCCCGGGTATCATTGAAGGCGCACATGATGGTGCCGGACTGGGTCACCGTTTTCTGAAGCACCTGGAGCGTTCAGGCATTCTGCTGCACCTGGTGGATATTTCTTGGATGCCGGAACGTGATCCGATTGCAGAATTTCAATCAATCAGTCGCGAACTGGCCCTGTTCAGTCCTGAACTGGCCGCCAAGGAGCAGGTAGTCGTCATCACCAAGACCGATCTGCCGCAGACACAGCAGGAACTGCCCGGAATCAGGGTCTGGTTCGAGCAGCAGGGCATCAAGGTTTTTCCGATTTCGTCAGCAACCGGCCAAGGGATCGAAGCCCTGCTGGATGAGATTGCCCGGCGCTTGTGGGGTAAGGCTGAAGAGGTCTGGTGATGCGTAAAGAGATTCTGAAATCGGTCCGGCGGGTGGTAATCAAGATCGGCAGCGGTGTTCTGACCGATGCGGATGCTACTCTGGATATGGCGATTATCGGGCAAATATCCAGCGATATTGCCGCGCTGCGTAAAAAAAACATTCAGGTTGTTGTTGTTTCTTCAGGAGCAATTGCGGCTGGCAGACGCGAGTTGGGGCTGGTCGACAAGCCAAGGACCATTCCCCACAAGCAGGCTGCCGCTGCAGTCGGACAAAGCCGCCTCATGCGGGCCTACGAAGAAGCCATGACGCCCTATGGCCTGAAGGTGGCCCAGGTATTGTTGACCCGTGAAGATCTGGGCAGCCGCCAGCGTTTTTTAAATGCCAGGGCAACTATCGACGCCCTGCTGTCGTTCGGTATTATTCCGATTATCAACGAGAATGATACGGTCGTGGTGGACGAGATCAAGTTCGGCGATAATG
>Ga0074195_1004391_pt1 | contig 11672 bp, 8 predicted proteins | sample EPASupsiteHSE623_FD_64525 | JGI IMG/M metagenome (GOLD analysis project Ga0074195, IMG submission 64525) | Bioremediated contaminated groundwater from EPA Superfund site, New Mexico - Sample HSE6-23 | ecosystem: Environmental > Aquatic > Deep subsurface > Groundwater > Contaminated ...
TGGAATACGCGGTGTTATCGGGTTTCGCATTGAGAAGCGGATATATGCTGAACAGCGCGGTAAAACACGAGGCGTCCGGCATAAAGAACGGTTTCAGCGCGGGGGCGGGCATCAATTTCTGGAACACGATGCTGGATTATTCTGTAACGCCGTACGGCGAGCTTGGCGACACCCAGAAGATAAGCCTTAACAAGAAATTTTAATCCGGTGACATAATACTTATTTCCCGGGAAATAAGTATTATGTCACCGGATTTTACGGGCTCCAGCTGGGGGTGGCGGTGCGGCCTTTAAGTTCGGTCAGGGGGTGGGGGGCGGAACCGTCGGCGTCCATCACGAAAAGCTCCCGCCGGCCGCGCCGGGTGGAGGTGAAGGCTATGAATCTGCCGTCCGGCGACCAGGAGGGATCTTCGTTGTCGCCGCCGTCCTTGGTCAGGCGCCGGATCTGGCCGCCGGTGAGGTCCGTAAGAAAGATGTTCAGTTTTTCCGAAGAGGTCTCCCTGCCGGCGAAAACTATCCATTCGCCGGAAGGCGACCAGCTCGGCGAGTCGCACCAGTTCATGCGGGTCAGCTTGCGCGTTTTCTGAGAGTCCATGTCCAGCACGAAGATCTGCGGGTTGCCGGCCCGGCCGGAGACGAAGGCCACCTGCTTCCCGTCCGGGGAGTAGGTCGGAGAGGAACTGACGCCGAAATTAACCAGCAGCTTCTTCACGGTCCTGGTGACCACATTCAGGCTGTAGATGCCGGGGTCGCCGCCGCGCGACATGGTGGCCACCATGGTGAGCCCGTCGGGGGAGAAACCGCCCGGGATGTTCAGCCCCTGGAAAGTGGTGAAAGGCCGGATCTTGCCCGCCTTCAGGTCTATCTCGAACATGTCGGGATTATTGTAGCGGTAGGTGGTGTAATAGATCCGGGTGGCGTCCTGGGACCAGCGCGGCAGCAGGGCCAGGGAGCGGTCGGAAGTCAGCCGGGAAAGATTCTCGCCGTCGTAATCCACCGTGTAGATCTCTTTGTTCCCGGTGGAATCGTTGGAAAACGCTATCTTCGAATGCGCCAGGCCTTTCCGGCCTGTGATTCGAAGTACGACATCGTCGGAGAAAAGATGCGCGGCGCGGCGCATGGCCCGCGGTTCGCCCTGGTAGAATTTTTCAAGAACTATCTTCCCGGTTTCCAGATCGTGCAGCCGGGCGTTGAAGGTCCACACCGTTTCCCGTTTGGACGCTTTGCCGCTTATCAGCCAGGCGGCGCCGAGCTTCTTCCAGGTTTCCAGCGCCTCCGGGGAGTTGGACAGATTGGCCTGGCTGAGCTGGTCCTCTCTCACCTCAAAATACCGGGAGAACATCAGGTCGGCCCTGATGATGTCGCGGAAGCCGGCGGCCAGTTCCGTGTCCTCAGGCGCCTCCGGCCGCGCGGGCAGGAACAGCGCCATGGCCACAGCGGTCTTCTTGTACTCGTTCCCCGCGGCCACGCCTATATAAATATCGGTCTGCGCGCGGGCCGCCGGAGTCATCGCGGCCAGCGGCAGCAGCGCCGCCGTAAATATCCCGAAGAAATTGTTCCTGAGAGATCCGGTCATGTGAAACGGAATCGGTCTCCGCGCTCCGGGCCGCGCGCGGAAAATGCGAGCCGGTTATTGGCTCTTCTTTTCGGTCTTTGGTTTCGCCTTCGGGTTTTCGGTCTTTGCCGGGCGGAGCTTCGCTATGTAAAGTTTCGCGGTAGCCGCTTCCTGGGATTTGGGATAGTCCCTGGTGATCGATTCCAGATAGCGGAGGGCCTCCGGCTTCTTGTCCTCCGGGTATTTCAGCAACGACAGGGCGTATTTAAGCCGCGCGGCCGGTATCCGCTGGGAGCGGGGGAATTTGTCTATGACGGTGGCGTAGCTGAGCGCGGCCTCCTGCCATTTTTCCTGGAGATAAAGCGCCTCGCCCAGGTGGAAATACGCGTTCTCGGCCATTTCTCCGCCCGGAAACTTGGCCAGGTAGGCCTTGAAGCCGGCCGCGGACCCGGTGAAGTTGTTGTTCAGAAAAGAATTATAGGCGTCGTTGTAAAGCTTGGCCGGGAGCAGCGCGGCCTCCACATCCTCCTGCTGCTTCTTGATGGTGGCGCCTATGGCGTTAACGCGTTTGTTCATCATGGCGTCCAGCTCGTCCAGGCGGCCGGACAGTCGCGCCATCTGCGCGGTGATGTCCTTGATGGTCTCGGAAAACACATTCAGGTTGCCGGAAAGGTTGTCTATCTTCAGCGCCAGGTCGGCCTGGTTCTTCTGCATGTTGTTTATGTTGGTGTTCAGGTCGTCCATCTGGCTCTGCATCTGCAGCATGTCCTGCTGGGTGGCGACGCAGCCGCAAAGCGGCGCGAGCGCGGCGCATACGGCCGCGGCCTTTAAAAAGTTTTTCATGATAGGTCGGCTCCCCGTCTTATTTCAGCTTGACTTTCGTTTCGGCTTTCCTGTTCTCGCTCCAGCAGGCCTCGGTTTCCTCCACGCAGGAGGGCTTCTCTTTGCCGTAGGAGATGGTTCCCATGGACGCTTCCGGCACGCCGAGGCGGGCGTAGTAGTCCCGCACTTCCTTGGCCCTTTTCTGGCCGAGCGCGAGATTGTATTCTACGGTGCCCCGGCTGTCGCAATAGCCTTCCACCAGCACGGTCCAGTCCCGGTGGGCTTTCAGGGCCTCGGCGTTCCTTTGCAGGGTCGCGCGGGTGTTCTCGGAAAGGCCGTGTTTGTCGAAATCAAAATAGACGATCTCGATCGAGGGCGCGGAGGAGAATTCTCCGCCGCGGATATTCCCCTCGGTGCTGGCTGTGTCGGAACTTTCCATTATCTCCAGTACGGGATTAAGAGAGGTGTCCGTTATCATCTCCGGCGCGGCGGCCCCGCCTTTTTTAAGGTTCTTTTTGTTGCAGGAAGCGGCGGTAAGCGCCACAAGGGCCGAAAACAGGCAGATAAATATTTTTCTGGTCTTCATAATGAACCGTATCCTCCGGCAGAAAGTTGTCCCCGAACACCGCTATAATCTATAAAAATATAAAGGAAAAGACAATCAAAACCACAGTCCGGCGGCGAACGGCAGGCCGAAAAAGACCACCTGTTTGGCGGTTTCCCTCACCAGCGCGGAGAATTCTCCCCGGGAGGACATGGCGTTCAGTCGCAGCGCCGCCGGCAGGGAAAGGGCCGCCAGCGCCGCGGGCAGCGGCCCGCTGAGGCAGGCCAGCGGGTAGGGGGAAAAGATCAGGGCCCGGTACAGGAGACGGGAGCTTTCCGGACCGAGGAGCCCCGCCAGGGTTTTTATCCCGGAATTCCTGTCCGAATCAAGATCGCGCATATTATTGGCGTGCAGTATGGCGACTATAAGCAGGCCGGCCGGAGCGGAGGCGGGCATGGTCTGCGGCAGGAAACGGCCCGCCTGGATCAGGGCGGCGCCGGCGACTATGAGAGGACCGAAAGCGAGAAAGATGCCCAGATCGCCGAGCGCCCTGTATTTGTAATTTATGCCGCCGGCCGTGTAGAACCAGGCAAGCAGGAATCCGGCCGCGCCGACGGCCGCCAGGAGCGGCAGGCGGTGCTTCGCCGCCAGATACAGGCCTATGGCCGCGGCCGCCGCGAACAGGGCCAGTGTGAGGGCGAGCGCGGCGGCGGGAGTTATGAGGCCGTCCACTAAAGCGCGGTCGTCGGAGGAGGCCCGCGTGTCCACCCCGTTCCTGAAGTCGAAATAAGTATTGGCCAGATTGGCCCCGGAATGAACGGCCAAAGCCGCCGGAAGGGTAAGAAGAAAGTCCGGCCAGGAAAAATATCCGGCCTGCCGCGCCACCGCCGAGCCTATCAGCACCGGGACGGCCGAGGCCGGCCAGGAATAGGCCCGAAGTATATTGAGGATCTTCATAACACCGCGTATTAGCCGGTCAGAGCGCTACCTGGTCCTTATGGACAGAGTGTTGACGAAGTCGCTGAAGACGCCGGCCGCGGCGCGGTCCGGCAATAAAGTCATTTCTTTTTCCAGCGTCCTGGTCTTTTCAGCCGCCAGCTTTCTGGCGGCCGAGGCGAAACCGCCTTCTTTCACTATGGCCGCTACGCGCAAAGCCGGGGCAAGGTCGCCTCCGACCCCGCTCTTTATAAGTTCCAGTTCCCGCTCTATTTTGCCGGCCGCCGTCTTGTCGTTCAGAGCCAGGGTCACCGGCAAAGTCAGCCGTCCCTCGGTTATGTCCTTGAGGGTTTCCTTGCCGGTGACGCCGGTTTCTCCCTCGAAATCCAGTACATCGTCGATTATCTGAAAGATCACGCCGGTCTCCGCCCCTATGGTCCCGCAGACGCCGTAAAGCGCCGGCGCGCCGGCCTCGTGGCAGGCGGTGAGCGCGCACCAGCGGAAAAGTTCGCCGGTTTTCAGACGGAGGATGCGCTCGGCTTCGGCGGCCGGCAGGGTCCTGTAACGGGCGTTCTCCTCCAGCAGGGCGCCTTCCGTCATGCGCCGCACCGCGTTCACCAGGCTGCCGGGCGCGGAAGGGGAGATCCTGGCGGCGTAATCGAAGGCGAACGATACCACGAGGTCGCCGACCAGAATGGCGGTATTTACGCCCATGGCTTCGTTGAGGCTAGGCAAACCGCGCCGGAGGGCGGCCCGGTCCACGCAGTCGTCATGCAGGAGAGAGGCGGTGTGGACGAGCTCGGCGGCGGCGCAGATGCGTTCCGACCTGGCGCGAGGCAGTTCCAGGGTGTCGCCCAGCAGCAGGGTAAAGCGCGACCGGACCGCCTTGCCCATGAAATTGAAGGAATGGGCATCGCGGTCGTATACGGCCTTATCCACTCCGTCCAGAAGGGAGTTTATTTCCAGGTTTATGCGTTCAAGCGACTCGTCAAGAGCCCGGTGTGGGGGCATAAAAACCTATTTTAGCAAAAATACGGCCGGGGTACGGCCGCTCGCTCCCGGAACGGCGCCGGTCTTTGCATAAGGGGGCCGATTTCGCTAAGATATCCGCCGGATGAAAAGAATCTGCCTGTGGGCCGCTTTGCTGTCGGCCGGGGTTTTCGCGGTCTACTGGCCTTCCGTCCGCGCCCCTTTTGTTTTCGACGACAACGGCAAAATAGCCGAAAATCCGGATATCCGCGATCTTTCAAGCATAGGGAAAAAACTGGTTTTCAGGTACGACCGGGAGCGGAAATGGGAAAGGAACGACCCTTCCCGCCCCGTGACATACCTGTTCTTTGCCTTGAACTACAGGCTCGGCGGACCGGACCCTTTCGGCTATCATCTGGTCAACATAGCGCTGCACGCGCTTAACTCGATCCTCGTCCTCCTGCTGGCCGGCAGGATCTTCCTGCTCTTTTTCCGCAGGGAGAATTTTATCTTTCCGCCGGCCGCGGCGGCGTTTTTCGCCTTTCATCCGGTTAATTCCATAGTCGTCTGCTACACCTATAACAGATCCGGCGAACTGGCCTTTTTTTTCTCGCTGCTGTCGCTGCTGCTTTTTTTCCGTTCCGGGGAGAACCGGCCCCGGTCCGCCGCGCTTTCCTTGATTTGTTTCGTTCTGGCTCTTTTTTCCAAGCCGGACGCCATAGCGTTGCCGGGGCTGATGCTGGTTCTGGAACTGGCTTTTCCCGCGGAACCGTCCGCCGGCGGGACTAAAAAGCGGCTGGCGGCGCATCTGCCGTTCTGGGGAATCGCCGCGGCGTATCTTCTGTTCCGGTATTTTTATCTGGGCGGCCTGGGCGATCTGGAATCGGTAAGGAACTCGGCCGCCTGGCCGCGCTTCAGCTATATGGCGGTGCAGCCCTTTGTACTTACAAAATATGCGGGATTGCTGCTGTCGGCCCGGGGCTTTTCCATCGAGCACACCGTGGCGGTCCCGGCCCTGCTGCCGAAGCCGGCTCTGGCGGCGGGCTGGCTGTTCCTGGCGGCGTCCGCCGCGGCGGGCCTTGCGGCGTACAGGCGCGGAACCCCGGCCGCCAGACTGCTGCTGTTCTCCATGCTCTGGTTTTTTATCGCTTTGCTGCCTACCTCCTCCATCTTTCCCACCACTATGCCTATGGAGGAGAACCGGCTTTATGCCGCCGGTTTCGGTTTTTATCTGGCGCTTGCGGCGCTGCTTCGTTCGGCGGCCGACGCGGCCGCCGGCCGGCGTTTCGGCCGGCTGGTGATCTTATTGCTCCTGGCCGCGGCCGCGGCCTGGATCCTGTTCCTGGCCGCCTCTTCGCGCGCCAGAAGCCGGATGTATCTGTCGCCGGTAAGTCTATGGGAGGAAGCTTTGTCCGCGGCGCCGTCCAATCCCCGGGCGGTGAACAACGCCGCCGTGGTGCATAATAACCGCGGCGTCGACCTGTTCGCCGCCGGCGACACGGCCGGGGCCGTGGCGGAATTCGACAGGGCCATAGAGATAAAACCGGCTATGACGGCCGCGCTGGAGAATCGCGGTCTGATAAATTTCCGCGAGCTGGACGACCGCGCGGCCGCCGCGCGCGATTTTATCGCGGCGCTCGCGGCCGATCCATCGAGCAAGGCCGCGCGGGAGAATCTGAGCGGGCTTTGCCGGCTTGGCAAGGCTTCGGCGGCGGGTCCTTCGCTGAGGCCGGCCGCGGCCGGCTCCGGGGGGATCCGGAAAGACTATTCCCGGCTTATTAACAGATGTTTCAGGGGCGACGCCGAAGGCGTGATCCTGGCCGCGTCCGCCGGGGCTCATTGACGCTTTTGGCGGTTTTTCCGGGCTTGCGGCCAATGTAACTAAATTAACCTTGAAACGCGGCTGTCGCGTAGCATATAATATTGGCTGTTGTGCTAGGAGCCTGTCCGACATAAGGAGTTTTGGCTCCAATTGCCGTTTTTTGCCTGCGCCTTTGCGCCGCTTAACTTACAGTCTCCGTCGAGAACGCTCGTTTCGCGTCGCTTCGGCTCGGCCTCAAAACCGACAATTTCGCCTTAAAAACCTTATGTCGGACAGGCTCCTAGGGCGCTGAACGACCGCGGACGAACTGAAGAATTTTGCTCTACGGGAGACTTCCCATGAACGGCCAAAAAATTTCGGCTATGGAGGAACTCCGGAGTTCCGGCGCCCGCATCTCCCGGCATCCCGTTCTCCGCCTGAGCCTCGCGGCGGTCCTGGCGCTCGGACTGGCGGGTTCGTCCGGCGCGGCGAAGATAACCGATACCTGGGGCAAGGTGGAAGTGAAGCGGCAGGGCTCGGAGGATTGGGAAAGGGTGGAGGGCGCGGCCGCGCTGAAGACCGGCGATTCCGTCAGGACCAACTGGCGCGGCAGGCTCAGGATGTATCTGGAAGACGGTTCCAGGGTGGATCTGGGTTCCTCTTCTTCCGTTTCGCTGGACGCCGACGGAGCCGGCGGGGTCAACACCAAGCTGAAGCTGGGATTGGGCAGGCTCAAGGCCTGGGTGATGAAGGCCCAGCGGAAATTCGAGGTGCGCACGCCCAGCGCGGTCTGCGCGGTCCGCGGCACCGAGTTCGAGGTGGAGACCGACGGCCGCAGGACCTCGGTGGACCTGATCTCCGGCCAGCTCGCCGTGGGGGACAACGCCGGCAACGAGTCTTTGCTCCGGGGCGGACAGCATGTCAATGTGGACGAACGGGGCATCGGCTCCGTGCAGTCCCTGGAGGAGGGCCGGGAACGGAGGAGGGACGAGAGCCAGAGCCGCCTCAGGACCGAGCTGGCCTTGGACATGAGCAAGGAGCAGGTGATGGCCGCCGCTTCCGAGGAGATCAAGCTCGCCGAGTACCAGCAGGGCAAGAGCATGATAGATGTGTTCGGGCAGAGGGTGAGGCTGGAGCAGTACATAGTGCGTCCCAGGGACGATCAGTTTAAACTTGTGGTGCTTAACGAGCGCGCCGACCGGTTCGATTATTTTTACTACAAGGGGACCTTCAACACTTCGCTGCCCACCGACCTTAGCGCGGCGCTGGGCCAGCTGGGCGGATGCGCCGGGGCGCAATGCCAGTATTACCTTACCTCTTACGAGACCGGCCGCTCCAATCTGACGGACAAGGTGGAGGAGCGGGCCTGGGACGGACATCAGGTGGATGTCAACGCCAATGCAGTCACCAACGACGATATCTCCTCTTACTTCGATTCCTCGCTTAACGCGCACGCGGCCGTCACCGGCTCGTACTGGCAGACGCTTTTCGATAACTATTACATCAAATACAACGGCGTGACCTTCAACTCCTGGGAGCCCAATACCGGGGTGACGCCTTACAACGGCACGCTGGGCACCGGCATACAGGCCTATTTCAAGGACGACGGCACGCAGCGGGACGCGCTGCACAAATACATAGGGGATAACGGCGCTTTGGGGACCTCCGTTCCGGGGCAGAACTCGGACAGGAGCCCCGACGGCTCCGTGCTGCACGACAAGATACGGCTCACTTACGGCACCGGGACTTACTGGGAACAGTACGACAACTATATAGTGGACGATACCGGCCGGGTGGCCTCGCTGGGCGATTTTTCTGGGAACCGCGCCGGCGCCAACTACAAAGAAACCCTGCTGAAATGGAATTTCGAGCAGGTGGTGACCTGCAGCCTGTTCGGCGGACGGAAGATAGACCTGGTCATCGAGCCCAAGACCCTGATACAGTCCGGCATAATAAGGTAGCGGCGGGCATAGGGCCTGCGGGTCCGCGCGCGCAGCCGGGACTTTTGCGGGGCCGGCAGAGCGCTATATGGAGGCGGGAATGGCTTTCAGCGTTTCAAAAACGGGATGTTTCATGCTGGCGGCTTTGGCGGCGGCGCCGCTTTCGGCCTACGAAACCGTTCCCTACTACAAGGCTTCGCTGGCCGGCGGCCAGCATTTTTTTGAGACCAGCGCCGGATCGCTTTCGGGGAACGCTTCCCTTACCGCCGCGGCGTCCATGAAGTTTTCCCCGATATTCACCCTTATCCCCATGTACAGCGGGCGTTACCAGGGTTCGAAACAGGTGGCCGATCTTGCCGGCGGCGGCACGCTTTTCCAGGCGCTGATGGATCATAAGGCCTCTATAAAGGGCGTGTATTCGGCCGGCCCCGGCCTGACCATAAAACCGGAGCTCGCTTTTAAGAGGGAGTACCTTAAGGAGACCCGGGACGAAGCCTGGGGCGACGGTCTGTTCGATTATACCAGGCCCGGGGCTTCGATAGAGGCGGAGTATCTTTACAGCGACCCGTTCACGCTGCGCGCCGGTTATGACCTTTACAATCTGCGCTTTCATAACTATACTTCGCTGGAATCGCAGATAGGCGCCGCGGACGGCAGCCTCGCCAGGGAGCTGGCCGGCGACCATGTGCTGAACTCCCTGAACGGCAATTTTTACGCCGCGGCCAACGGGAAAATGCCCTGGGATTCCATCGGCGATCTCACCGTCAGTTATACCGGGCGGACCTACGGGAAGCAGCGCGTTGTGGACGAAGCCGGGCAATTGGCGGCAAAGACCAGGAAGGATTCCGTGGCCGCGGCCGGATTCGGCTGGCGTTTCCCCGGCAAACTCTCCGGCGGCCGGCTTCTGGTGCCCGGCCTTTCCCTGTCCTACGCGGCGAACAGGTCGAATCAGAACAATTACGACACGCAGAACACGAAATTTATCAAGAATTACTACGGCTACGCCAGGGCCGGGGCGGGGCTTTTTGTTTCGCTGCGCGCTCCTCTGGAAGGCGGGAAGCGCTTCTGGGAGACCAGGCTCGGCGCCGACTGGACCCGCACCGATTATGACAAGCGGCTGGTGCAGGACGCCACCGGGCTGTATAAGACCGGCAAGGTGTATATAAGCGCTATAACCTCTTCCGCGGACCTCTCCTACGGAATAGCGAAGAATTTCAAGCTGAACGCTTCCATGCAGTACGGCCGGCAGAGTTCCAATATGAAGTATGAGAAGCTGTACAGGTACACCTTCTCGATGTTCAGCTATCTGCTGGGCTTCAGCTACGAGTATTGAGGGTTGACCGCCGACAGGCCGGAGAGCCGCGATCTTTAGCGCCGGTGCGCGTTTGCGTCAAGGTGAGATCATTATGACGAAAAAAAAGACTGATTTTTCCAGGGCCGCGCTGCTGGCCGCGGTTATGGCCCTGGTCCCGATAAAAGCCGCCGCGGTGAATGTGTCCGGAACGGCCAGTTATACCGGCGGTTATCCGGCGGGTTACTACCTGACGGTCTGGGTAAGCACCTCGGCTAATTTCGCCCAGCCGGTCTATTTCTTCCAGCAGCCGACCCCTTCGGCCGCTCAGGCGTTCACCATAGCCGGCGTTCCGGGAGCCGACACCTATTTCATGGCTTTGACCGGCTCCATCTCCAACAACTGGGCGTTAGCCGCCTCTACCGATCCCTGGGGGGTGCATGGCCAGCTGGGAACTCCGACGGCGATAGTTGTCGCCGGATCCGATATCACTGGCATAAATGTCACCTTGACCGACGGCAATATACAGCCGAACCCTTTTTCAATGCAGCAGCCGCAGGCCTCCCCGGGAGTTTATTGCGCGCAGTCGTTCGCCAACGGCGGCAGCTGCAAAATAGACAATACCAGCACCTATAGCACGGCGCTCGCGGTGGATTCCTCCAGCAACAGCTTCGTAATAGGCACCAATCTGACCAACTCCGCGCTGATAAAGTTCGACGCCGACGGGGTGATAGCGGCTTCCGTCACCGTCAGGAATTCGGTTTTCAACGATGTCAAGATAAACCCGGTGAACGGGGACCTCTATATAGCCGCGCAGGGGCCGTCCTCCGGCATACATATTTTCCGCTATACCTCCGCCCTTTCCTCCGTGGCCGCCATCAGCGTGGCCGGCTATCAGGGCGCGCGCCAGCTGGATTTCGACGCCGCCGGGAATGTGTACGCGGTGTCCACCATAGACAACGGCGGCGGCACGGGGTACGATATAAGGGTGGTGAAACTGCCGCCTTCCCTGTCTTCGGTGACGGAGGACTGGAGCTACGCTTCGGCCGGCTCGGATAAAGGCTACGGGATAACCATAAACGGCGGGGATCTTTACCTTACCGGGGTTGTCCATCCGGGCTCCGTTGACCAGGTGATACTGCTTCAGCTCAACACCGCCAACATAGCGGCGGGACAGAGCGATTCCGCCTTTACCGGCAGCGTTCCCGTCGTGTTCAACGAGGGCGAAGGGTTCAATAATTTCCGCGCGGCCGCCGCGCCCTCTCATGTATTCGTGGCGCATAATCATTCCGTGGCCGGCAGCACCGCCACCGTTCTGTACCGCTTCAACAGGGCGGATCTGCAGCTGGCCTATTCCTCCGCCGTCATGGCCGGCGCGGACAATTTCGCCGATCTCAAGGCCGCCGGTTCCGAGATATTTGTGGCGGCGCAGTCGGATTTCAATCAGGCCAGGGTCACGCGGTACGACGCGGCCAGCTTCACGGCCGAGGCGTCCACGCGCGCCTCCGTGCCCGGGCCGAACGGCATGGGCCCGGCCTCCCTGGCCGTGGCCGACGGCGGGCAGGTCTATCTTTCCGGCGTCGTGCCCATGGGCGGCGGCGTTTTCAGCGCGGGCGTCGCCAAGATAGATTCGCTCGGAGGCGGCGGCGCGCTGGGCGGAGGGCCGTCCTTCGCGCTCTCCACCGCCGTTTATTCGGCCGGCGGGGGGCTTGGGAACGCGCCGAACCTTGGCAGCGTGGTCTCTTCCGGCGCGGTGATCTCCTATAAGAACACCAACACCGATTATCTCCGTCTTTCCCGGTGGAACGGCAGCGG
>Ga0074195_1004392_pt1 | contig 11669 bp, 13 predicted proteins | sample EPASupsiteHSE623_FD_64525 | JGI IMG/M metagenome (GOLD analysis project Ga0074195, IMG submission 64525) | Bioremediated contaminated groundwater from EPA Superfund site, New Mexico - Sample HSE6-23 | ecosystem: Environmental > Aquatic > Deep subsurface > Groundwater > Contaminated ...
TGGTATTGACGAGCAGGAACAGAATGGCGTCACAACCCCGAGCAGCGCGGCAAGCAGGTATTCAAACCCGAACCAGCGGCGATTCGTTAGTATGTTCTTGACTTTTTCAACAGGAACGTAATACCGTATGACTGCCATCACATAGCAGATTACTAGTAGGAGAATCCCGATTTTGATCAAGTCGTATATGAAAAAATTAACTGCGCTCCCAAGGAAGGAGTCCTTCCCAAGGTTAAGCCAGCTGTAACTAACCAAATCGGCAAACCATTGAACCGGCTCGAATACATCCATCATAACCCCTTCTCTATCTCTTTAACATCCAAAAGTCCAGCGTGGCGCTTTACTGTTCAAGCCACCTTCAGGCGGTTTGCCACTTCCTTCTCCAAATCTGAAAACGCGGGCACTTTTCCCGGAGTCACTACTGTTTCATCAACAGACACGAACGGGAGTGCGATTTTGCCATTTGCACCTGCCGCCTTGCTTAGGAACGGGAATTTTGCAGCGCTTGCTGCAGGATACGCCTCGAATACCAGGCGTTCCTCGCCGAATTTCTTGACAAGCTCCTCGGCAACCAACTCGAATGCCGTCATATCCTTGTTGGGTCCGCAGCTACAGCCACAGCCTCCGCCACATGACGATGCAAAAAACAGCCTGACAACCACTTTTTCGCCCATTACAAACACCTGAAAAGAATTAACTCAAGGATAATCCCAACAAAGGTATAAAAACATATTTGTGGTTACAAATATCTATGGAAGCAAATATGCCTCCCCGCATCGTCGGCGTGGTCAAGGCCATTTCCGAGCCTAACCGGATATGCATCCTCCACCAGCTTCGCAAGGGCGAGCTGTGTGCCTGCAAGCTCCCCGACAGGATTGGGCTGACCCAGCCGGCTGTTTCGCTTCACCTTAAGGTGCTGCTCAAGAACGGGCTGGTCAAAGTAAGGCTGAACGGGTCAAACCGCATGTACTCCCTCACAAGCCTTGGGCGCAAGGTGTTATCAGATATTATGCGATGGTAATTGGGTAGTTGCGGATTACTGCAAGAAAAAGGTGCGTGGAAATGAAAATTCAAGTTTTGGGAACCGGCTGCCCGAAATGCGGCGAGCTTGAGAAGCGCGTTAAGGACGCAGTCGCAAAGGCAGGTGCCAAGGCCACGGTTGAGCACGTCTATGACGTGGAAAAGATAATTGCGATGAACATTTTTTCAACCCCCGCGCTGGCAATCGACGGCGAGGTCGTTTTTTCAGGCCGCGTGCCTGGAGTGGACGAGCTGGTAAAAATAATTGAAAAACACAAGAAGTAACTTTTGGTGCTTTGATGAAGGAATATATTTTCGCAACAGTCGCAGTCCTCCTGCTTTTCGGCGCGGTAGTCGCTTTGGACAAGAGCACTCAGGCAACCCAGGCAAACTCAGTAGTATCCGGCTCCAACGCGTCCCTGGTCGCATCGCCTTCCGCTTCTCCTGTATTGCCCTCGCCTACTCCTTCCTTGAATCCAGGCCCTTCGAATATCACCCTGATAAAGTTCCACGGCAACCAGCAATGCACTTCGTGCGTCAACTTGGGTAAGTTCGCCAACTCTACTGCAAATAAGTATTTCCAGGAAGAGGTAGCGCAAGGCAGGGTGCGGTATCTTGACATCAACGCGGAAGCCGACCCCGCAAACCCCCTTGTTGTAAAATACGCGCCAACCCACGCCTCTCTTTACGCCATCACTTACAACTCAACTGGCGAGCATTTTGAGGAGCTTGCGCAGGCTTGGTACTACACTAGCGACGAAGCCGCGTATTCAAGTTACTTGAAAACTGAAATCTCAAACAGGTTGGGTTGAGTCCGTGGATTTTGTTTCCTTGCTTGGCCAGTTGTCCGTCTCAAGCCCGCCAATTGTGGCGTCGCTTCTCATTGGCGTTGCAACGTCAATCAGCCCCTGTCCGCTTGGCTCGAACGTCGCAGCAGTCGCACTCATTTCCAAAAAAGCCGGTTCGGGGACTCGCGCAGCTTTGCTGTCACTTTCCTATGCCGCAGGCAGGGCCGCCACTTATGTTTTAGTCGCCGCCCTTGCCGCATTGTTCGGAGTGGCGCTTGCAGGCATCGCCCTGCCCTTACAGGCGTATTCCGAACTAATCCTTTCTGCGGTTCTACTGCTGTCCGGCCTGTTGCTCATCGGCAAAATCCAAGTCAATTTTGATGCCCTTGATTCGGAGAAGCTTCGCTTTCTTTTCGAAAAGGGCTTTTTGGGCGCGTTCCTCATCGGAGCCGGCCTTGCTCTTGTGTTTTGCCCCGTGAGCGCAGCGTTGTTCTTTGGCGGGGTCGTCCCGTTGGTCTTCTCAACAAAAGACTGGCTTTTCCTGCCAATAGCGTACGGGATTGGAACAGCTATACCCGTGATTTTGTTCTCGCCTGCATTTCCGTTTGCCGGCAAGCGGCTTGGGTCCTTCTCGCGTTTTGGCAACCAGATTACGCTTGCAATGGGCTGGCTGTTGATTCTTGCAGGCGTTTTCTACCTGCTGAGCTTTTTGAGAATTAATCCGTTTGTCGGGTAAAAAACGCAAAACGGTTTTCGATTTCTTGCGCTTGTCTGTCGCTAAGGCAGTTTTACAAAATCAAGTGCCCGAGCATACCCGAAATATCGGATAGCAAGAATTATTGACTATCCGATACTCTGCCGCAGGTCAGCGCTTTCTTTTGAATGGCGCAATCGCCTTCTCCACGTCTGCCCTTTTTTCGGGCTTTAATGATATGACGTAGACTCCCGGGATGTGCTTCTTCAAAAGCGCCTTGGTGATGACTTCCCTGGTGTGGAGCGGAAAAATCTCTCCGTGGTGCACGGGCAAGTATTCGCACTTCTCGTAGGGGTGTCGTATGAAGCGCCTCTTTGTCCCTGGCCGGCCAAGCTCCTCGGGGTTGGCTGCTGATTCCCTGGGATAGCTTATCACAACCTTGTTGTCCAGCAGCGCCTGCAGTATCCTTATTTCCATCGCGCGGTATCCCTTGTCCGTTGACAGTATCCCTTCGGACCGCATGCGGTCAACCATCGCGGCCTTGTTGTCGTACCTTCCCAGGAGGCACTTGACCTGGTTGATGCGGCGCGGGTGGATGCTGTATACGTGGGCCCGCGCAAGGGGGCCGTCCCTGATTATGTGGTGTTTCAGGATTTTCATGTCGCACAGCGCCGCCGCTTCGTCGGTGAATACCGGCAGGTGCGTTTCAGCTCCCTTGGGCGTGCGGGCGCCTTGCGGTGCGGGTATGAATCCCCTGTTGGTGACCGGGCTGCCAAGCTCGGCAGGCCGGTTTTCCATGTCCCCGTGATAGCCCATCACCGCCTTTCCATCCAGCAGCGCGCCCAATATGCGCATCTGGGCCGCGCGCGTGCTCCTGTCCGGGGAGAGCGTCCCGCCCAGCCGGCTCTGCATTGATGCCTTTACTCTTTCCCCTACCGGGGCGTTCGGGTTTGCCATGGTGGTTATACCTTTGTAACTGGAATTTATCTGACCTTTGCGATTATTCCGACGTAGTTCTTCCCGTACTTCTTGGCGCACGAAGGGCAGGTGGTGTACCACATAAACATCTTGCCGACCTTGAAGCCTTTCTTCTTTGCATAATCGTCGAAGTCCTTGCACCACTTGCCGGTGTCCTTGAAATCCCCTTCATATACTTTGGAGAGGAATTTTCCGGAAAGCTTCACGTTATCCAGCCCGTCAACGGGCTTCTTGACATCCAGGTAGATGTCCATGTTCCACTTGGAGGTGTGGTCTGAAAGGCAGATGTTTTCCTTGGTGGCCGCGCCGGCTCCCTGCACCTTGCCATATACTTTGGAGATTACCGAACCGAAGTTTATTGGCATGAAGAAGAGCGTGAAAACACTTGCCTTGACAAATGGTTTGTTTTTCCAGACGAAAACTTTTCCATCCCAGAGCTTGGGGTCGAACCTGGGGCAGCATCCGGTTTCAGTTTTCATGCGCATTCACCTGAAACATACTGTGCGGAACTGGATTATAATCGCGCCGGGCCGAAAAAGCAATTAACTTAAACCCCGCCTCCGAACCACCTTGTGGTGGTAATCCAATGGGCATTCTTGACGGTATTGTAGGCAAAGTGCAGAGCGACCTTGAATGGAAAGCAGGCCAAGCCATCACTGAAACCGTAGTCAAGGGAGCAGGCGGCGTTCTTAACAAGGGCGGCTCCTCAACGCCCACCAACAATTGTCCCAAGTGCAAGAAGGCAATCCCCGACCCGAGGCCCAAGTTCTGCGGTGGATGCGGCGCGGCTCTCACTGTGTCTTGCAAGAAGTGCAACGTCGAATACCCGGTTGGTACTGGTTTTTGTACTGGTTGCGGCGGAAAATTGAAGTGATTGTTAGGTTAGGCAGCAGGGGTATGATATCCCCTTCTCTTGCCTCCTATTTCGCTAACTCTATTTATACGCTGAAGTCAACCGGAATCTTTGTCAGCGTCCTCTTGCCAAGCAGGAAGCTGAACTTCTTGGCGTCCTTAGGCACTATGTAATAGACGTAGCCTTCGGTTGGCTTTGCCTTGTCAAGCGCGGTCTCGAACTTGTAGTTCTCAGGCTTGATTGGCTCGCCCGCTCCGTAGTTGAGCCACATCTCCTCGTCAGGAACGATGTATGCAGTTGAGGCGCTCTTGTTGTTCTCAAGCTTGACGCTTACTGCCACGAAAACGCTTCCTGCCGGAGCCTTGCGGCTCATAAATTCGGGACCCTTCTCGGCATCGCGCACAGCAATGCTGATGTTTCCGTACTGCACGGTCTTTCCAATCTTTGTCTTTGCCAGCAACGCGTCAACCATCGGTTCCCCCTCCTTCCCTGCTTTTGCATTGTGCTCCATCTGCTTTCTAATCGGCGCAGTAATCTCGTCCTCAAGCGCCTTCTTCTTCGAAGCGAATTCCGCCTTTGAAATCTTGCCAGCAAGCATCTGTGCCTGAAGCTCGTTAATCTTGGCCGACTTGTCCCAGGCGTTGCGTGTGTAGTCGTCCATGCTCATCGTGCGGCGCTCGGTCTTGTCCTGCGTGACCAGGTACTTGTCGTCCAGTTTCTGCGGCGAAGGCAGGCGGAGGCTTGCAAGCTTTGAGAACGCGGCCTCGCCATCGGTTACTGCCTTCTGCGCAGCCAGCTTCCTCTTTTCCATCACGTCCCGCTCGCGTGCCTCGTCCTTTACTGCAAAAGCCTGCGAGACGCCCTTGCCTTGCTCGTAGTCAGCAATCTGCTTCTTGTAATCAGCTATGACCTCGCGCGGCAAGTCATCGTTTTCGGCAAGTTCCTTTCTCATCTGCGCCACGTTAGCAGCTATGCTTCCCTGCATCTCCTTCTTGAAGTCGTCCACGCTGGGCCCGGGCGTTGCAAGCACCTTTTTTCCCATCGCGCCAGCCTGCACCTGCATTCCCAGCTGGAACACCTTGAACGCTTCCTCGTACCTCGGCTCAACTGAGGGCAGGCAGTAAAGCCCGTCGGAAGTCACCACAATCTCCTTTGCAAAGAGCGTGGCCTTTGCCTTCGTCTTGGTGTTCTCAATCTCCGCAATTGCCATGAAGAACGCTACTGCGCCGTCGCTGCGCATCTCGGTGTTGAACGACATCCCGTTGCTCTTCATCATCGGCGACACTTTCAGCGGAACGCTTGTCTTGAACTCGAACTCAGCAGGCCCGCCGAACGAAATCATCCCCTGGATGAACTTGACTTTGGTGATGACGTCAAAGCCGCCCTCTATGCTCTTGGATGCGGTGTGCCTTGTTGAAAGCTCGACCGCGCTGTTTGGGAACAGGCTGATGCTTGTGGTGGGGTTGTTCCCGCTCATGTTAGGGACATCCGAAAGGCCGATTACGTACGAGCCTTCCCCTGTCTCTACACGGTCGCCGTCCTCGATGTTGAACTGCTTGCCTCCAAGCTCGGTGACTACTGGAATCTTCTTCCCAGTCCGTTTCACCGTGACGTTGCTTCCTATTGCAAACGAGATGTGCGTCTTGGACTCTTTCTCCTTCTTTTTGGGCGCTCCGCCAAGCTCGTAGTCATAGCCCGTACCGGGAGTGATTTCGCCGGTTCCCATCCCGCCGCCGTCATTAACCTGCACTCTTTTTTCAGCCATTTGCAACAGTCCCCTCTTGCGTGTCTCTCTATACTCTTTTTTTCCTTCTACTCGCCCGTTACCTCTGCAAACAAATATGCCGCGCAGAGCGCGCCCTGGTATTCATACGATGCCGCAAGAAGCTCGGCAGCGGCCTTCTGGAGCGCGGTGTTGCGCGCGTGGAACGCGTGCGCCCGGATGTTCATCAGGTTGCCGTGGTTTCCTCCGCTTTCCATCCGTGCAATCGCGTGCGCAACAGGACCTTCCTTTGCCCCGCTTGGAGCCATCAGCTCAACAAGCTTGGCCTCGTGGTCCAAGTCGATGTAGCGCATCAGTGTGTACATCGTGTCAGTAAGCCTTTCATTTACGTCCTTGGAAAGGGAGTCGGCCTTCTGCGCCGCTGCCTTGTACTTTTCAAAGGCCTTGGCGACATTGTCCAGGCACGCCGCCTTGTTCCCAAGCGCAAGTCCCTCCATTGCCGCCCGGTAGACTGCAAGCTTGACCTTGGTCTCCCGAAAGAAAGAGATTATTGTCGTAAACATCGGCGCGTCGTCAACGTCCTCGTCGCTTTCGTACCACTTTACAAAACGCGCTTCTATTGCGTTCAGTTCCTTGTCCGCTCGCGCCGCGGCAGCCGCAGTGCCCTTGCCTGATGCGAATCCCGCGCGAGCCTTCTTGACTTCGTCCTCGAATTGCGTCAGCTTCTTTTCCTTGAAGTAGTTTTCCAGGATGAAGTACTTGCCGTCGACTTTCTTTGCAAGCTCCTGCTCGCAACCCGAAACCAGCTTTCCTATGTCGGCCTTGTTCGTTCCTTTCCCGCCAGTCTTTTGCGCCATCAAAAACACCTACTTGACCCTGTACTTCTCATCCGGCTTGGGGTACGGCGGGAGCGAGAACGTGTCCAGCCTTGCCTTTGCATCCGAATACATCTTGCCAACTGCCTTCTTGGCAACCGTGTCGTTTGCCGCGGTTTCCATATATTTTGCAGACAGGTTCGCCTGCGCGGTCATCTGCGCAAGCTTGCCGCTTCCTGCAAGCTGCTTCTGCATCTGGGCCATCATGGGCGCGCCTTCCTCGATTTGCTTGCGCTGCTCGGCAGTCAAGCCCGGCATGTCCTTGAGCTTTGAAAAGTCCATGCTTGCAAGCATATTGAATCCAAAAGCTGGCGTGCCTGCGCCCCCGGAGGCCTTGGCAGCATTCACGTAAGAAGAGGCCAACTCAAGCGCAGCTGGGTCGAACTTGCCGGACTTCTTCATCTTTTCCAAGTTCTCGGCAGTGGGCATCTGCTTTATGGCTTCCTCGATTTTTGCCTTGCCTTCCTTGTTCTTGCGGGCAGTATATTCCGTAAGCTTCTCGTCGTAGTCCAGGTCGTGCGGCGTCCCGAACCCCACCTGCATGAGGTATCCTGCAAGCGCAGTGGCCCTCTCGTCAACTTCCATAGTCCGCTCGTACATTCCTGAGGGCGTGACCATCAGTTCAGTCATTCCCATCGAGCCGTAAGCAGGCCAGGTCTCGTGCGGCTTTCCGCCTGCAGTCACCTGCATCCGCGAGCCGGGCAGGATTACTGTCATCCCTGGCAGTATGTCAATGATGAGCTTCATGTCGCGCTTCTTGTCGATGTGCTCCACCTGCACAAGCGGGAGGTCCAGCTTTGCGCCTGCAGGGTATACGATGAACGTGCCTTTGGAAAATTCCATTCCCGCGATGGCAACTCCGTGCCTCTTTTCCTTGCCTTCTGTTGACTCCCATTCCTTGGTCTTGATCTTGACTTCGCTTTCAGGAAAGACCGAAATCATCTGCATCAGCTTCCTGTCCTGCGTCTGGCCGGTTATTGTTATGAACGACTTCTTGCCGGTGATTATCGAGTCGCCGTCCGCAATCTTCTGCTTTGCCTTGAGCGCGAACGCCTCGTCGTAATTCTTGGGCTTCCCGAACTTGATTGTCCCCGACTTGCGCTTGAGCGTGACATCCCCGTAATAAGTAGTGTAATCCACTCCCCCGCACTCAACGACGCCCATCCCCCATTCGCCTCCCTAAATGGTACAATAAAGCTTACCGATAAAAGCCATTGCACTGGGGGCTGTTTCGGCGGTTTTTTGCCCTGCTGATACGTTTTTATTTTTCGGCTCCAAACTCTATCTTTTCATCCAAGAGAGCTCATAGAATGCACTTAATCAACAGCGCCAATCTGGCGCGCTCAATCACCAAGTCCTCCAGCCTGCAGACCTACCTAACTGCGGTGCTTCTTGTTGACCGCGGCAAGGTGGACGACTGCTGCCGCGCCTATGCCTACTTCCGCTGGGTGGATGACGAGATAGACAACAGTAAAAAGACCGCAGGGGAGTGCAGGCGGTTCCTTGCAAGGCAAAAGAAACTGGCAAACGGCCTCTATGCAGGCAGGTTCCCTGCAAGCGCGTCCGCAGAGGAGCAGATGCTTGTTGACCTGGTGCGAAACAACTGCAAGAAGAGCCCCTACCTCAAGTCGTACGTATTCAACTTCTTCAAAATCCTGGAGTTCGACGTGCAAAGGCGCGGAAAGGCCATAAGCAACCGTGAGCTTGAGCGATACTCCTCCTTGCTGGGCAAGGCAGTCACCGATGCAATCTTCTATTTCATAGGCAACGGCCGGCACTACCCGAAAGCCCAAAGCCGCTACCTGGCAGCAACCGCGGCCCACATCGCGCATATGCTGCGCGACTACCGTTCCGACATCAAGTCAGGCTACTTCAACGCTCCAAACGACTACCTCGACCGGCTTGGCGTGTCCCCGCAGGACATCACCACCCCCGCATTCAAGGCGTGGGCCAAGAAGCGCGTTGCCCTTGCCAGGCGCTACCTGTCCGAAGGCAAGAGCTACATAGACTCGCTTTCCTCCTTGCGCTGCAAGATTGCGGCGTACTGGTACTGCGCGCGCTTTGAGGACGTCCTTTCAACCATCGAGTCCGACGGCTACGTGCTGCGTTTTGACTACCCGCGCCGCGGCAACATCGTCCTGTATCCCAAGATGGCCATCATTGCGCTGCCGGTAATGGTACGCCACGTTTTTGGGAAAAGAAGCCTAGCATGACTTTGGGCAGTATTCCTGGCCGGACGCCGGGTTTGCAGCCGATTTTCACCGGAAACCGCCAAAGCACGCCATTCTTAAGCAGTACCTACAAATAGTATTACGGTAGTTGCCCGCGTTTTTCTGGTTTCTGCAATACTTGCTTTAGCCAGATTGACGCGTAAATGCGCTGCCGGTTAACAATAGGTGAATGAAAAATGAGTTATGGCGACAGAGATGGCGGACGCAGCTTCGGCCCCCGCACAATGTACAAGGCAGTTTGCGCTGATTGCGGCAAGGAATGTGAAGTACCGTTCCAGCCGACAGAGGGACGCCCAGTCTATTGCAGCGATTGCCTTCCCAAGCACAGGGCACCGCGCAACGACAGGCCCCGCTACTAAGCGGCAACTAGTTGCATAAACGCTTAGGGGGGTAAAACCCCCTATTCCTATTTTTTTTATCCCCAAAACAAGGGGCTCTTTATATACTTTTTAACCAAAAACCAGCCTTGGCACTCAATTCTTTAATTAGTGCCCCCAAAATAGTATTAACGGCAGATGCCCTGATTATCCCAAACTTATGCTATCAGCTTAAGCGTTGGTAATCCCTTGCAATGCCCAAAAACAATAGGTGAATGAAATGAGTTATGGAGACAGAGACGGCGGACGCAGCTTCGGACCCCGTGAAATGACCAAGACCACTTGCTCCGATTGCGGCGCAGAGTGCGAAGTGCCGTTCAAGCCCACTGAGGGGCGCCCGGTTTACTGCCGCGACTGCCTGCCCAAGCACAGGACGCCCAAGTTCTAAGTAAGGACTTAGGCCCAAGCAGAAATCCTACTTCTCTTTTTTTAATTTTTTTTTTTATTTTTTCAGTTTCCATTCCAAGCCCCCAGTTCCTACGCGGTTTTTATCCTTCTTTTCCCTATTTTGTCTTATGGACAGGACGTCTTCAGCCAAATCCCCGCTATCCCTAGCCAAAATCCTCGGCTATGTCGCCGCAGGTTTTGTGGTGCTGTGCATCGCAATGTTTGCCGCAGGCTTCTGCCCTCCCGCGGGGCCGTGGCCGATGCCTCCGTGGTGCCCTGCTGGCAATGCGTTAGTAATCCCTTCGGGGTCAGTCGTGTCTGCAATGCCTTCGGTTGTTGTTTCCGCGTCGGTTGTTCCTTCCGCATCCTCCAAGCCCTCGTCAGCAGCCGCATCACCAACTCCCACAGCCGCAGCGTCTTCGGCATTCGTCCCAAAATCCCTTGACTACATCACATCAAGGCCTGCAGCAACCAAGAACATCACTTATGGCGTGGGCATGTTCGACGTTTGGGGCAACATCTGCCACCCTGACCAATGGCTGTCCCAGTGCGAGGACAGCACCAAGCACGTTGACGACTCGTTTGACCGAGCCAAGAGCATCGGAAGCGGCCTCATCATGGTCACCGACTTTGCAGGCCTCAACAAGGACCTTTCGATGTCGTTCATAAGCAGCCCGTTCTCAGGCGCGCACACTTTCAGCCAGGACGAGCTTACGCACATGGCAGCAAAGGCGCACGCAACAGGCCAGAAGCTGATGCTGATTACCAACCTCTACGACAACGAGAAGGGCGCAAGAGACGGCATAGCTTACGAGAGCCCCTCTAGCGCGATGCTTGACACGCTCTTTTCAGGCTGGACTGCAATAATCGAGGCGCAGGCCAAGAAGGCCAAGGCAGCTGGAGTTGACTACTTCATAGTGAACTCGCGCGACATCGAGCTTTCCTACGACGCAAAAGGAGCTGACCTGGACGGACGCTACGAAAAGCTTGCGCTTGCGGCAAAGGCTGGCTTTGGCGGGAAGGTCTGCGGCTGGGGAACTCCCTTTGCCTTCGCTCCTAAGGGCAAGTTTGCAGGCAAGCTGGACTGCTACATATTCGACTGGGGCGTGAAGTACATCTTCGAAAAGGCGCAGCCAGACCTTGCAAGCATGCAACAAGCGTGGGAGGATTATTTTGCGCGGTCCGAAATCACCGCCTTCAGCCCGCCTGAAAAATACGTGCTTCTTTTGATGCCAAGCTACGAGGCCGCCTACCGCGAAGGCTGGGTCGAGCCTGTTGCAATCTATTCCGATGACATGTATCCGCTTGACTGGAAGACCCAGGCAATAGCCTACGAGTCGCTGTTCCGGGCAATCGACAAGACGTCCGCCAAGTTTGATGGCATAATCTCCTACGGCTACTGGTGGACCGACGCGATGCCGCCTGTAACGTGGATGCGCAGCGACATCTCCCAATCTATACGCGGAAAGGACGCCGAGCAGGTGTTCTACGAGTGGGCAACTGCGAAAAAATAAGTTGGAAGGCAGCGCCGCTGCCTTCTTCCTAATTGATTTTCTTCCTTGCATTCTCGATTGCAACAGCCATCGAGATTGACATTGCAGGCGCAATCAAATAGCGCATCCCGACCTGCATGAAGTACGTCGGGATGTCCATTCTGTTCATCGGAAGCAGGATGATTACGTCCAGCACCCAGTTGATTGCAAGCCAGGCCGCTCCGACTATGATTCCTTCCTTGACAAAGTC
>Ga0074195_1004393_pt1 | contig 11666 bp, 14 predicted proteins | sample EPASupsiteHSE623_FD_64525 | JGI IMG/M metagenome (GOLD analysis project Ga0074195, IMG submission 64525) | Bioremediated contaminated groundwater from EPA Superfund site, New Mexico - Sample HSE6-23 | ecosystem: Environmental > Aquatic > Deep subsurface > Groundwater > Contaminated ...
CATTTCAATCCTTATTTTGTTGGAAGTTTAGTTGCAGAGGGGTGTTCTGACTATAAATCTGTTTGTTTTTTCAAATTAAGGGAAAGTTTTTTATAGCTTATAGCTTTATCTAAAGTTGTAGCTTGACTAGTGATTGCCACTAAAAGAAATGATTTATGGAAAATAAGGAGGAAAAAGAATTAAGCAAAATGCGGCGGTGGCCGAGTGGCCCAAAGCGCCAGCCCTTCTAGCTGAAGATCCCGCCCAGGATCGCATGGGTTCAAATCCCATCCGCCGCGCTATCACCCATTGCCAAACTGGGGCAAATGTTACTAAGGTCAGATTCCTGCTTTGCCCCTTCATCAGCATTATTACTTTGGGATATCGGAAATGTGTGTTTCATTTCGATATAAAGATTATGCCCTGCTGCCATCAGAAATGCCTGCAATTATTCGATAGAGCTATCATAGATAGATCTTGTATTTACTATAAAAAAGATATATGCTTGAGGTAAACGTAATGAAAGAAAAAATAAAACTGCCCCAATATCATGATTGGTGGTTTGATAATGCATTAGAATTTTTGGGTTACTTGTTAGAAGAGATCGGTGTCGAAGTGGATTGGAAGGATGGTATAGAATTTGACTATTTGGATAAAAGCAAAATAGAACAATTAGTAAATAATATAGGAAAATTGATAAAGCCTAAATTAACATATCATGTAACAAAAAATGATGGAACCACAATAGATGCAAATAGAGCATATTTACCTACAATGCACAAAGGAAAATATGTTAATTTTCTAGGAAAAGATCCAAAAATAAAGCTGGAAATTTGTGTACATCTCTTATCCCTAACAGATTCAAAGAAGAGAAAAATTTGCGACATTTGCTCTGATTATTACGAGGACGATTACAAGACATCCCAGGTATCCCAAACTATCTACCCAGTGGCAACAGGAAGCTTAAAAAGCCAATGTGGAGTTAGGAAAATGGAACCAGAATATCATGCCTGCCCAAAATGTGCTTTATTAGGCTCCATCGAATGGCTGGACGACAACCCGTTTGCTTGCGATACAGAAAACTTAACCAATTACATTCTATTTCCGAAGATTGAAGATATGTATGAGTTACATACATTCAAGAATGAACTTAGAGAAGTAGTAACTCAAAGGCGCAATAGCAATATAATGGGGGATAGTTATATGGGAAAACAGGGTGTATTACAAGAAAAGTACGCACGAGATGAGTTCTCCCTATTGCTTCTATTATTTGAGCAAATGAAAACCATTGAGCATTGCGATGAATGGATTTGTCTAAGAATTAGCGGGACAAGTCCAACCTATCAAACAAGAAATACGTATTTAGAGGAGATTAGAATACCAAATATACATAGCCTCGAAAGAATTTTTCGATGCATCGAAATGCCGTATTCAAACTTAGTTGATAAATCATTCACAAAATCGCTAATTAGCGATAATATAAATTATAATTTAACCAAGGAAAATAAATATCTGATGTCCAAAGGGATAATTATGGATGACTTTAAAACATTTGCAAAAGCATTTCAAATAAGACAGAATTGCATTTTGGCAGGAATGCAAAAAGAAATGATTTATCCTCTAATAAATTTATGGAGATGCAAAGATGGTGCAATTTGAAAAAGAGGAAATGGAGGTAATGAAAAAGAGCGGACAGGTAATTGGTGCAGTAGCAGATAGTTATATATCAGACCTTTACCAGCTCGATAGAACGCGAAGCGCCGAGGAGTTTATCAAACAGCTGAAGAACATCGGTCTGAGAGCCATAAGCATTGGGAAAAAAACAGAAGAATCATTCTATACTGAACCTTTAGCGAATCTCATGGATTTAATAAATAAGTATAAAGAAAATTCTGATGAGATCAAGGATGTAGTTATGGTTTATGCAACATTTTACCTCGGCGCAATAAGGTATTCAAAATCTGGTGATTCCAAATGAATCAAAAAGCTATAAGCGCTGTATGGTTAGCGGAAACCGGCTTAACGAATCTTAATTCAGGAATAGGCGGAAGTAATCTAGTAGATTTGAAAAAATATAAAATAAACGGCGTGGATTATCCATACGTTAGCGGTCAAGCAATGCGTTACTACTTAAAACAAAGTATTAGGAGAATTGTAGACGCAAATAAGTACTGTATTGCAAATGAGAAGGGAGAGACCTGTGGAGACATTAAGAACTGTATTTTGTGTGACCTATTCGGATTTATGACGACTTTGGAAGGGCAAGGTGCACAAATACGAGTTTCACCGATTAAAATGTCACCGGCTATGGGATTATTACCGCTTAACGATAATATGACTATTGATTTTCTTACGAGGAGAAAACCACAAGAGAGCGTAGGAGAACTAAAAGGGGATATTGTTAATATCGAACTCGCTGTAAACCTCTACAAAGCAGGGCTTTCAATTGATCTAGTAAAGGTAGGCGCAGAGGAAGTAATTAAGGATAAGCATATTATAGTCGAGGACAAGGTTTCAAGCAATAAAGACAAAAAAGATAGGGTTAAGATCGCACTTGAAGCTTTCAAGAATCTATCTGATTATTCAAAGCAAGCTAGGGTATTAACGGATTTTACGCCGAACTTGATTCTGATTGCTCTCCAGAGCAAATACAATCATCTGTTACAGAAAGCGTTAGAACTAAAAGATGGCAGAAATTTGAATATTGAACGGTTAGACGAAGTGCTGACTACTCTAAAGGATGATAAAATATACGCTGGACTGCTTTCTGGTACCCTTGGTAACGAGGAGGAACTAAAGAAAGTTATGATAAAACATGGCATAGAACTAAAAACACCTGCAGAGGCAATTGATAGAGCCATAGCTGAAGTTGATTAAGATGAAGTGCCTAAAGTTCAAACTGGAGACACCGTATCTCGTAAACTTCAGGAAACCATTTTCAACTATAACTCTTCTCTCGTACCCTTTTCCTCCATATACAACGATAAGAGGACTTTTAGCAAACGCCCTAGGATTAGAAAGAGATGATTATAGTTTACAGGATAGATTTGAAATAAGCCTCAAACCCTTGATGACACCAGAACGAACACAGGATATAGTATTAATGAAAAAGCTGAAATCCAATTTGAAAAGCAAGGAAAATGCTATAATTAAGAAGCTCGATGAAAATAAAGGAGACTTATCAGTTCTAAGCTGTGAAGAAAAGGAGATTTACGAAGGCCTAAAACATATTCGAAGTACAAGTGCCCCCTTTGTTAAAGAATTCATAACACCAATATCATGTAACATATACGTTCTCGGCGAGGAAAATAATATAAATGATTTAAAATGTGCGATGGAGAATCCTTTAAGGCCGTTGTATATTGGTGCTTCAGATGACTTCGTTATCACTAGCGATATAAAAATTGTAAATGCAATAGAGACAAAAAATACTGAAATCGATTCTATCATAAGAATTAATGACAGAACTGAACCTATTGACAAGAAAAGAATAATAGGCAGAGTTCCGTATAAATTTGAAGCCATAAATGTAAAGAAAAGAGATTACGCCAGAGAGGATGCAGTTGTAGCTGCCCCGAAGCCAAATAACAAGCTGAGGCTAAACGAACCAGTAAGATGCTTTGAAATTGAAGGAGATTATGTCGCTTTCTGAACAAGTTGCTAAAAAAGCGTCTAAAGGCGATATCTTTCAATCCTTCGAAGGACATACGATCGATGCCTTGTTAATACTAAGGGACTACGTATTAAAGAATAAAAAGGTTTTAGATAATTTCTCTAAAAATTTTAAAATTGATTTTGACGTTCTTATTAATTTAATGTTTCTATCTGTGTATCTCCATGATATAGGAAAGCTTACAATAGAATTCCAACAAAAAATAAAACAAGGGGAAAAATGCGGTTCTGTCTCTCATGCCTTTTTTGGAATACCTTTTGTCAATTCTAATTTACCGGATGATCTTGACAATTTGCTGAAGTTACTCGTATTATCGCATCATACGCAATTATATAATCGAATATATAAGGATGCGAACTTAAAGCGTAAAGTACGTTATTTAAATACAGATATTGAGTGTTGGACAAATTTGGCCGAAGACATTTATTCGAAATACTTTGATTCATTGTTTTGTATTAATTATGTACCGACTTATGTTTATAAAGAATACCTATCTAAATTAGAATATAATGCAGCAATTTTGAAAGCTATAGATGAATCCAAGCAAAAGCAGAGGAGGACTGGTAAAGACATTAGAACGAAAGCAATCTATTCTTTATGCTTATCAATTCTAAAGCACTGTGACCAAAAGGCGAGCAAGAACTTTGATGATATGAATTTAACACAAGGTATTTATGGTCCACTTCTTGAATCGTCAAAAGATTTCCTGGACTTGATAAATTATGATCAAAAGAACATTTTCACCATAAATGAAAATAAAATTTTAGGAATAAGTGAAAATGGAGAAAATATTTCGCCATATGAGTTTCAAAGCGATCTTGCTAAAATAGAATGCTCAGCAATTATATCGGCACCGTGCGGGAGAGGGAAAACAGAGGGTGCTCTTTTAGCGGCTTTAAATATTATTAAATATCAGAATAAAAATAAATTAATTTTCGCGCTGCCTACACAAATAACTTCTAACGCGATGTTCGAACGTTTGAAGAAGATTTTTGGAAAAAATAATGTGGGGCTATACCATGGAATGAGTAGATATCACCATTATGAAGTCGATGATATAAAAGAAGAAAATGATGTTAAGAATTTGATATTCGACGAAAAGGTATTCGAAAAACCTGTTACCATAACAACAATTGACCATTTAATTTATTCTTTGGTGCATGGATATCGGCAGGCCGACTTTGCGCTTGGCAATATCCTTAATTCAGTTATAATATTTGACGAAATCCATTATTATGAGAACTATACATTGCGGTATATATTAGAGTCTCTAAAGATATTTAAGGATTTAAATATTCCTTACATTGCAATGAGTGGAACTCTACCAAGCTTCATTGTTGATGAATTAAATAAAATACAAGAGCATGTCTTCATTGAAGACAAAGAAGGAATGGACTTAACACCATTCATTATTAGGAGAAACTCAGAACTTATCTTCGAAGCTGTTGATAAGATCAAGGAGAATTACTGCGATCATAAAAATCAGATAATAATCGTAAATACTATAGCTAGGGCTAAAAAATTGTATAAAATTTTATTGGATAAAGGGATACCAAAGAATAATTTATATTTACTTCATTCACAATTAACATTTAATGATCGTACCTTTAAAGAGAAAGAAATTGGTAGCTTAAAGAAGAATAAGCAAAGACCTTGGATATTAGTATCAACGCAAGCAATTGAAATTAGCGTTGATATCTCGTGCGACATTATGCATACTGAATTAGCTCCTGTTGATGCACTTGGTCAACGAGGTGGTAGACTAAATAGAGGCGGCAGAAATCATGAAAACGAGCACTTTATGTATGTCTATCTACCAGAGAATCACAAACCATATTATTTTGATAATGATGAGGAGGATTTTGTTGAGAAGACGAATTCCGTAATTGAAGAAATGCCAATGTCATATAAGATATTCAAACAATGGTGTGATAGAATATATGCTGATCTCAAGCTGCAGCCACAGAATTTGGAAATTGAATTCAGAAGATGTATTTTATTCGGTAAAAGCCCAAAAGAGATAAGGTATAGCGAAGAGAAAGGAAATATAGTTGAAGTAAGAGATATAAAGGATATTACAATTGATGTCATACCTGAAAGATATTGGTTTCAAATAAAAAATGAACCATGGCAAATTGGGAAATACAAAGTCAAGATTCCCAAATGGTGGTATGCTAAATATGGAAAGGATGGTTGGTTCTATCTATCAGAATCTAATAATGATAAAGAATATATTATTTGTGCTTTGCCATACTCAAACGAATTTGGATTTGATACTGAAAACATCATAGAAGAAAAGGAGAATTGCATATTCTGTTAAGGTTGGTTCCATGAAACTCAAGCGCCTCCCCTCACTCTCAACTCCGACACGCCCATGCGCAGGAACGCCACCAAGCTTCGCGGCTTCTTCGCCACCAGCTTCAACGAGCATGCCCTGCTGCATCAGCGTGAAACAGAGCAGAAAGGCCGTAAGACCATACGGTCAAAGACTTCACAACAGCGGGTATCAAATATCAAGGAGCTATCACGATGAAAACCTTACGTTACAAAGTTCTATTACGAAAAGAGGATGACGGAACTTACACGGTGATTGTGCCTTCGCTACCAGGCTGCTTAACTTTCGGACGAACCGTTGAAGAGGCGTTAGCGATGGCAAAAGAGGCCATTGAAGGCTTTATAGCTTGTATGATTGCGCGTGGCGAAGAAGTACCCGTCGAAACCGATAAATCAATGGTATGCACTATTGCAGTTGAGGCTTCATAGACGATGGCCCGAAGTAAAATCAAAGTAGTAAAGGAAGAACCTCTTAGTGATAGAGACTTTGATGCTTTGCCAGAGTGTGAGGAGTCAACCGCTGAAGAAATCCATGCATTTATCGAAGACGAACAAGAGGATTTTATCACATTTGAGGAGTACGCAAAGCGCCGCAGCATTAAACTTTGAAGGATGCTGAATGCTGGAAATTCGAAAGTACATATTGATATTTGCAGCATAGAAATAATTGTCCTCATCAACCTTATTGCCTATGCTTCAAGAGACTTCCCCCGAAGAGGGGTTAGGGGCAGCCCGCGCGGCGACTGAGCGCGCTAGTAAACCGCTAGTATTAGCCCCAAAAGTAAGTATAAGGCCCTTGAATTATAATTTCAGGTCCAAATGCTGAATCAATTATTCGATGATCGATCAAGCTGACGAGGGCATCAAGGAGATCTATGCCGATATAGGGCTATGATATCTTGAGCTGGCTTAGTTCCACCAGCTCTGGGGATCAAACTTGCTATTCTCGGCTTCAGGAGCTTCGACCGACTCTTAACCACTTTAATTTATCTTCTGGTATGGCACGTAGAGGAATAACTAGGATCTCTTCATCAGCTAGAGTTTTATCGATATATACTCGGCCGTCTTTTCCTACCTTCTTATACATTGGATCGCGTATCGTTTCTCTTTTCTTTCCCTCAAACACTAGCTCCATGATGGAATTCATGATCGATATGTGTATAAATTATCTTTCTTACTATGTGTAGTTTTCGTACATTATGTGCATTATGATCATAATGTATATATAGGGAGGAAACTACATTAGTGCATAGGGGCAATTTGATATGTCTGGCTTAGTGCGAATCGGCGGAAAAATCCTGACAATCCAAGATGCAGCTGAGAAGTCAAATAACATACGCTTGGCCTCTGGTAATTTCTCCGAGGCCATGCACATCTTTAACTTGGAATATCCCTTCGAAGATGCCATAATGAGCGGCAGTGGCTGCAAAGGCTCTATCCGAGGCTCCTCTCAGAAGATCGCAAAAGCTGAGGCGATATAAATGCCAACCCCAAACCAGTCCGAAAACGCCTCGCTGATAGCGACCGATTCGGTGACCTCCGGCATGCTGTCAGAGCTGGACACAGCACTGGATGAATTTGCGCCTCTGGCCTCTAAGATCGCCGACCTGAAAAAGGAAATCCTGGACAGAGAGGCGGCCGTCCTGAAAGCGATCCTGGAGAAGGCCACACCTCTGGTCCCTCTGCTGAGCGATGACTGCAGTCAATATTACCGCCGAGAGATCGTCATCTTGACTCAAGAGGAGAGGGTACAGCTCGAGAATAGTTACGGCTTTTTCAGCGAGTACAGGCTGATCCTCTATGAGAACGGCCTATTAGTGAGAGCGCACCGTTATGGCGAATGCTCTGAAGGCCTGCATCTGGGATGGGAGAATGAAGATGAGGATGTGCTTACGCCCGAAGCGGCTATAACCATATTCGGTTTCACGGCTATTTCGAAGGGCCTGATAATGGCTTTAGGTGAGACTTTATGGATGGTCACCTTTAAAGAGGAGCTTGAAGGCAGGCTGGCGGCTTTGACTGAGGCGCTGGAAGCTATGAGGTAAGGGAAATGCCAGCAGATAAATCCTCATACCAGCAGCATTAAGCTTTGAAGCACCCATACAAGCCCGGGGGTGTAACTATTTCCGGTAGGCCTGATGTGGGCTTACACCCGAAAACCTTGAAAAGTATATTTAAGCAAGCAGGAATAGAGGAGATATCAGATGGCTAAATACGCAATAATCATCGAAAAGGGCGAAGATAATTATTCTGCATATGCCCCTGACCTCCTCGGCGTGGTTGCGGCAGCTGAAACCGAAGAAGAAACAATCGACCTGATGAGAGCTGCCATAGAGTTTCACATTCAGGGCCTGAAGGAAGATAAGCTGCCCATACCAGAACCCACAACCACCGCAAAATGCGTTGAAATTGTCGTATGAATGCAGATGCATGAACCTCAAGCATGAACCTCAAAATCCTTCGCCTCACCCTCCACTCCGACACGCCCATGCGCGGCGATGCCACCAAGCTTCGCGGCTTCTTCGCCACCAGCTTCAACGAGCACGCCCTGCTGCACCAGCATGTCACAGACAAGCTGATCTACAAGTATCCGCTCATCCAGTACAAGATGCTCGACAGGACACCGCTGGTCCTGGGTATCAACGAGGGAGCAGATGTCCTTAAGGAGATCTACGACAAATTCAACGAGATAAAACTGGGCGAGAGCACGTACTCGATCGTTGAGCGCGGCATAACCCTGAAGAGCGAGGAGTTCGGCTGCTCCGATCAGATCCTCAGCTACAGGTTCGTGACTCCCTGGCTGGCACTGAGCCAGGAGAACTACCCGAAATATTTAGATGCATCCTGGGAGGAAAGAAAGGATCTATTGAGAAGAATCCTGGTGGGGAACATACTCTCGGCCTCCAAAGGGTTGGGGTATGTGGCCAAGGAGCACATCAGGCTGGAGGTGGGAAGGATGCAAGATGAAATCTGTATGCTGAAGGGGACGAAGGTAACGGGAATTCGAGGGGAGTTTACCACCAACTTTGCGATCCCGGACTTCATGGGACTCGGGAAGTCTGTCTCAAGAGGTTATGGAGCGGTTACAAGGTTGAAATAGAGTAGCGTCATCTGTTTTTGGGCCAAAGATTTGTTGCCAGGGCCGTCCCGTGGGAATGAATTTATAAGGGATTCGATAAATTCCATTCATGCCAGAAGGAGGGTGAGATAAGGCCGGTTTGACACTGAGAAATGAGGAAAAGGGCGAAAATTCGGCGCTCTTCGAGGGCAAGTTCCAAGAAAACAAGGATTGAAACTGCGTTGTATGGCCCTCTGCATGTCGTGGGCCTGCTCTTCGAGGGCAAGTTCCAAGAAAACAAGGATTGAAACACCTTCTGTCTCTCTTTCTCATAGGCCTCTGCTCGCTCTTCGAGGGCAAGTTCCAAGAAAACAAGGATTGAAACCTTCTGAGATTGATCCCGAGATGTGGATCTGGTATCTTCGAGGGCAAGTTCCAAGAAAACAAGGATTGAAACGCGCCCACTGCTACGCCTCCTGCAGCTGCCTTGAACTTCGAGGGCAAGTTCCAAGAAAACAAGGATTGAAACTACAGCCTCCGACAACCCCAAGAATCCCCTACCCAGCCTTCGAGGGCAAGTTCCAAGAAAACAAGGATTGAAACTCGGCGAGACACCTATCTAAAACCTCTACAAAAGTCTCTTCGAGGGCAAGTTCCAAGAAAACAAGGATTGAAACCTGGAGTGTTTGGTTTTATGGATACTAATAAAGGCCTTCGAGGGCAAGTTCCAAGAAAACAAGGATTGAAACTGAGCAGTGCCGCCAAGATACATACTATAGCTCTCATCTTCGAGGGCAAGTTCCAAGAAAACAAGGATTGAAACTATCGATCTACAGTGCCGCCAGTGTCACACTCGGTCGCCTTCGAGGGCAAGTTCCAAGAAAACAAGGATTGAAACTCTTCTCGTCGGATTCTTGAAGAGCCTGGGGCGTCTTCTTCGAGGGCAAGTTCCAAGAAAACAAGGATTGAAACTCGATTGTCAGCCTCTTCGCACATAGCACGATCTCGCTTCGAGGGCAAGTTCCAAGAAAACAAGGATTGAAACCGACATAACGGATGTGGGCTTCAACTGGACTCTCGCCCTTCGAGGGCAAGTTCCAAGAAAACAAGGATTGAAACGCTATGAAGTTCATACCGATGGGCCATGTCGAATGGACTTCGAGGGCAAGTTCCAAGAAAACAAGGATTGAAACAGTAGTCGGCGAACATAAAGGAGATTGGTGAGCCAACTTCGAGGGCAAGTTCCAAGAAAACAAGGATTGAAACGCTCAGGCGTCCGGCCGACGACCGCAGGCATACTCTTCGAGGGCAAGTTCCAAGAAAACAAGGATTGAAACCCCGGTCCTCGGTGCTCATCGAAAGGCTGAGAGAGACTTCGAGGGCAAGTTCCAAGAAAACAAGGATTGAAACGCTACGTTGATCTTCTCGCTCTCAAGGGTTGCCGCCTCTTCGAGGGCAAGTTCCAAGAAAACAAGGATTGAAACCAGCATCCACCAGAGAAGAGGACCCGAGTTCGGCAACCTTCGAGGGCAAGTTCCAAGAAAACAAGGATTGAAACTCGTCACGTCGCCCATACCCGGCATCGACGACCCGCCCTTCGAGGGCAAGTTCCAAGAAAACAAGGATTGAAACATCAAGTACATAGATGACTTGCAGGGGCGAACAATCTTCGAGGGCAAGTTCCAAGAAAACAAGGATTGAAACCCAAATGCGCAATCGGCCTGCAAAATTTGCGGGAGGCTTCGAGGGCAAGTTCCAAGAAAACAAGGATTGAAACGATAGGTGTCTCGCCGACAAGGGAGTCAAAAAATGCTTCGAGGGCAAGTTCCAAGAAAACAAGGATTGAAACATAAAATGATTGATCCGACTGACCTAGAACGCATAAAAGCTTCGAGGGCAAGTTCCAAGAAAACAAGGATTGAAACCTTCAATGACACTGCTATCTATTTCGAAGAGGACGCCCTTCGAGGGCAAGTTCCAAGAAAACAAGGATTGAAACATGCTCATCGGCCTTATAGCGCCTGCCTATTCTGCTTCGAGGGCAAGTTCCAAGAAAACAAGGATTGAAACACTCCTGCAGCGAAGGGTGGTATCTTCGATGTCATTCTTCGAGGGCAAGTTCCAAGAAAACAAGGATTGAAACTGGCCATGTTGGCCCCCATGTCGATGATGCCTTTATCTTCGAGGGCAAGTTCCAAGAAAACAAGGATTGAAACTTGCATACCAAAGCCTTCCAGGGAAATGTCCTGTACTTCGAGGGCAAGTTCCAAGAAAACAAGGATTGAAACTCCTAGACTTTCACAGGGCAGACAAAGCCACAGGAGCTTCGAGGGCAAGTTCCAAGAAAACAAGGATTGAAACTGTACCCTGCAAGCCCAAGCCAGCCAACCCATAGGACTTCGAGGGCAAGTTCCAAGAAAACAAGGATTGAAACTCCCACCTAATCATGATCTTGGCCGTTCGGCCTCGGCCTTCGAGGGCAAGTTCCAAGAAAACAAGGATTGAAACTAGAGTATGCCTATAGTATCTGGAATAGGTTGTTACCCTTCGAGGGCAAGTTCCAAGAAAACAAGGATTGAAACAGCACAATTGGAGCAATAGCAATCATTGTGTTTGCTTCGA
>Ga0074195_1004394_pt1 | contig 11663 bp, 7 predicted proteins | sample EPASupsiteHSE623_FD_64525 | JGI IMG/M metagenome (GOLD analysis project Ga0074195, IMG submission 64525) | Bioremediated contaminated groundwater from EPA Superfund site, New Mexico - Sample HSE6-23 | ecosystem: Environmental > Aquatic > Deep subsurface > Groundwater > Contaminated ...
TGCCACCGTGACGACCCCCAAGGCGCCGTGTGCGGCGATGTCATCCGTCACCCCTGCGGCACGGCCCGATTCATCCCGGACCTGCGGGACTCGGAGTACGCCCGGACCGATCCCAACGTCCTGGCCTGCGATCTGCGGTCGTCTCTCTGCCACAACGTGCGGTGCGGCGAAGCGACGATCGGCAGCCTGTGCGTGTTCTTCCCTGAGGTCGTCGCGCCGTCGCCGGACGACGAACGTCTCCTGGGCCTCCTGGCGGCGGCCCTTGCCGTGGAGAAGGCGCGGCAGGATGCCGAGGAACGGCTTCGCGAGAGCGAGGCGCGCTACCGCCTGTTGGTCGAAAACACGAGCGACATTTTCTATGAGATCGACCGGAGCGGACGCTTCACCTATGTGGGGCCTCAGGCGCTGCAATACGGTTTGCAGCCGGCGCAAATGATTGGCGAGGACTTTCTGCGTTTCATCCTGCCGGAAGACCGGAACCACGTTACCGCCGACTTTGTCCGTATCCTGGAGACGGGCGAAGATGTGGCGACGGTTTTCCGGGCAGAATTGCCGTCCGGCGTCGCCCCCTGGTTCGAAGCACGCGGCAGGATCAGCCGTAACGAGGCCGGAGAAGCGACAGGGGTTTCGGGTGTGCTCCGCGACGTCACGGAACGGGAAGAGGCCAAGCAGGCCCTGGAGCGGGCCAATGCTGAACTGGAACAACGGGTCGTCGAGCGCACCGAGCAGCTGGAGCAATTCTTCAGCGTGGGGCTGGATCTCTATTGCATCGCCGACGGTGACGGTTATTTCCAAGTGTTGAATCATGCCTGGGAAACCACCCTGGGGTACTGCCGCGCGGAATTGCAGGCGCAATCCTTCCTGAGCTTCGTCCATCCCGACGATCTCGCCCCCACCCTGGCGGTAGCCGAACTGGCGTCCCAGCGGCAGGTGACCCGCTTCGTCAACCGGTATCGCTGCAAGGACGGCACATACCGCTGGCTCGAGTGGTCCTCCATCCCGGTGGGTAACCTCATCTATGGGTCGGCCCACGATGTGACGAAGCAACGCGAACTCGAACGCCATCTGCTGGCGGCCAAGGAGGCGGCCGAGAAGGCAAGCCGGGTCAAGAGTGACTTCGTGACCAACATGAGCCATGAAATCCGCACTCCTCTCAATGCCATTATTGGTTTTGCTCAGATTCTGGAACGGGACGTCACCCTCGATACCAAGCAGGGCGAACAGGTCCATACGATCTTGCGCAGCGGCCAGCATCTGCTCAAACTGATCAACGACATCCTGGATATCTCCAAAATCGAGGCCGGTGGCCTAACCCTGCACACAGTCGATTTTTCCTTCGATGAGTTGGTGCACGACCTGGAAATGATGTTCCGTTCACGGGCCGAAGCCAAGGGGATATGGCTGACGGTGGAACGGGAGCAAGGGGTGCCGCGGTATCTGGCCGCGGATGAGGCTAAGCTGCGGCAGGTATTGATCAACCTGATGGGCAATGCCGTGAAGCTGACCCGAACCGGCGGGGTGACCGTGCGCGTCCGGGTCGATGCACCCGCCCAGGATGCCGCAGAAAACGGGAATGCTTATCGCCTGGTGGTGGAAGTGGAAGACACCGGCCCCGGCATACCTGTTCAAGACAGGAACCGCATTTTCGATGCCTTCCAGCAATCGGAATCGGGCAAGGAGGTGGGCGGCACTGGGCTGGGCCTGGCCATCGCCCGCCGTCTGGCTGAACTGATGGGCGGCGGGATCACTGTGGAAAGTGAGATAGGCAGAGGTAGTTGTTTTCGTTTCGAGGTGCCGGTGCAGTCAGCCGAAAGATTGGCAGCGCCACCGGTACCGGCGGCGAATCGTATTGTCGGGTTAGAGCCGGGCACAGAGCCCTTGCGGATCCTGGTGGTGGACGATGTGAAGGACAACCGCGCCCTGCTGCACGCACTGCTGGAGCCCCTCGGCTTCGAGGTCAAGGAGGCGACCAACGGCCAGGAAGCCCTGGATGTTTTCGCGGCATGGGCGCCGCACGCGGTGCTGATGGATATGCGGATGCCCGTCATGGATGGGTATGAAACCACGAGGCGGATCAGGGCCATAGCCAAAGACCGCGCCGTTGCCATCATCGCGGTGACGGCCAGCGCCTTCGCGGGAGAGCGGGATGAGGTTCTGGCAACCGGCATGGATGGTTATGTGCGCAAACCGGTCAAAGAGGAAGACCTCTTTGCGGCGCTCGGCAAATCGCTCGGCCTGCGTTATGTCTTTGCCGAGGAGACCGGCAAGCCCCGCCCTACAGCCAAGGCGATCACCCGGGGGGAACTGGCCTCGCTGCCGGAGGAGTTGGTTGCGGCGATGCGGCAGGCCGTCGAAAACGGCGACATGGTGGCGTTGAGGGAACTGATCGGCCGAGTGGAACAGCTGAACGCCGAGGCGGCGCATGAGTTGCAGCGCCTCGCCAAGAATTATGACTACGCAAAACTCAGCCTGCTCTTGGCGCAATAAGGAGGCTCCCCTATGAATGACACGTGCGCACAGGCTGTGATCATGGTGGTGGACGATATCCCGGCCAACTTGGAACTGCTGGCAGAGATACTGCACCGGGACGGATACCGGGTGGTCGCGTTTCCTCGCGGCCCCATGGCCTTGCGCGCCGCGGCCCAAAAACCGCCGGATCTGATTCTCCTTGATGTCATGATGCCGGAGATGGATGGGTTCGAGGTCTGCCGGAGGCTGAAAGCCGACCAGACGCTCAAGGAGATTCCGGTGATCTTCATCAGCGCGTTGGACGACACTGCCAGCCGGATCAAGGCGTTTTCCGAAGGAGGGGTGGATTATATCAGCAAACCCTATCACGAGGATGAGGTGTTGGCGCGCATCCGGACCCACCTCGACCTGCGCCGGCAACAGTTCGAAATCAGGAGGCAAAAAGAGCAGATCGAGCACAGCTACGAACGGCTGCGCGACCTGGAGGAGCAGCGCGACAAACTGGTGCTCATGATCATCCATGACTTGCGTTCTCCGCTCACCGGCATTCTCGGGTATGCGGAACTGCTGACGATGAAGTTGGAGAACCGGGCGGGATGTGAGGTGCCGGCGAAATATGCGGCGGACATCCTGGCATCGGCCCATACCGTGCACGCCATGATTTCGACCCTGCTGGACATCAGCCGCATGGAATCCCGCGAAATGCCACTGGAAAAGGCTGTATGCGATCTGCGCGTTGTGGTAACCTGTGCCTTTGTCTCCCTGGGATCGCTTGTCCAGGAGGCGACAGTCGTCTATGAACCACCGCTCGAGAGCGTGATAGCGTTCTGCGACCCCGTGATTACACGGCGAATCATCGAGAACCTGACGGCGAATGCCATCAGATTCGCCGGAAGGGACAACCCGGTCCGGATCGAGTTGTCACGGGAAGCAAGCACGGCCACGGTCAGGGTCAGTGACATCGGCCCCGGCATTCCTCCTGAATACCATCAACGGATTTTTGAAAAATTCGGGCAGGTGGCGGTCCGGCGGGAAAGCGGCAAAAACTATTCCACCGGTCTCGGGCTGACATTCTGCAAGTTGGCCGTCGAGGCCCAGGGGGGACGGATCGGCGTGCAGAGTGAAGTCGGGAAAGGCAGCACCTTTTGGTTTGAACTCCCCACAGCGCCCTGATGGGCGGGCTCGCGCTGGGTGTAAACGGCTCGGATTTTCCACCGTCCTTCTAAGAAAGAATGCTTGGCAATAACCTTCTTCAGGACGACATGATCGACGGCAAAAAATGCTTTGTCAGGGGCAGAATGATGATAATCCGCCACAAGCCCATCTTCGCCGAGGGGAGAGCCATCCGATCCCCAGTGAATACCGGCGGCCACCATGCGTACCCGTCCTCGTTCCAGCAAGGAGGTTCTATGCCCACAGAGAAGCAGGTGATGGCGACATGACCCCATCAGAACACGACGATTCCCGGCTGGTGGTCAAACTGGTCTACTATGGTCCGGCGCTCAGCGGCAAGACCACCAATCTCCTGTGCCTGCACGACCGGCTGCAGCCCGAGCTGACCGGCGAATTGATGACCATGGAGACCAAGGATGACCGGACCCTGTTTTTCGATCTGCTGCCGGTGGGATTCACGACCGCATCGGGCCTGCTGGTGAAACTGAAGCTTTTCACCGTCCCGGGCCAGGTGCAACACGATTCCACCAGAAAGGCGGTCTTGTCCCGGGCCGACGGGGTCGTCTTCGTCGCCGACTCGCAGCGGGATCAGGCAATCAACAATGGCGAATCCTTCCAGAACCTCGCCGAGAACGCGGCGCGGGTCGGACTCGATTTTCGCACCTTGCCCCTGGTGGTGCAGTACAACAAGCGGGACCTGAGCAATGTGCTCTCGCGGGAGGAGATCCTGTCGCGGTGGAGCCAGGCGCCCTGGCCCCTGGTCTTCGCCATCGCCTTGACCGGCCACGGCGTCCTGACGACGTTCAAACACTTGCTGGGCCAGGTGTATGCCCGGCTGGACGCCCAGCACCACCTGGCCCACCACCATGGCCTGGACTGCGCCGGATTTGTCCGGGCGGTCATGGGCGAGGCGTCTTTCCTGGAAACCGAGCGGTAAGAGGAGCCGAGATGGACAACAACGATCGATTCGACAGGCGGTTGCAACTCGGCGAAATTTTCACGGCAAAGGATCTGGCCAGAATCGAACGCGCCTTGTCCGGCGCCCTGAACTGCGAGATTGCCATCGTGGCACCGGATGGCGCCAAAAAACTGGGCGATCAGCGGGTAGCGGTACCGTGGGAGCTGGAAACGATCGCGCATCTGGAGTCGCGGGAGGCAACGCCCGTTCAGCTCAAGGGAGCCAGCGCACTCCTCGTTCTCCTGTTCAAGGAGGCCGTGCGCTATCGCATGGCCTCCGAGCTCCACATGGAAACGGTGATCGCCGATTACCAGGCCCTGCAGGAAAAGCATGCGGCCCTGGAGCGTTCTGAAACGCGGTACCGGGAACTGTCGAGAAAACTGGAAGAACGGGTGGCCGCCCAGGTTCTGGAGATCAAGGAGGCCCAACGCAAGATGTTCCTGTCGGAAAAACTGGCCTCGGTCGGCCAGTTGGCGGCGGGCGTCGCCCACGAACTCAACACGCCGCTGGCCTATATCCAAAACAACCTCGTGGCGGCCCGGGGCTACCTCGATGACCTGGAGTCGTTTTTCGCGGCGGTTCTCCACGGCGAGGACCTGGCAACGGTGCGGGCGTCCTGGGAGCAAGCGGATATCGACTACATCCGGACCGATTTTCCGGTGCTTCTCGATTCCTGTCTCGATGGTGTGACACGGCTGGCGTCCATTGTGTCCGATCTGAAAATTTTTTCGAATATTAATAAGATTCATCAATCGATGGACGACGTGAACGCTCGGTTGGCGGCCGTATTGAGCATGCTCAAGCCCCAGATCGGCGAACAGATCGAGATCGTGCAGGAGTGTGCCGACCTGCCGACCATTCCGTGTTATCCGGCCCACCTGGGGCTGGCCTTCTATAATCTCCTTCAGAACGCGGTTCAGGCGATCGAGGGGAAAGGCAAGGTGGTTATCCGCACTTTTACGATGGACGTGCATGTCGGGGTGGCCGTCACCGACACGGGAACCGGCATCCGGGAAGAGGATATGCCGCGCCTCTTCGACCCGTTTTTCACCACCAAGGAGGTGGGACAGGGGACAGGGCTGGGATTGAGTGTCGCCCATGACGTCGTCAAGGCCCACCATGGCAAGATCGAGGTGCAGAGTCAGCCGGGAAAAGGGACCACGTTCACGATTTTGCTGCCGATCGAGCCACCAAGGGGTGCAGAGGGCGGCGAGTGAGCAGGCGAATGGTCCCCCTCGACAATGAGTACCTTCGGCTGAGAATGGCACCAGCCGGCGCCACCCATGGAACCCGATCGCTATGACTGATTACCGATCGCTGTTCACCGGGGAAGAAGAGCCCGATGCCAAAGCCGCCGAGGGCGAGGCCTCCTACCGCATCCTGATCGTCGATGACGACCCCCATATCCTCGCTTCGATACGACGGGTCTTCCGCAAGGAAAATTACACGATCGACACCGCCTCCAGCGGCAAGGAAGCCCTTGCCCTCATGCGGCAGAATCATTTCCAGCTCATCATCTCCGATCATATGATGCCCGGGATGACCGGGGCAGAGCTGCTGCAGAAGGTCCGGGAGCAGTTTCCGGAGACCATTCGCATCATGCTGACCGGGCATGCCGACACCTCGGCCATCATGGGGGCGATCAAGGAAGGGGCGGTCTACCGTTTCATCCTCAAGCCGGCGCAGGAAGACGATCTGCGGGTGACGGTGGCCCTCGCCCTGGAGCAGTACGACATCATCAAAAAGAACAAGGAACTCCTCAGTCTTACCGCCAGACAGAGCAAGGAGATGGAGGCCCTGTCGAAGCTCTCTCTGGTCAGCAAGAGTCAACTGCCTGCCCTGCTGCACCAGCATGGTTTGATCAACGAACAGCAGGCTCAGAAGCTGTTTCAGCTCCATGCCACCCAAAAGCAACCGATGTTGCGGCTCCTCCTCGACAGGGGCTGGATAAGCGAGCAGGCCGTGCACCAACTCCTCAAAAAGGAACTGATGCTCGAAGAGGTGGCCCTGCCCGAGATCCAGGTCGACCCGAGGGTGACGGAGTTGATTCCACGTCCCTTCTGCATCCGCCATCAGGTCCTGCCGCTCAAGCTGCTGGGCAAGAAGAAACTACTGCTGGCCGCCGCCGATCCGACGGATCAGGAAATGATCAACAGTCTCCGGTTCGTCACGGGATTGCAGATCGAGATCGTGCTCGCCAACCTGGCGGCGTTGGAAGGCAAGATCGCTGCGGTGTACGGCGAGGAGTCGCCGACCATTTCCCTGCGGGACGTCGAGACGGTCGCCACCTTCACCGATCCGTTCGACGCCATCGAGATCGTCATCGACGACGACGACGACCTCCCGCTGGGCGAGCTGTTGCGCAGCACCGAAGAGCCGCCCGCCATCCGGCTGGTCAACGCCATCCTCATCGAGGCGGTTCGCACCAGCGTCAGCGATATCCATATTCAACCCCGGGCGAAACACATCGTCGTGCGCTATCGCATTGATGGCATCCTGGTGGACAAGATTCATATCCCCTTGGAATATCTCAACTCGCTTGTCTCCCGGATCAAGATCATGGCCGACATGGACATTTCCGAGCGACGGCGGCCGCAGGACGGCAGGATCACCGTGAAGACGCCGCTCAAAATCGTCGACACCCGCATTTCCACCCTGCCCACCATGAACGGCGAGAAGGTGGTCATGCGGCTTTTGGACCGCAACGCCGCCATCCACAGCGTCGAGGAACTCGGCTTCTCCAAGACCAATCTGGCGAAGATCCTCAACATCATCGACGTGCCCCAGGGGATCATCCTCGCCACCGGTCCGACCGGCAGCGGCAAGACCACCACCCTCTACTCCCTGTTGCAGCATGGGGTCACCTCGGGCAAAAATTACATCACCCTGGAAGACCCCATCGAGTACTACTTTGACAGCGCCGCGCAGGTCGCCATTCGGGACAAGATCGGCCTGGATTTTGCGTCGGTCCTGCGCACGGCGCTGCGGCAGGACCCAGATGTCATTCTCCTGGGCGAAATCCGCGATCCCGAAACAGCCAAGGTCGCCTTCAATGCCGCCCTGACCGGGCACCAGGTGTTCTCCACCCTCCATACCAATTCCGCGATCGAGACCATTTCCCGGCTGATCGATCTGGAGTTGCGGCCCTATGTCATCGCCACGGCCCTCAAGGGGATTGTATCCCAACGCCTGGTGCGCAAAATCTGCCCCTCTTGCCGGGAACCGGAGGAGGTCGAGCCGGAGTTGCTCCATCGCCTGGGGCCGCTGTTCAGCGAAGTCAAGCTGAAGACCTTCCGTGGCCGGGGGTGTCAGCGTTGCAACAACAGCGGCTATGCCGGCCGCTACCCTATTCACGAACTTTTCGTCGTCAACGACCGGTTTACCGAGTTGCTCACTTCCGGGCAGAGCATCGTCAATTTCCGCAAGGCCGCCGCCGAGGAGAAGATGGTCTTTTTGATCGAAGATGCCAGGAACAAGGTGCATGCCGGCCTGACTACCGTTGCCGAGGTACTGAGAGTCCTGGGGCCGCAGATATAAAATAACTCCCTCAAAAGGCACATTGAGAACAATAGCCTGTAGAAAATTTGCACAGTTCGTCATTCGCCTGCCTCTGGGCAACACCCGCAAAGCACAAATAACCGCACAGGAGTGATGGCGTGAAAACAACCGCTTTGTTTGTCGACAACGAGCCGAATATTCTTTCCGGCATGAAGCGCATGCTGCGCGTCATGCGTGAACAGATGGACTTTTATTTTGCCGAGAGCGGCCGGGAGGCTTTGGAGATCCTCGCCGGTCAACACATCGATGTGATCGTCTCCAACATGCGGATGCCAGGCATGGATGGCGCAGCGTTGCTGTCCGCGGTGCAGGCGCGCTATCCGCACATGATCCGCATCATGCTCACCGGCCATGCCGATGAGGAAGCAGTCCTCAGAACCGTGGGCGTGGTCCATCAGTTTCTGGCCAAGCCGACGGACCCCGACTCCCTCAAGGCACTGCTCCTGCGGGCCTGCGCCTTGCAGAAACTGATGAAGAACGAGCAACTGAAACGTCTTGTGACCAAGCTGGGCAAACTGCCCAGCCTGCCCGCCGTCTATGCCGAATTGCAGCGCAAACTGGTCGATCCCGACTGTGCGATCGGGGATGTTGCCGCCATCATCGAAAAGGACATGGCGATGAGCGCCAAGGTGCTGCAACTGGTGAATTCGGCCTTCTTTGGCTTGTACAAAAATATCGACAGTCTCTCCCGCGCCGTCAACCTCCTCGGGCTGGACACCGTCAAAACCCTGGTGCTCGGCGTGGGTGTGTTCGAGGAGCTCAAGGCTTCATCGTCCGACGTTTTTTCGGTCGGCGCGTTGTGGGACCACAGCATGATGACCGCCACCTTCGCCAAGAAAATCGCGGTGGTGGAATCGGGCGACAAGCAATTTATCGACACGGTGTTCATTGCCGGCATGATGCACGACGTGGGCAAGCTGCTCCTGTTCTCGACCCTGCGCGACACCTATGTGCAGGCCGTGAACATGGCCCACGAGCAGGGTATTTCCCTTTATCAGGCCGAACATCATATCCTGAACTCGGACCATGCCGAAGTGGGCAGCTACCTGATGGGCTTGTGGGGATTGCCCGGCGATGTGTTCGAAGCCCTCGCCTTTCATCATCGCCTGGAAGACTATCCCGAACCCTCCCTTTCGGCGGCGGTGGTCGTGCATGCCGCCGATGTGATCCATTCTCGACTCTACCCGGAGCTGGTGATCGGCACGCCTCCTGGACTCAATCAGGGATATCTCGAGCAGGCCGGCCTTGCCGACCGCTTCCAACCATGGCTGGAATTGTGCCAGGCAACAGAGGCGTGAGGCATTGTGATGGCGGAGAAGATCCTGTTCGTTGACGACGAGCCCAACATCCTCCAATCGATCCAACGGCAACTGCGCAGCCGTTTTGTCCTGGAAACGGCCGGGAGCGGCGACGAAGCCCTGCAGATTCTCCAAAAGGAAGGGCCCTTTGCCGTCATTGTTTCCGACATGCGCATGCCTGGGATGAATGGCGTCGAGTTGTTGGCCAGGGTTAAAAACAGCTATCCGGAGACGGTTCGCCTGATGCTCACCGGCAACGCCGATCAGGAGACCGCCATGGAGGCGGTCAACAACGGCCAGATTTTTCGTTTTCTTACCAAGCCCTGCCCTCAGGCCACTTTTATTACCTCTCTGGCCCTAGCCCTGCGGCAGCACCGCCTCATCATCGCCGAACGGGAGTTGCTGCAAAAGACCCTGATGGGAAGCGTCACGGTGCTCTCCGAGCTGCTGGCCGTGGCCAACCCCCTGTCGTTCAGCGCCGGCCTGCGGTGCCGAGATTATGTGGCTAGCATTGCGCGAGAACTGCAATTATCCAATTCGTGGCAATACGAAATCGCCGCGTTGATGTCGCAAATCGGCTGCGTCACCCTGCCCGGCGATATCTTGAACAAGCTGTACATTGGCCTGGAATTGACCGACGAGGAACAGGCAATGTATGATAATCATCCCCTAGTCGGGGCGTCCCTGCTGGAAAAAATTCCCCGCTTGGAGAACGTAACCAAGATGATCCGGCTTCAGCTCACACGATTTGACGAATACACGGAGACCATGGCCGGCGCCGAATTCGAGGAGGTCCTGATCGGCGGTCAGATGTTGAAGGCCGCGCTCGATTTCGACCGCTACCTGTTTCGCAGCATGGGACGAAATGAGGCGGTGGAGGTGATGCGCGGTCAGAAGAAGGTGTATAATCCAAAAATATTGGACATCATCTCCAAGCTAAAGATTGAGAGGCACGATCGGCAGGAACTCAATGTGACGGTGCAGCAGATCAGCGTCGGCATGATAGCTGCGGAAAACATCATGGCCAAAAATGGCGTGCTGATCATCCCCAAGGGACAAACCATCACCTTGCCGCTCCTCCAAGGGTTGAAGAATTTTTCCCTTCAGGTCGGCGTGGTCGAGCCGCTACGGGTGCTGATCGGCCAATCTTCTGATTCTGGCTAGACAAGTGAGAGATAAGAGCGAGGCCAAGTAGATTCTGCCCCGGCACCCCAGCCGGACCATGATTTTCGACTGCGACTGATGCAATTGAAGCTGACGATCATTCGCGCTCCTGTCTATAAGGTTATTTGCTTGCCTTTTGAAAAATTGGCGTTACCATAGCCTGTATATTTCCGACTCATTTCCAATGAGATACCCCTTTCAAGGGCCTAGCTGAACACGGTTTTCGTGTTCTTGAATTCCAGATGCCGCGCGGCGCTGCCTTTCCCAGCCAGAGACGTTTAATCGCAGAGGCGAACGTCTTTCTTTGACTTGGGAGAACTGCGCCCGCACCCCTGCAAACGAATCGCTTGATTCGTTTTCCTTCCTTCACTTTCCCCGTTGAACCGATAGCTCTTTCTCTGTCTTTTCGAAGCCGCATTCCCTCTGCGCGTTTTCGGATCGACTGATCCTATCGGTCTTTCAGTACATACCCCAACCCACCCATCCATCGGGAGCTGTTACGTCATGCTCCCGGCGGAGCCATGTCGTCGTGCTCCCCCAAATTCATAGGAGGCAACAACATGGCACCATTGCAGGAACAAATTCAATCCATCAACGAACGCTTGCGAGCATTTGGCATCGAGGCGATTCAGGAAATCAAGATGACCGACAAGGGAGGTAACGTGATCGGTCAGATCAAGTACGGCTTTCGGCCGCAGTACGTCTTTGACAGTGTCAATGAGGTGCTCGGTCCGGAGAACTGGCGGTACGAACTGACCAAGGAGGAGATTTTCGAGTCCCAGGCGGTCGCCGAGGTTCAATTGTTTGTGAAGATCGACGGTGACTGGCTGTGCAAGGGCTCCCACAAGGGACAGATGCAGATCGTCAAAGGCAATGTCGGCGATGCCCAGAAAGGGGCCATCACCGATGCCATCCAGAAATGCATGTCACTGCTGTCCATCGGCAGCGATGCCTACAAAGGACTGTTGAAGAACGTCTACCTTCAGGGATCGCAACGAACGCAGCCACCCGCACCGCAATCGAACCCTCAACCGCAAACCAAA
>Ga0074195_1004396_pt1 | contig 11658 bp, 8 predicted proteins | sample EPASupsiteHSE623_FD_64525 | JGI IMG/M metagenome (GOLD analysis project Ga0074195, IMG submission 64525) | Bioremediated contaminated groundwater from EPA Superfund site, New Mexico - Sample HSE6-23 | ecosystem: Environmental > Aquatic > Deep subsurface > Groundwater > Contaminated ...
ATGTACTTTTCAACGCTCCCTTTTGTACTTGAAACAGCACTGGTTAGCATACTATAGTTTACATGCTGACCAGGAATCATTATGCCAATGGTTTTGTTTTTCCCATTTTGTTCAATCCGATCTAAAACTACCTTACCGCTAACCAATGTAGTTTCAATAATATCATCGCCGGGATACGCCAAAACGTTAAAGGTAGTTCCCACCGCTTTAATATTTAGATTTCCGGCTTTTACAATAAATGGCTTTTCAGGATTATGGGCAACTTTAAAAAAACCTTCACCGGAAAGCGCTACTTCCCGGGTATTACCGGTGAAAAAGTGCGGGTATGTAATTTTGCTGCCATAATTTAAATGAACTTCCGAACCGTCAGATAGTTGCACCACTGTTCTGGAGCCTAATGGTGCAATAACTTCAAGAGAATCTGTGGTAAGGTTGGCGTATTTGTCAGATTCAATTTTATTTTCTGAAAGGGTATAGAACAAAAAGGTAAGTACGGGTAGTAAGAGAATAGCTGCAGCTCTTGTTATCCAGTTTGCAACGACAGGCAGCATTAAAGCTTTGGCGGCTTTTTCATTGTTTTTCTTATTACCACCGTCTAATTTTTCTTGAATTTTATCAAAAATAGCCGTGAATCTCTCATCGTTTTCCAAATCGCCTGAATCCTGATATAATTCCCAGTCTTCAAAACTCCAGTCCTTGCCTTCTTCATTAAATGCATCCGTATTAACCCATCGGAGTACTTCGTCAAGTTCAGTTTTGGTACAACTGTTGTTTAAATACTTTATTAGCAGTTCTTTTTTCATTTTTTGCCTGAATATGCCTCCTGAAAATTTGGGCAGCATTAATAACCAACCTATCTATACTTGTAAGATTAACTTTTCCTGTTAAAGTTTCGGAAGGTTATACGCTTAACCTGGCTAAAGGGAGTATGTAAAAAATGATTTTTTTAACGTAGAAATAAATAAACAAATAACAGATTGATTGTCAGATTAGTATTGATTTGTGATTTTAAGAAAGCGAGCGTGTTTGCCATGTGTTTTTTTACGGTATTAACCGAAATATCCAGTTTTTTTGCTATTTCATCATGCGTTAATCCATCTTCGCGGCTTAGCTGAAATATTTCTTTCTGTCGTGGGGTAAGTTCATTAAGCAACAATTTTACTCTATTATTTAATTCATTAAAGTTGATTTCATCAATTAAATCGGGGGAGCTATTAAATTGTTGCAGTGATTTTAAGTGTTCCAGGTATTTATGCTCATTGGCTCTTTTACGCAGCAGACTAATTGTGGTATTATAGGCAATGGTAAACAGAAATGATTCAAACGAAGAGTAGGCATCAATTTTGTTCCGGGATTCCCAAATTTTTACAAAAACCTCTTGAACGATTTCTTCGGCATCTTCTTTCTGTTTGATATATCTTAAAACAAATCCATATAGTCTTTTGCAGTAACGTTCATAAATGTTGTAAAAAGCAATCCTGTCATCATTTTGAATGAGTAATAGAAGTTCTTTATTTGATTTAGAAACTTTCAAGATTATCTGCTTTAGAATAGAAAATCAAAATTAATATTTTTTTTAAGTGTCCACTTATGTTATAGCCTTTACTTTAATTATCTAAATTATGTCCAATGCCAGTGTCCGGTGATCCCAGTTTCGCTTTATTGCATTCTGGCGCTGCATTACTTTCCGTCACCTTACGTTTCATTCCATTCATCTTAAGACTCAGGGGGATGAGTGAATAAGCTTGCTTTACCTGAAAGCAAAGATTATATTGTCCATATTTTCGCGTAATCGTTCATTTTAAATAGATTCGTTTCTGCGTATTTTTGACGAAACTAAATCAATACAATGGTGAATCGAATCAATATTAACAGACAATTTATTCTCGGCATTACGTTGGTGTCGGCCATGGGCGGACTGTTGTTCGGATACGACTGGGTCGTAATCGGGGGTGCAAAACCGTTTTACGAACGATTTTTCGCAATCACCACCTCGCCATATTTGCAAGGTTGGGCCATGAGTAGCGCGTTAATTGGCTGTCTTTCTGGCGCAATGTTTTCGGGTTGGTTCAGCGATCGTTACGGACGCAAGCTTCCTTTGATTACCGCTGCGGCCCTGTTTACCATAGCGGCAATAGGAACTGGCATGGCAAATCATTTTACTACATTCATTATTTACCGTTTAATCGGAGGTTTGGGCATTGGTCTGGCCTCGGCCATTTCACCCATGTATATTGCCGAAATTTCACCGGCACAGGTGCGTGGACGGTTGGTTTCAGTCAATCAGCTCACCATAGTTGTCGGCATTCTGACGGCTCAAATTATTAATTATCTGATTGCAGAGAAGGTTCCTGAAGGTGCCACCGACGAGTTTATCCTGAATTCATGGAACGGACAAATTGGCTGGCGCTGGATGTTTTGGGCCGGAACAGTACCTGCGTTTGCATTTTTCTTGTTGGCTTTCCTTATTCCCGAAAGTCCACGTTTCCTGGCAAAATCAGGGAAATGGGATGCTTCTCTGAAGATTCTGGAACGGATTGGTGGTCGTGAATATGCCCTTCAGGAACAAAAAAATATTGCCGAAACTTTAAGCGAGTCAGATGCCAAAGTAGAATGGAAAGCCTTGACCGCCAGTAAAGTCCGTCCGATGCTGATTCTCGGAATTGTGCTTGCTGTTTTTCAACAATGGTGCGGTATTAATGTGATTTTTAATTATGCTGAAGAGATTTTCACCTCGGCTGGCTATTCCGTGGGCGATATGCTCTTTAATATCGTGATTACCGGTACCGTTAATCTTATTTTCACTTTACTGGCCATGCGCATGGTCGATAGCTGGGGCCGTCGAAAACTGATGTTGCTGGGTTCAGTCGGTCTTGCGGTTATTTATTTTATACTGGGAACCAGCTACTTTTTTGAACTGAAAGGAATCGCCATTCTGGTGCTGGTTATGGTCGCCATTGCTACTTATGCCATGACTTTGGCGCCGGTAACCTGGGTAGTTCTTTCCGAAATTTTCCCGAACAAAATTCGTGGAGCTGCGATGGCTGTGGCAACTACGGCTTTGTGGATTGCCTGTTTTGTACTTACTTATACTTTTCCGATCCTGAATAAATTACTGACTGCCAGCGGAACTTTCTGGTTGTATGGGTTTATATGTCTTTCGGGTTTCTTGTTTATTCTGAAGAAATTGCCCGAAACCAAAGGAAAGTCTTTGGAAGAGATTGAAACCCGGAAATAATCAATGGCATAAAACTTACTTACAAATTAAAAGGAGACTAAATCGGGACCTGTTTTGAAAACACATCGAAACAGGGTAACTTTTCGTATAATTGTGGTTCAAAATTCGATCGAATGGGAAAACCAGTCAATTTGGAGAAGATTTTGGGGGATTTGGCAAACGATGATAAGCAGGCTTTCGATGAGCTTTATCGTTTGTATTATCCCAAATTGTATGCCTATTCCAAATCATTCCTGAAAATTGACGATGGTATTAATGATATTCTTCAGGAGGTATTCGTAAAAGTTTGGTTGAATCGTCAAAACATCAAAAAGGTTGAGACTTATAACGCTTTCCTTTACACAATAACCAAAAATACTTTACTAAATGAGTTACGATCCCGGCTAAAATCCGAAGAATTTAGGGCCAGTCTCTTCTATCATGCAGTGGCCACTGAGTTTGTTACTCAGCAAGCTGTTGAATATGCCGACATTAAAAAACGGATCGATGAGTTTGTGCATCAATTACCTGAAAAAAGACGCAAAATCTACCTGATGAGCAGGGAAGAAGGAAAAACAAATGCCGAGATTGCTGCTGAACTTGCTATTTCGGTCAAAACAGTTGAAGATCATATGACACATGCTCTACGATTCTTAAAAGACAGGTTGCGCAGCCTGGGCCTTATTTTTTCTCTTTTCTATCATTTATTTTTTTAGTTTTTCAATTTTCGGGCAGGGGTAAACAATCGATCTTGTGTATTACGAATAAGATTGATTTCAATGGACAGATTATTTAAAAAATATTTAAACGGAACCTGTACTCCCGAAGAGTACTCAGTTGTGGTTGAATTGATCAGGAACCACGAACATGATAAGGCATTGGATGGCTTTATGAAAGAAAATTGGGAAGCCATAGAAGCAAAATCAGAAGAAATTCAAAATGCTGATTTACTCGTACGAATCCATCACCAAATTGCGCTGAAAGAAAATATGTCATCGCAGAAAATCATTCGCTTCTATAAATTAAGTCTCCGGATAGCTGCTGTGCTAATCGTTGGATTGATTGTAACCACTGCGGTTGTTTACAAATTTGCCAGCCAATTCGCTGTTGCTGAGGTTGCTCAACGTTTTTCTACTCCGGCAGGCGCCAAGTCGAATTTCGTTTTGCCTGACGGGTCAACGGTTTGGTTAAATTCCGGCAGTGAAATTACTTATTCCGGAGATTTTAAACAAGACCGCAAAGTTCATTTAAAAGGCGAAGCTTATTTTGATGTTATAAAAAGCGATAATCCCTTCCAGATTCGTACTGAATATGGTGACATCCGGGTTTTAGGTACTGCCTTTGATGTGAAAGCCTATGCTGATGATAATTTCATTACTACTCTCGAACGCGGATCGCTGGAAGTAAGTTCTAAATCAGAAAATGCGAAATACACTCTGAACCCAGGAACTCAGGCATTTTTGAACGAGAATAATGAGCTACAGGTAAAAGAAGTTGATGTTCGAGAATTTGTCTCCTGGAAAGAAGGAAAACTAATGTTTGTGCGCAAATCGTTGGAAGAGGTTGTGAAAATGCTTGAACGTTGGTATAATGTGAAAATTGAACTCGATGCAAAAGAAACGAAGGAGTTGTGGTTTACCGGAACAGTTGAAATGGAAACCATTTCAGAGGTTCTGGACATAATCGGAACAACCCTGCCTATTGAATATTCGTTCGACAGCAAAACAAGAGTAATGAAGATAAAAGCAAAATAAAGGCAATATGTAAAAAAGACGAAAAGATGGAAGTTACAGCTCCCATCTTTTCTGAAAAAATTGATTTAACGATCTCATTAATTATTAAACCAAAAACAAAACTATGAAAAAAAAGCGATGTAGTCGTGACTACAGGTCACTGAATTATCAATTTTTGAGGAAAATGAAACTAACAATCTTTCTAATTTTAGTGGGAATCATGAGTAGTTTTGCTGCTCAGACTTATTCTCAGTCGAGTAAACTAACATTGAATTTCAATAATTCAAGGATTGAAAATGTGTTGCGGCAGATTGAAGATCAAAGTGAATACCGTTTTTTCTATAACGGGAAAATTGATGTCGATCGGACCGTCAACCTTAATTTTGCTCAGAAATCAGTTTCCGAAATATTATCGGTCATTTTTGAGGGAACAAATGTGAAGTATAATATTTCGGGCAGAATGATTGTGCTTTTTAACGAGGAAGCCTTCCGCAATGCGAACGGTTCTGAAGTTTGGCAATCGAGGCTGGTGACCGGAACCATTACCAACGATAAAGGCGAACCAATACCGGGCGCTACAGTTGTTGTTAAAGGAACTACTGCCGGAACCATAACCAACGGAGATGGGAAATATTCAATCAATACTAAAAATGGTGATATTTTAATCTTTTCGTTCGTAGGAATGAAAACACACGAAATTAAATATACTGATCAAACCACCATCAATGTAAAACTGGAAGAAGAAACAATTGGGATTGAAGAGGTGGTTGCGATTGGTTATGGTACTGTAAAGAAAAGTGATTTGACCGGTTCTGTTGTTTCAGTAGGAGCCGATAAATTGAAAGACCGCCCTTATGGGAATGCTCTGCAATCATTATCTGGTCAGGTTTCTGGTGTGCAAATCACACAAACACAGGGAGCGCCTGGGATGGCACCTTCAATAAAAGTTCGTGGTGCATCTTCTATCAATGCCGGAACAACACCATTATATGTGATTGATGGAATCCCGCTTGAAGATAATACGATCAGATCGGGTGATGGCAGCAGTAGCAGCAGCAATATGGATTTCAACCGAAATCCTATGAACTCCATAAATCCAAACGATATTGAATCCATTGAAATATTGAAAGATGCCTCTTCTGCTGCGATTTATGGGTCGAGAGGAGCCAATGGCGTTGTAATTATCACCACCAAACAAGGTAAAGCCGGTAAAACTAAAATCGAAGCTACTTATGAATTTAGTATTGCCAATGTAAACCGAACCATTGATGTGATGGATGCCAAGGAGTGGATGGAGTTTGAAACTGCGGCCAGAAACAATACATGGGCAACTATTTTAAAAAGTAATCCAAATGCAGTGCGCGGAAATAATACCAAAATTCCCGTTGAATTTTCAGATCCGGAATGGTTGGAGCGTATTGGAAACGGAACTGACTGGCAAGATGTATTATACAGAACTGCATTTTCACACAATGCACAGGTATCTGCATCGGGCGGTACCGAGAAAACTCAATTTATGGTTTCTGGAGGTATCCTTGATAATGAGGGAGTTGTTGACCAGAACGAGTATAACCGTATCACCCTACGCTCGAATGTAAGACACAAAATAAGTGACCATTTTAATATTGGAGTAAATATCGGATTATCCAGAACCAATGACGCATCTTTTGGTACTGCCGGAAAATCGGATGCAGTTAGTTTATCGGTACAGAGCGCGCCAATTTTCCCGCTATATGTCGAAACAGGCAGCCTTGGATTTAAAGATCCGGCTTCAATTTGGAATACATTTGTGAAGTATGGTTTTCAACTTTGGCATCCATATTCGTTAACACGCGAAATGACCAAGAAGAAAATTACCAATGTGACTACTGTAAACACATTTGCCGAATGGAATATTGTGAAAGGACTTTCCTTTAAATCGGCATTAAATACAAATATTGAAGATACACATTATACATCCTACTGGAATGAAGGTCAGAACTGGGGTTATTCGGGTTGGGTAAACGCAACCGGAAATTTCATTACCTTGCAATCATTCAACTGGGTATGGGAAAACACCCTCAATTTTAACAAAACCATCAATGTTGACCACGTCATCAATGGACTTTTAGGTTATACAGCCCAGGAACAACGGTACGATTACAGCGACATGACTTCAGGATCGTTCCCGAACGACATGGTTAAAACCTTAAATGCAGGTAAAGTTACAACAGGTAATACTTCAGCTGCCGAATGGTCGCTGATTTCATACCTGGCGCGTGCAAATTATGCCTACCAGGGTAAATATCTGGCATCGGTTGCTATTCGTGCCGATGGTTGTTCAAGGTTCGGTGCAGTTAACCGCTGGGGTTATTTCCCATCCGGTTCGCTGGCATGGCGTATATCTGAAGAATCATTTTTGAAAGGTCTATCCTGGCTCGACAACTTAAAACTTCGCCTCAGTTACGGTGTAACCGGAAACAACCAGATCCCAAACTATGGTGCAGTTGGTTTGTTGGGTTACTCATCGTATGTTTCAGGAACAGATGTGAAACAAGGAATTTACACCAACACCTTCGCTGACAAGGAACTGAAATGGGAAAAAACCAGCCAGACAAACCTTGGAATTGATGCAAGCCTTCTGGATCAGCACATCAGTTTCTCACTTGATGTTTATTATTCGAAAACACGCGATTTACTTTTGAATGTGCCGATTCCTGTATTAACCGGCTTCCAGTCAACTCTTACCAATATTGGGGAATTGCAGAACAAAGGGATTGAATTCCAGCTATCGATCAAAAACCTGACTGGTGATTTTAAATGGACAACCGATTTTAATATTTCTGCCAACCGCAACGAAGTATTGAAACTTGGAGCGAATAATGCACCCATTCTATTATCGGTAAATGACGCTATTTCAAAAACCGAAGTTGGGCAACCTATTGGTAACTATTTCGGATACATTTTTGACGGGGTTATTATGAAACAGGCCGACCTTGACAACAACCTATATCCGGTTTGGAAAGGCAGTGAACCTGGAGATCCGAAAGTAAGAGATGTTAATGGTGACCAAAAAATTGACGCGAACGACCGGACTATTATCGGAAACTATCAACCCGATTTTTCATGGGGGATGACAAATACATTCGGTTATAAAGGTGTTGAACTTTCGGTTATGCTTACTGGTGTTGAAGGAGCTGAAATTATGAACCAGCATTCACGATTCCTTAAATCGTTTAATGGTGACCGCAATGCTTATAAATATGTAACCAATTACTGGAAATCGGAATCTGATCCAGGAAATGGATTAATCAACAAGCCAAGAGTTACGCAGAATACCGTTCAGGCACAAAGTTCTACTTATTGGGTTGAAGATGGTTCGTTCGTACGCATAAAAAATATTCGTTTAGGGTATAATATGCCTAAATCTGTTTGGAATACAATGAATGTAAGTGGTTTGAAATTATATATTAATCTTGAAAACGTTTATGTCTTCTCTGATTATTCTAACTACGATCCTGAAGGTAGTACATACCAGTCGGGGGCATTGGTTGGTTTTGATTACGGCGCTTATCCAAATCCATTTGTTGCAACTGCCGGTATCAACTTAACTTTCTAAGATATAAGTGTTAATGATTAAAACGAATTTGATATGAAACGAACATGTATGCAGGAAACACAAACACCAATGAAAATGCTGACATGTGAGTTCCATACGACAATTAAAAAACAAAAAACATACGTATGAAAACGATAAAATATTTTTTAATTCTGTTTGGTATAACGCTATTTGGATGTGGAGAGGATTTTCTGGAACGTGCTCCCATATCAAATATGAACGAACTCGACTTTTATAAATCTGAAGAAGACTTAACAACCGCTATGTGGTCGGCCTACAACTCGTTATACAAGCTCTATGGACCAGAAAGCCTGCCTTCGTTTTTCGGCGAATTAATGTCGGATAATGCATATAGCGACAATACTGCAGGTACAGTTCAGGATTATGAGTCCTTTGAGAACCATACCATGAACCAAAATAACACACTTGTACTGGGCTACTGGAATAGCTATTACACGTCGTTGTTTGTCGTGAATAATATTATTGCTAAAAGCGCTGCAGTTGAATTTGCTTCTAAAGATGCATTGATTGCTGAAGCACGGTTTTTAAGAGCGTTGTTTTATTTTGATATGGTAAGGGCTTGGGGAGACGTTCCTTTGGTAACAACTCCCTTAGGAATTGCTGATGCTTATAGTAAAGGGCGTACTCCTTCATCTGAAGTATATGCCCAGATAATTGAAGATTTGGATTTTGCAGTTGCAAAACTGCCGGTAAAAGCAAGTCAACGGTTTGCAGGAGCAGCAAGTCAGGAGGCCGCAAACGCTTTGCTGGGTAAGGTTTATCTTACTATGGGTAATAAAAGTAAAGCTTCTGAAACATTGTTAAAGCTGTATGGCAAATTTAGCCTTGTTCCTTATGCCAACCTTTGGGATAAGACGAAAAAGAACGGTGCCGAATCGATTTTCGAAATTCAGTATAAAGGTGGTAAATCAAATCCTTACAGTTTATACTGGGCCATGTTTTCGCCACTCGACAACCGCATTGTTACTGCCTGGGGTGCCGGAATGAACCAGGTAACAACTGATTTGTGGAATGCTTACGAACCCGGAGATTCCAGACGGGATTTATCTATTCAGGATGGCTACAAAACTGCTGCCGGTGTGAAAGTTGAGGTGAAATTTCCGATCAAATGGAAAGATTCGACAGCCGAATTGGATGGACTACGAGAAGCTGCTGATAATAATTTTATCGTCTTAAGATATGCCGATGTACTGTTGATGCTTACCGAAGCTACCGGTGATGCCAAATACATGAATGAAGTGAGAACCAGAGTTGGACTGTCTTTGTATGGTACCGCTGGTTATCCAACGAAATACAATACAGTTGATCTTGCCTGTGAACACGAACGCCAGGTTGAGTTCGCGCTTGAATTTCACCGTTGGTTCGATTTGAAACGAACCGGAAGGGCCATTGCTGTAATTAAAAATAGTAGTAAAAATATTACGCTTAACGCTAATCAACTGGTATTGCCAATACCTCTTGAAGTAATTACTCAAAATCCGGATGTGATGACTCAAAATGAAGCTTATAAATAGAAATCAGGAGATTATATTCGTCTAAATAAAAAACTGCCGGCTTGTCGAATTGAACAGGCTGGCAGTTTTAATTTTTTTGAGAATAATTATAAAATACATCATCGCAGCAAAACGGATTGCCTGGAAAGAAAAACGAAAGTTGTTGAGGCGTTTTAACCTGGGTGACCAAGAGAGGGTTAAGCATTTTTTAACTTATGTCAGAGCATGTTGTATAATATGCCTGACTAAAAAAGTTGGGATTTATTTTGTATTTCGAATTCTTTCGAATATTTTTGAAATGTAAAAAAACGAAACAGTATGCTTGCCAATCAGCGACGTGATAAAATACTGGAACTCCTCAAAGAAGATGGTTCAGCCAAGGTAATTAAGTTGGCAAAAATATTTAAAGTGTCGGAAGTTACTATTCGGCAGGATTTGGAAAAGCTTGAATCGGAAGGTTTTATTCGTCGAGAGCATGGTGGGGCTTTTCTTAAAAATATAGAAGTTGGTGTAAAGTCGTTTACTTTGCTTAATCAGGATAATCTCGAAAAAAAGAAACTAATCGGAAGGAAAGCTGCTGAAATGATAATGGCCGGAGATTCGATTATTTTGGATTCAGGCTCAACTACGACAGAAATCGCAAAAAACCTGATTGGGCGCAGTGGTTTAACTGTCATTACCAATGCCTTGAATATAGCCATGATGTTAGGGGCAGAACCGGGCATAGAAGTGATTGTGACTGGTGGCGAGTTTAAACCGCCCACCTTGTCGCTAACTGGCCAAAAGGCCGCAAGCTTTTTCGAAGATATCCATGTCGATAAACTTTTTCTGGCTACTGCCGGGATTTCGCTCCGTTCAGGTTTAACCTATCCAAGCTTGAGTGATATCATTGTGAAAAAAGCCATGATTGAAGCAGCAGACATGACTTATCTGGTTGCCGACTCAACAAAAATTGGGAAGAATGCTTTTGCCAGTCTTGGCGCACTTTCTCTCATCGATTACATTATTACCGATTCGTTTATCGATCCAAGCCATTTGCAGTTATTCAAGGATAATGAGATTGAAATGATCATTGCAGAAGAAACGAAGTAAAACGAAAATAAACGAAGGGAGAAAGTGGTCGGTGATCAGTGTTCAGTCGCAGTGGGCAGAAAAAAGAAAAAAGACGGAAGAAAGTTGGCAGTGGTCGGTTGGCCGTCGAAGTAATTCCAGCCAACCTGGAACTTGAAACTGTGTTCAGTATTCAGTCGCAGTTGGTATAGGCTTCGCAAACTTGAAACCTGACAACCTGACAACCTGACAACTTGGAACTTGAAACCTGAAACCTGAAACTTGAAACCCGCACCTGAAACTTGCAACCTGGAACCAATTGTAAATAATTAAATCGTAAATAGATATATGAATTCTCAGGAAAAACAAAAGAAATACATCCTTTCAATTGATCAGAGTACTTCGGCAACTAAAGTGATGCTTTTTGATCGCAATGCCAGTCTGGTTCATCGAATCAGTATTTCGCATCAGCAATATTACCCGGCTGATGGATTTGTGGAACACGATCCGATGGAAATATTCGAAAATACGGTAAAAGGCATGACA
>Ga0074195_1004397_pt1 | contig 11656 bp, 8 predicted proteins | sample EPASupsiteHSE623_FD_64525 | JGI IMG/M metagenome (GOLD analysis project Ga0074195, IMG submission 64525) | Bioremediated contaminated groundwater from EPA Superfund site, New Mexico - Sample HSE6-23 | ecosystem: Environmental > Aquatic > Deep subsurface > Groundwater > Contaminated ...
TTGCACCTCCTCCCAGGTCGAGTCTCTCAAAGTGTACCTGCCTGTCCTCTGCACCAACCCATACTCCGGCTGTCAGCTTTGGAACGTATCCTATAAACCATCCGTCGGCCTGATCGTTGGTGGTTCCTGTCTTTCCGGCTATTGGCCCCTCCGGAACATACTTCCACCTTAGCCTAGACGCCGTTCCTTCATTTACAACTCCCTCCATAAGGTTAACCATAAGGTAGGCAGTATGTTCGCTTATGGCTTCTCTCTTTCTTGCAGTAAAGTTTGAGAGTACATTTCCTGCCTTGTCTTCTATCCTCAGCACAAAAACCGGATCTACATGAACCCCCTTGCTAGGAAATGTGTTATATGCCCCAACCATCTCAAAAAGAGTAAGGTCGGCAGATCCGAGACAAAGGGAGGGTACAGGGTTAAGAAAGCTGGCCACCCCCAGTTTCCTGCACATGTCCACCATTGCATTAGGACCGAACTGTTTCATAAGGAAGGCAGAAATATTGTTTGAACTTTTAGTAAGACCCCACTTAAGGGTTACCTCATTACCTATCCATTCAGGTTTGTCTGTGCTCTCCGGCGTCCATGTAGTATCTCCTATAATGAATGTCTGCGGCACATTGAACACCTTGTAGCAAGGGTCGTAACCCTCCTGCATGGCCAGAGTATAGAGAAACGGTTTGATTGTAGAACCAACCTGTCTTTTTGCCTGACGAGCATTGTCATATTTAAAATACTTGTAGTTAGGTCCGCCAACGTATGCCTTTACAAATCCTGTCTGCGGCTCCATAGCCATAAAAGCAGCCCTGAGAAATGATTTGTAGTACCTGATAGAGTCGTTAGGTGTCATTACCGTATCTACATATCCTTTGTTCTTCCATGAAAACACCCTCATGTCTGTAGGTTGGGTGAATGTCTCAATAATCTCGCTTTCAGACAATCCATCTGCCTTAAGGTTTCTGTACCTGTCGCTCCATCGCCTTCCTTTTTTCATTACCGATTCAACTACGTCCCTTGGTGCACTGTTTGAAAAAGGAAAAGAGCTGTTTCGCTTAATTTCCCTGTTGAAAACAACCTGCAGATCTTTACTCAGATGCTCAACAACAGCCTCTTCTGCATAACGCTGCATTTTTGAGTTTATAGTAGTATATATTTTTAGTCCGTCCTTGTCAAGATTGTAACTCGATCCGTCTGGTTTTGGATTCTTGAAAAGCCATCCGTAGAGAGGGTCGTCTCTCCAGAGCAGCGAATCTGCCCTGAAATCCTCTTCCTGAACATAATCCGATCTTTTAGGTTTCTCTGCATGCATTATCCTTCTTAGCATATCCCTGAAGTAGGGACCAAGACCGGAGTTGTGGTCCTGTTGTATGAAAGCTAGTTTTATAGGAATTGTCCTTACAGAATCGTAAGTTGCCCTGTCTATGAAGTCGTATTTGTACATCTGGCTCAGAACATGGTTCCTTCTAATTATGGACTGTTCCGGATTTGTCACAGGGTTATATCTGGTAGGTTTATTTACCATCCCAACAAGGAGAGCACCCTCCTCAAGAGTGAGTTCCGACGGATGTTTGCCAAAGAATGTGTTGGCAGCGGCCCTAATTCCGTAAGCATTGCTTCCGTAAAAGACAGAATTAAGGTACATGCTCAGGATTTCATTTTTGGTATAGTTTCTCTCAAGCTTTACAGCAGTAATCCACTCCTTGAATTTGGAAACTCCCAGAACAAATGTTTTTGCACCGGGGATTCTGCTCTTTACAGTATCTCTGGGAAAAAGAGACTTTGCAAGTTGCTGTGAAAGGGTACTACCTCCTCCACCTGAGCTTCTCTTACCGAGCATAAGCGATTTTACCGCCACCCTTGCCAGACTCTTGAAATCTATACCGCTGTGGCTCTCAAACCTGACATCCTCTGTTGCTATTACAGCCTGTACAAGCGAAGGCGAAAGTTCGTCGTAAGTAACAAACGACCTGTTTTCTATATGAAATGTGGTAAGGAGTTCACCATCTTCCGATATCAGTTCAGTTGCAATATTCTTTTGCGGGTCCTCAAGCTCCTCGAATGATGGAATGTCAGAAAAAATACTGACCATCAGAAGAAAAAACAATACCAGTACAAAAGGACTTAAAACAACTATCCAAAACCTTTTCAGGAACTTATCTCTATCTTTAATCTTCATTTTTTTGTAATATATAAGGTATGCCAAAGCGCAAAAATAGGAATAAAAATTTGGATATTACCTTACTTTATACCTTACTTTGCAGCCATCAAGGTTTAATGTTGAAGATATGGGAGAGAATTTAGTAATCGTTGAGTCACCTGCCAAAGCAAAGACAATTGAAAAATTTTTGGGCAACGGGTATCAGGTAAAATCAAGCTTCGGGCACATCAGGGATCTTTCTAAAAAGAATCTTGGAATAGATATAGAGAAGGGGTTTCTCCCCGATTATCTTGTTTCCGAAGACAAAAAAAAGGTGGTTTCGGAATTGAAATCCCTTGCAAAAAAAGCAGACATAGTATGGCTAGCATCCGATGAGGACCGTGAAGGGGAGGCAATTGCGTGGCACCTCAAGGAGACACTGGGCCTTGACGACAAAAAAACCAAAAGGATCGTTTTCCACGAAATAACAAAAGACGCAATTCTGAACGCCATTGAGAATCCAAGATGCGTAGACATGAACCTGGTTATGGCTCAACAGGCCCGCAGGGTTCTTGACAGGTTGGTAGGTTTTGAACTATCTCCAATTTTATGGAAAAAGGTAAAACCTAAACTCTCTGCCGGCCGTGTACAATCTGTGGCGCTGAGGCTTATAGTGGAGAGAGAGAGAGACATTCAGTCATTTGCAGCCAAATCGCTATTCCGTATTGAGGGGGTATTCAATCCCGATGGTGCAAAAACCTCGGTTAAGGTAGCAGCCGAACTCGATGAGAAGTTCGAGAAAGAGGAAAAGGCTCGCGAGATTCTGGAACAATGCAGTGGAGCACGCTTCAAAATCGTATCAATAGAAGAGAAGGAGTCAAAAAGAACCCCTCCGCCACCATTCACCACATCTACACTTCAGCAGGAGGCAGCAAGAAAGCTCGGATTCTCTCTGAGTCAGACAATGAGAACTGCCCAGAACCTTTATGAGTCGGGTTTTATCACATATATGCGTACAGACTCGGTAAACCTGTCCACTTTAGCAATCGGCGCAGCAAAAAAGACAATAACTGAGCTATACGGCAAAGAATACTCCAAGACAAGACAGTATGCCACAAAAACCAAAGGGGCGCAAGAGGCTCACGAGGCAATCAGACCAACATATCTGAGCAATCAGGAAATTGAAGCCGGGGCACAGGAGAAAAAGCTATATGCACTTATCTGGAAAAGGACCATGGCCTCTCAGATGGCCGACGCTACAATTCAGAAAACCGAAATATCTATAGGTACCGCCGCAATAAAAAATCTGTTTCTGGCAACTGCAGACAGGGTTAAGTTCGACGGGTTCCTGAAAATATACATAGAGTCTAAGGACGACGACTCAACAGACGAAGAGACCAACATGCTTCTACCGGTACTTGCCGTTAATCAGGAGATGCATATGCAAACCCTCAAGGCAACAGAAAAATTTTCGCAGAAGCCGCCACGGTATTCAGAAGCCAGTCTTGTTAAGAAGCTTGAGGAGCTGGGGATAGGAAGACCATCTACATACGCCCCTACAATCTCAACAATCATAACACGTGGTTACATTGTAAAAGACAACAGAGCAGGACAGGAGCGTCAGTTCAGAGAACTCAGGCTGGATAAGGGAGCCGTCGTTTCAAAAACCCTTACCGAGACATGGGGAGCAGAAAAGAACAAACTCTTTCCCGAGGATATCGGAATTTTGGTAAACGATTTTATTGTAGAGAATTTTGGCTCTATTGTAGACTATGGATTCACCGCAAAAGTAGAAGAGGATTTTGACAGGATAGCCGAGGGAGAACTAGTATGGAACGATGTTATTGCAGAATTCTACAAACCATTCCATAAAAAAGTAGAAGAGACTCTGTTAATCTCAAGACCCACAAATGCAGAGAAAGTTCTTGGCACCGACCCTAAGTCGGGCAAGACAGTATCTGTAAGAATCGGACGTTTTGGTCCGCTTGCGCAGATAGGCGATAGCGAAGACCCCGAAAAGAAGTTCATGAGTCTGGGCAAGGGACAGTTAATTGAAACAATAACACTTGATGAAGCACTTAAATTGTTTGACCTTCCTCGCAGTGTAGGTTCATACAAAGAGAAGGAGATAATTGCCGCCATTGGCCGTTTCGGACCTTATATAAAGTACAACGGAGGGTTCATCTCCATCGGCAAGGATAATGACCCTCGTACAATAGACCTTGACACCAGTATAAGACTGATCGAATCACATGCAAAGAAGGAGTCTGAAAAACTTATAAAAGGCTTCCCGGATGAGGGGATCGAAATCCTTAACGGCCGTTTTGGAGCATATATCAAAAAAGGCAAGGAGAATTTCAAGATTCCAAAGGGTACAGATCCAAAGGAGCTGGATCTTGAAACCACTTTAAAACTGATTGAAAACGGCGGAAAATCAAAAAAATAGATTGTCATGAAAAACAAAGGATTTCCGGAGATTATCCCTGCTGCAGCAATAAGCGAGGCGTGTCTGGATTCTGCCGCAATTATAATAAACACAACCGGTGACTCATCGGTTGTCAACTCTCTCGCTGAACTTTTCCCGCAATCCGGATACAAGGTATACTATGTAGAACCGGGCATCAATCAGCTCAAAGAGACAATTGCCCTCTGCTCCAGTTTAAAAATCAGGAGCATCGTCTTGTGCGGAGAGGAATTGCCCGAAATTAAATCAATATTGCCAGACAAACCATATTCGGCTGCACTTGTGTCTGCCGGAAGCAACGAGGACAAAAGCAATATACTCACATACCTTCTGGAAGACGGACTTGTTTCCGATTTCTCACACATTGCATATCAAAGCTATAAATACGACCCTAAACTGCTGCAGAAGACAAAAGGGAAGTGCTTCGAAGATCTACGGTTAGGTGCAATAAGAGGAGATATTTCCAAAATAGAGCCACATCTGAGGTCGGTAAATTATATGTTTCTCGATATGCGCTCAGTTCGCTACAGCGACTTCCCGGAAAGTCTGACAAAATCACCAAACGGCCTCTACGCAGAAGAGATATGTCAAATAGGAAGATACATTGGAATGGGGCAAAATCTTGTTACTACATATATCTATGGATACCCTTCCAAATCCAAACCAAAATCTGCTTCGGCACAACTAACAGCAGAGATTCTCTGGCACATGTTCGAAGCCATATCTTCCAATGTGAGTGAAGATCCCGGCATTCCAGAAGTTGAGAAACTACTGTTGAGAAAAATCGTAAGTATGGGACAAGAGGGTCAGGACCTGGACTTTTATACAAGCAGCTCAACCGGTAGGTGGTGGATGAAAATTCCCGAAGTAAAAAACAATAATAATCAATATGTTGCATGTTCCTATTCGGACTATATAACTGCTTGTTCGGGCGAAATTCCAATGAGATGGCTTTTCTTTTTTCAAAAAATAAATCATAATTAATTATAATTTATTATTATATTTGCCATCTGACATTAAATTATTAACAATTATGCCTAAGTTCCAAATAGATCAGATCGATCAGAAAATACTTGCATTCCTGGTTAAAAATGCAAGAATGCCTTTCCTGGAGATTGCCCGTGAATGCGGAGTTTCCGGAGCAGCTATTCACCAAAGAGTAAAAAAGATGGAAAACCTGGGAATTATCACAGGCTCTCGTCTTTTGGTAAAACCACAGACTCTGGGATTGAACGTTTGTGCTTTCGTTGGAGTAAGTTTAGCTCAGGCAAATCATTATCCTTCAGTTATTGAGGCTCTTAAAAACATCCCGGAAGTAGTTGAGTGTCACTTTGTGACCGGCAAACATGCTCTCATGTTAAAGATCTATTGTCAAAATCACGATCACCTGATGGAAATCCTGATCAACACCATACAGAATATCCCTTCAGTTGAACAAACTGAGACATTCATATCACTGGATCAGGCAATTGAGAGACAAGTCTGGGTTAAAGATTTTCCACCAAAAGGAACACCTCTTAAAAAACGCTAAGTATGGCTTTGGCCAGAACAAGATCTTCGGGCCTTGTTATCTTAATGTTATAACTGTTCCCTTCCGTAAGGAAAACCTCTTTTCCAATACTTTCCACAACCGATGCATCATCGGTAAAATCGGGAGAATAGGCTTGTTTATAAGCATCAAGGATTATATCGGAATGAAATACCTGAGGAGTTTGTACCATTACGAACTCCTCTCTGTTTACGTACACACTCCTGCCTTCTGCATCTCTCTTTCTCATTGAATCATTAACCTTTACTACCGGTACAACCGCACCTTTTTCTTCTGCAATACCATAGAGAGATTCAAGAAATTCTTTAGAAACAAAAGGTCTGACACCATCGTGAATCGCCACAAGCGCTCCCCCTGGGACATATTTGAGGGCATTCTTAACTGAATGAAATCTGGTTATGCCTCCAGAAACCAAAATGTGGCTGAATGTGATCTGCTTCTCCAGACAATAATCTTTCCAGTACTGGCGGTAGTCGGTATGCACCACAAGAATTATCTCTACCGGAAAAGAGAGGTGCAGGAATGCCTCAATAGAATGAAGGATTACCGGCTTATCACCCAGTGTAAGAAACTGTTTTGCTACATCACCACCCATCCGGGTTCCTGTTCCGCCGGCCACAATAACAGCGTAGTATGTTTTATTCATTTATTGTTACATTATATGCTCACAAAATTAAATAAATATCGGTTATTTTTTCGTAGTTTTGTAGTCATTTATTACATATGGAGCATAAAACAATCAAGCGGGCACTAATATCTGTCTATCACAAAGACGGAATTGCCAAAATTGCAGAAAAACTCATCGAATCGGGCGTTGAAATTCTTTCGACAGGAGGAACTTATGACTTTTTGAAAGGTCTTTCAATTCCGGTTCTTTCTGTTGAGGAGATTACAACCTACCCCTCTATACTAGGAGGCAGGGTAAAGACATTACACCCTAAGATTTTTGGGGGAATACTTGGAAGACGTGATAACACAGGAGATATTGAAAGCTTTAAGGAGTACGGAATACCTGAAATTGACCTTGTTATAGTAGATCTCTACCCTTTTGAAGAGTACGTCGCATCTGAGGCTCCTCGGGATGTTGTAATCGAAAAAATAGACATTGGCGGAATATCATTGATTCGCGCTGCAGCAAAAAACTATAAAGATGTGGTGATAGTTCCGTGCAAGGAGCTATATCCTCTTCTCACAGAAATCCTCGAGACCAGAGGAGCCGTAACCACACTTGAAGAGAGGGCCCTTTTTGCAGCTCAGGCATTCAATGTAAGTTCACACTACGACACAGCCATTTTCACATACTTCAACAGGGAAGCTCAGATTCCAGTATACAAATATAGCATCAAGGATTCAAGATCTTTGAGATATGGAGAGAATCCCCATCAAAAGGCCCTGTTTTACGGTAAGACAGAAGATCTGCCGGTTCAGATTCATGGCAAAGAGATCTCATACAACAACCTTCTTGACATTGAGGCGGCAATAGAACTCATTTCAGACTTCGATGATACAACTGTAGCTATTCTCAAACACAACAACGCTTGTGGATGCGCTTCCAGAAATAAGCTTTCTGATGCTTGGAAGGCGGCCCTGACAGCAGATCCGGTGTCGGCATACGGCGGAGTTATAATTGCCAACAGAGAGATTGACAGCGATACTGCAACTGAGATGAACAAACTGTTTTTTGAAGTATCAATAGCCCCGGGTTATACAAATGAGGCTCTTGAAATACTTAAGGAGAAGAAGAACAGAATCATACTCATTAACAATAAGGATCTCAGAAGCAGCAGGAAGTTCAGGAGCATGCTGGGTGGAGTATTGGTGCAGGACAGAGATTCAGAGGTAGAGACAGAGGAATCGCTCAAAAGCGTTACAATTACTGCTCCAGATAAAAAACAGTCGGAGGATCTTCTCTTTGCAAACAAGATTGTAAAACACTCAAAATCCAACGCTATTGTTCTGGCTAAAGACAACACATTGCTCGCCAGCGGAATAGGGCAAACATCACGTGTAGATGCACTTAAGCAGGCAATTGCCAAGGCAGGAGAATTCGGCTCTTCTCTTGAATCTGCAGTAATGGCATCCGATGCGTTTTTCCCTTTTGCAGACTGTGTAGAGATTGCACACAAAGCAGGCATCAATTCAGTCATTCAACCGGGTGGTTCCATTCACGACAAGGATAGCATAGAGTATTGCAACCAAAACGGCGTGGCAATGGTAATGACAAGCATCAGACATTTCAAACATTGATAATTATAATATAAAATATGGCATTTTCTTTTTTAACGCAAGATTTGGCTATAGACCTTGGAACTGCAAATACAGTCATTCTCATAAATGACAAGGTTGTGGTTGATGAGCCTTCGATAGTCGCTATAGATCAGAATACCGGCAAACCTATTGCATTCGGGCAAAAAGCCCGTATGATGCACGGTAAGACTCACGCTAACATAAAGACAATTAGACCTCTCAAAGATGGTGTTATTGCTGACTTTAATGCTGCAGAGATGATGATCAGAGGCTTTATCAAGATGATCAACTACAAGAACTCGTTTTTTACTCCAAGCCTGAGGATGGTAGTCAGTATCCCATCCGGAAGCACCGAGGTGGAGATACGTGCGGTACGCGACTCGTCTGAGCACGCCGGGGGACGTGACGTTTATATGATTTATGAGCCAATGGCAGCTGCAATAGGCATAGGACTAGATGTGGAGGCCCCTACCGGAAACATGGTTGTGGATATCGGAGGTGGAACTACCGAGATAGCTGTAATCTCTCTGGGAGGCATTGTGGTGAATTCAAGTATACGTGTTGCCGGTGACGGGTTCACATACGAGATACAACAGTACATGCGCCAGCAGCACAGTATCAAGATAGGGGAACTGACTGCAGAAGACATCAAGATAAAGGTTGGTGCCGCCATTTCTGAACTTGACGAATATCCGGAACCTTATGTTGTAAGGGGACCTAACCTTATGACTGCCCACCCGGTTGAAGTAAGCGTTACCAGTCAGGAGATTGCACACTGCATAGACAAATCAATTGCAAAAATAGAAGCTGCCGTTATATCCGTACTTGAACAGACCCCGCCTGAACTTTATGCAGATATCGTACAGAGAGGAATCTTCCTTACAGGAGGTGGTGCTTTGCTGAGAGGTTTGGACAAAAGACTTTACGAAAAGATCAATATTCAGTTCCATGTTTCAGAAGATCCTTTGCATGCTGTTGCCAGAGGTACTAGTATTGCCCTTAAGAATGCCGACAAACTTCCGTTCTTAATGCGATAGTTGTCAATGGCCAAAAGATCTTCCATCACTCCCATTTTGGCAACTATAGTGCTCTTTCTGCTGTTGGAGGCAGGTTCGCTGTTGATGATGGCTAACTCTTCTATCTTTCAGCAAATAAGGATATATGGCGTTTTGATGCAAATTCAGGGTAAGTTTCTTAAGGCCCAGACAAATATCAAATACTACCATGGTCTTAAAACTGTCAATGAACAACTGGCTCAACAAAATACACGTCTTCTCAACGAGCTGGCAAGGTTCCAAACCCAGCTTGATACGTTAAAGAAGGACACGTTGGCCTATAAACCATTGACCGACAGTTCGTATTTCGAATATCTTCCGGCTAAGATTGTAGGCAACAGTATAAACAAAAGCCATAATTTTATTATTATAGACAAAGGGAAGAAAGACGGAGTCCGGCAGGACATGGGAGTAATATCTCCAAACGGTGTTGTGGGCGTTGTGAGTGCAGTATCAGATAACTTTGCATACATTATCTCCTTGTTGAACATTAACCAGAGTGTGAGTGCAAAGATATCCAGGTCGGGCGCTTTCGGACCACTCATATGGGACGGTAAAAACCCGGGGTATGCATTGCTCACGGAGATACCTCAGCACATTAAGCTACAAATTGGAGACAGTATTGTAACGAGCGGTTTCTCTTCAATATTTCCTCCCGACATACCTCTGGGTTCAGTAAGAAAGTCAAAAATAATAATGGGTACCCACCATGAAATACAGGTTAAGCTTTTTCAGGATTTCAGAACATTGAATTTTGTCAATGTTGTAATAAATACACACAAAGACGAGATAGACAAATTAAGCACAGCCGATGAAAAATAGTTTGAGCAACTTAATACTTTTCTTTTCATTCCTCATAGTACAGGTCTTGATGAGTAATTTCATCAATTTCGGGCCTCTGTTGATTATCGTTGTATATCCTCTTTTCATCCTTACCATGCCAACCACAACATCCACTTCGTCCTTAATGCTGTGGGCCTTTGCAATGGGATTGGGTGTGGACTATTTTACCGATTCCATAATGGGTCTCAATGCTGCGGCTGCAGTTTTCCTTGCATTTGCACAACCCCTGGTGTTTAAGCTGGTTTGCCGCAAAGGAGAACTTGAAAACCAGATAAGACCGGGACTTACCGAACTTGGTCTCAGTCGCTTTTTAACCTTTATCTTAATTGGTCTTGTAATTCATCACGTTACAATTGTTTTACTTGAAAATTTCTCTTTTGCTTTTAGTATTCACTCTTTAATCAGAATTGTATTAAGTTTGTTGGTAAACACAGTACTAATCCTGCTTATAGAGTTTGGTATTTTTTATAAAAACTGGCGGTAACATTTGATATATGGGTGTCGAGCTAAAGAAAAATAATATTCTTATAATCGGGACCATTGTTGTTGCAGTTTTAATACTGCTACAGCTGGTTAATCTGCAGATACTGGACAATCAGTATAAGATAACTGCCAGTAACAATGCATTCCGGTACGATATCCGCTATCCTGCAAGGGGATTGATCCTCGACCGTAATGGTAAGATTCTTGCAGGTAACGTTACTGCATACGACATAATGATAACCCCTATCGAGGTTACAAAGCTGGATACTGCCGACCTTTGCAGGATTTTCGACCTTGACATAAACGTTGTGAGGAAAACCCTAAAGGACTACAGACGTAATCGCCGTAAAATCGGGTACCAGTCTATGCCATTTGTTAAGCAGATTTCCAGCCAGCAATATGCCGTTTTTCTGGAAAAGGCATATAAATTCCCAGGTTTCAGCGCAATATCACGTACAGTAAGATCGTACCCATACAACGCAGGGGCCAATTTGCTGGGATACATCTCCGAGGTGGACACCTCGTACATCCGCAAGAATCCCGAATATAAAAGAGGCGATTACATAGGACGTACGGGTATTGAGCAATCTTACGAAGGAGTACTGAAGGGAGAGAAGGGCTACAATATTTTCCTGAGAGATGTAAACAACCGGGTTAAATCTAGCTTTGCTGAGGGACAATACGATCTCGATGCAGTTCCGGGCAAAAATATAATATCATCTATAGATGCAGAACTTCAAAGTTACGGAGAGTCTCTGATGATCAACAAGGTAGGCAGCCTTGTAGCAATTGAGCCATCATCCGGTGAGATACTCACTCTGGTCTCCAGCCCTGGAATTGATGTGAATAAACTCGCCACAATCAACAAGTATTACAGTGAA
>Ga0074195_1004398_pt1 | contig 11655 bp, 17 predicted proteins | sample EPASupsiteHSE623_FD_64525 | JGI IMG/M metagenome (GOLD analysis project Ga0074195, IMG submission 64525) | Bioremediated contaminated groundwater from EPA Superfund site, New Mexico - Sample HSE6-23 | ecosystem: Environmental > Aquatic > Deep subsurface > Groundwater > Contaminated ...
GTTTATTAGAGCAAATAAAAGGAAAAGCAAAGTATATTATTACATTGTAGAATCAGAAAGATTTGGAAAAAAAGTCAAGCAAAAAGTTATTCTTTATTTAGGCACAGCAGAAACTGTGCTAAATAAATTAAAGAGTTCTAAAAAAAATTAATTGAATTTAGACGCAAAGTCCCTCCCCTCACAACCTTTAAATAACTTATTTACTTAAACATAACATGAGTAAAAAGGTGATAATCATATCTTCTATAATTGGATTAATAATTTTAGCAGTTGCAATTTATTTTACATTCTTTTTTTACTATTCTTGCACTGATGCTTCTTGTTTTAAATCACATCAAGTAAAATGTGCTAAAACAAAATTCATAAATAATGAAGAAGCAACTACCTGGCTTTATACTATTCAAGGAAAACAAGCTAATCTTTGTGATATTGAAGTAAAAATTCTTCAAATAAAACAAGGAGATCTAGATAGAAAAACTCTTGAAGGAAAATCAATGATTTGTTCTTTAGATGTTGGAAGTATTAGTTCTCCTGAATCAGACCTCTCAATTTGTCACGGAAGATTAAAAGAAGACATCCAAGAGATAATGATTAAGAATACACATTCTGAAATTCTAAGTAATATCGGAGATAGTTTAAAGGGATTGATTTAATTTGTAATAGTGAATTTAACTTATTCATAGCAATTCATCACAACCTAGCGAAGTTCTCTACCCATTAATAACTCTATACTTAATAATCATGCCCAAAGACTATTTTTTCTAGATAAAGTTCTTGCTTTTGAATATTATATGAGAATATAATTCTTAGTTTTCCTATCCATAAACGACAACTTCCTGCTAAATCATAATGAAGATGTTTGTATCTTGTTGGTTCTTCTGCTACTTCATTAAATTTATTTTTAATTCTAGTTTGTAAAAAAGAATCTAATTTTTTAAAATCTTTTTCAAACTCTTTTGTGGGTAGAATATTAAAGGGCATTCCAATTTACAAACTCTCTTTTTTTTATTTGTTCTTTTGCATTCTTTAAAGAACTCATAAATTTCTCATCACTCATTAATTCCAAAGATTCAACTCTATCGTTTACCTCTCCAGTTAATCTTGCTAATTCTGCTATTGCACTAGGGGTTATCATTACTTTATTTTCCATATTATTTATACTGCTCTTTTGTTTAAATATCTTTCTTTAAATCTTTTGAAAGCAGTTGGTAATATCCAAAGAATTCGTACGGGGTTTATCTTATTCTCGTATATGCAACTTACACCAACTCAGCGAGAAACCCGAAGGGTTATTTTTACATTATTAACATTTTCTACACATTACCAACCGCATTCGCCTTCAGCAGAATGCTCTTTTAAGAAATATTTATTATCGCGTAAAGGGATTTATTATAAATTATCATAACTAACTTATACTACATCAACTTCATCAGAATTCTTTTACATTACTAACTATCTCTTCTATAAAATTAAAAAATAAAAAAAGGGCTTTCGCCCCTTAGAATTATAAACTTAGTAATTGAATTTTAGTATCAGTTGTTGCAAAGTTCTTTGCAGCAATTATTTTACAACCTACTTCTTCAGCAGACTGAATAATTGATGATGTTACTGTTCCATCAATTAAAATTACATAAGGTGTTTCATCTATTCTTCTTAATGTTCCTGTTAAACTTCTAACTGAAACATCTTTTATCTCAGACAAATTCTGATTTAATAGAATAGCTTTTCCACTTCCCTGATTTTTTGAATAAAGTTCTTTAAGTTTTTCTTTGTCAGATTCACTTAATTCTTTAGCTTCTTGCTTTTTTGGCTTTTCTTCAAAATTTTGTCTAGGTCTAGAAGAAAAAAATTCATTAACTGAAACTCTTCTTCTTAAAATCATTAGAATTTCTTTTCCAGCTAATTCTTCTACTTCTTTTCCATCAGGAGCAACTGCAATAAAATCAATTTCAGCATTATCAACAACATTTTGTGCAATTAATCTTCCACCTCTATCTCCATCAACAAAAAGTGTTACTTCCTTAGTTTTAGTAAGTTCTTGAACACTTCTTGGCAACTTTGTTCCATTCATTGCAATAACATTGTTTACACCTGCTCTTAACAAATTAAGGACATCTGCTCTTCCCTCAACAATGATTATATCTTTTCCAGATAAATCTCCGCAAGGAAGTTTCTCATCACCATATTCTTGGACATTAGCAATTTTTGCAGCATCCTTGATTTCATTTGAGATTTCCCTTGAATCTGTTGAACCATGAATTTCCTGCATTAATTTCTTAGCCCTTTCTATAATATAGTCTCTTTTGCTTCCTCTAACATCCTCAATTCTTTCGATTTCTATTTGAGCATCACACGGACCAACTCTTTCAATTGTTTCAATTGCTGCTGCAATTAAAGTAGTTTCAGACTGGTCAAGTGCAGTAGGAATCTTAATAGCTCCAATTGTTTTTTTGTCGCTTCTCTCTAAATCAACTTCAATTCTGCCGATTTTTCCCTCTTTTTGAAGCTCTCTCATATCTAATTCAGAACCTAAAAGCCCTTCTGTTTGCCCAAATATAGCTCCGATTACATCAGGTTTTTCTAAAGCACCTTCTGCTACTAAATTCGCGTGTATCATATATTTGATTGATACAGGACTTATTTTTGCCATATTTTCGTTTGTTTGTTTAATTTATTTGAAATCTATGATTTCATTTAGAAAAATACAGAAATATCTTGCTTTACCTAACTTTCTCTAAGCAGTGAATGTGAATATAATGAATAATGAAATTATTCGATATTAGCCATACTTTCCTAATACCTAATCAAAGAAAGAGGTATTTATAAAACTTTAGGATTAAAACTTATTATACTTCGGAGCACTTCTTCCATATCTTTGAGCAGTAGCATTTGTTGCTCTTTCAGGAATCTTTATGTTATCTGTCTTTTTTCTAAGAGAAAGATACTGGTCTATTCTTCCTAATCTTTCATATAAGCTTAATAATTTCTTGTCTATCTCTAGTTTTTCATCCTCAGGAGTAATATTTATATTTCTAATCTTTTCAAATGCTTTTATTGCCTCTGATAATCTACTTTTCTTTAAGTATTCCTCTGCTAGAATTTTATAAACAGCTAATATTTCTTTTTGAATAACTACTTTTTCATTTAATTTAACATCTGCAAGTGCTCTTCCAAGAGCATCATCTCCTTTATCAAACTGTCCTGCTTTAACATAAGCAATTCCTTCTTTTTTAAAGAATTTACTTTTTTCTAAAGGATTTGCAGAGTGTGTAGCAGAAATATAATACATTCTTGCAGCATCAAGATTCATACCTCTTTTTTCATAAGTCTCTCCCAGAATTGAAGCAACAAATTTTTTTGTATCTAATGGAAGTGTTTCTTTCATGAATCTTGTTAAATGATCCATTTGGACATAATCTCCTTTATCCTTTAAGAATTCTTCAATCTCATGTTTCTGCATATCTTTGCGTAACACATCTCTTTTTGCTAATAACATAATATTCCGATTGAGTTTGTATTTTTAAAGATTGTTGTTGTGGGAATAAATTATTTTATATAAATTTATTTTTGCAAGTAAGATAAACCCCACACGAATTCTCTACACATTACCAACCTCCCCCCAATGCGATTGTTATCAAATAAGAACTCTGATGAATTTTATCTTATTCAGTATATGCAACTAAGATTAACCACACTAGAAACCCAAAGGGTTATTTTCACATTACCAACATATTTCTTCTTCACCCCAGCAAATGTTTTATTGGTTTGCTATGAAAATAATCATCAAAACTTAATTTGTGTTCTAAATCAATCTCAGCTCTTATTATTCCATCTCTTTGAGAAATATCTTTTAAAAAAGAAATTATATTTTCATAACCAGTGATATGCCCATCTTTAAATTCAGCAACAACAGAATATCTTTTTTCTTTGAATTTATCAGAATTCATTTTATATTATAAAACAATTAGTTATTAAGGATTTATCTTCTTAAGTAAGTACATGGAGTTAAATTATCTAAACAATTAATATTGCATACTGAATATTCTCTATTAAAATAAGGACATCTAACATCTACTCTGCCATTTTCAAAAGTTAATAATAATGCTTCAACTGGTTTTATTGGAGTTACTCTTTGGCCTTCGCATTTCACAATATGACTGTTAATTAATTTTGGTTTGTCTTCTAAAGATGTTGTCATCTTCTCTCTCCATTATTTAAAACATCTTTTTCAGCATCATAACTAAAAACATAATTCACATCATCTCTATTCATTCTTTTTACAATTAATCCTTTTTCTTCTGCTACCTCTTGCATAGCTACACCAATTAAATCAAGATTTCTTCTAATATGTTTTTCACTTGAGGGAATTGGAGCAACACCAGAACTAGTAATAAATTCTAAAGTTAATTGAGGAGCTCTTTCATCATCAAAACCATTTGGAAATATCATAGTATAAATTTTGCAACTTCCAAGAACTCGAGAAAGTTTATCTCCAACCTCTCTCACCAATCCTAGTCTTACTTCTTCTAAATATTTTTCAATTGCAGGATTAGTTAATTTACTCATTTTTTTACAGGTATTAATGCTGTTCCAGAACCATAAGTACGATGTTCACTCTTCTCAACCATTACATGAAATGGAGAATAACCAACTATAACTTCAATATCTTTGTCATTTCTGTTTAAAACCTCAACAACTGTTGCAGTATTAAAAGAATCATGAACTCTTAAATTAACTCCTTCTAAACCATAATCAGATATTTCTTTTTTCATAGAATCACAATATTCTCTTGCACTAACACCCAAAACTTTTGTCATATTTATCATTTTATTCTCTCACACTTCTTTTTTCTCTTGGTATTAATGCTGTTCCCATAGCAGTATCAACGCAAAAATGTGGATTAATAGCAGTACTATAGCTAGAATAATTAACAACAACTTCTGCATCATCTGGAACAGCTTTTCTAAAAATTTCCAAAACATCTGCACCAGTATGCTCAGTATGTACTCCTTCCATTACATATTCATGTAATCCTTTTCCAACTGAAGCGCAATAATCTCTTGCTGTTACTCCAGGCAATATTTTATTTTGGTTTATTGTCATTTTCATTTCTCCCTCGAGAGTCCTAGAATTATAAAATTACAATTACTTTTTCTTTGTAATTTCAGTGCACATTCCAGCAGCCACAGTTGCACCAGCATCTCTTACTGCAAATCTACTCATAAATGGATTTTCTTTTTGAGTTTCTAAAGCTAATTTACCTTGAGGTTTTATTCTAACTTTAGCTGAATCTCCATTTTTCAAGAAGTCAGGATTTGCTTTTATTGTTTCACCTGTTCTTGGGTCAATTTGTGCAATTAACTCAACAAACTGGCATGGAACTTGAGCTGTATGAATATGGAATACAGGTGTGTATCCTTTAGCCAATACAGTTGGGTGATTAATTACAGTAATAGTAGCAATGAACTCTTCAACAATTGAAAGAGGTTTAGCAGCATCGCAAATAACATCTCCTCTAGCAATATCTTTTTTACCAATTCCTCTAATATTTATTCCAACATTATCTCCAGCTAGAGCTTCTGGCATTGTTTCATGATGCATTTCAATAGTTTTAACTTCCCCATCAACACCCTCTCCTGTTCTTCCAGGAATAACTTTAATCTTCATACCAACTTTCATAATTCCTGTTTCAATTTTTCCAACTGGAACAGTTCCAATACCTGTAATTTCATAAACATCTTGAACAGGCATTCTCATGGGTAAGTTTGTTGGTAATTCTGGAGCAGGGAACATATCTAATTGCTCTCTTAATGTTGGTCCTTTATACCAAGGCATATTTGCAGATTTCTTAATTATATTATCTCCTTTTAATCCAGCAACAGCAAGGAAAGTTGTTTTTTCTGGAACTATTCCAACACCTTTTAATAATTTTCCAACTTCTTCTTTAACTTTATTGAATCTGTCTTCTTTGTATTCAACAGCATCCATTTTATTAACTAGAATTGCAATATTTTTTACACCCATTGTTCTTAATAACCATAAGTGTTCAGTTGTTTGAGGTTCAACTCCTGCTGGAGCAGCAATTACTAAAAATGCTGAGTCAGCTTGTGAAGCACCAGTAATCATGTTTTTAACAAAATCTCTGTGTCCAGGAGCATCAATAATTGTAACTTCAAATTTATCTGTAACTAATTTTTTATAAGATAAGTCAATAGTAACTCCTCTTTCTCTTTCTTCTTTAATATTATCCATAACATAAGCAAATTCAAAACCAGCTTTTCCATTTTTAGCAGCTTCTTCTCTTAGTTTTACCATTTCTTGTTCAGTAACAGCTCCACCATCAAACATAAGTCTACCTACACAAGTTGATTTTCCTGCATCAACATGCCCTACAAATACAACATTCATGTTTGGTTTTAATTTAGCCATGATTAGTTAATAAAAAATTAGGTTTATAAATCTTTCGCTGATTTTTTTCAACTTTTCTTAAAATTCTAACAAATTTTTAATAAAATTTTATTTTCGTTTTTCTCGACGGGAAGAATGAGGGTTGGCGAGGGAAAAGAGAATTATCTATGTGCTTTGGCGAGTTCTCTTATATCTCTTTCACTTCTTGAAAAAAAGATAATGTCATGAAAATTATTTTCTGTTCTTCTATCATAATAGCCTGCAAGAATAAAACTATCTCCAAAAACAAATTCACCAACTAAATCATCTCCCAATCCTTCATGATACTGACTTTTAACTTCTCTACAAGATATTTCTAACACTTTTGTTCCAAACATCTCTAAATACTTTTTTGCTCCAACTTCTTCTAAAATAATTTTACCGATATTTTCACAAAGTTGATCCCATCTTTGTTGACATAATTTTACTTCATCTCCTCCAGTTGTGTCATGAATTGGTTCAGGAATTTTTAACATATTCAAGATTATCTAATTTAATTTATAAGAATTATCTCACTATAAAATATATTTATTGGTTTTCAGCTAAACCTTTACGCTCTCTTATCTTTCTAATAACATCAGCTTGCAAAGACATAGGTATTCTTTCAAATAACTGATCTTTCAAACTAGAAACTCCTCTTCCTTCTGTTGCACTTCTTAAATCAGAACTCCATCCAATCATCTCAGCAACTGGAAGCTTTGATTCAACTTCTGCAGTTGAACCTTCTTGTCTAACATCAATCATCTGTCCTCTCTTACCTCCAACTAATTTTGTAATTTCTCCTAAGAATGTATCTGGAATTTCTATAACATGAATCTGCATTGGCTCTAATAATGTTGCATTTGCCTCTCTCATTGCTCCATGTAATGCTTCTCTTACAGCAGGATAAACTTGAGCAGGTCCTCTGTGAATTGCATCCTCGTGAAGTTTAATATCTGTTAAGCAAACTTTCATTTTCATGCAAGGCTCATGAGCTAATGGTCCTGAATTTATAACCATTTCAAAAGCATCTAATACCATTTCAATTACCTCACCAATATGAACCTCTCCTTTTGTCTGATCTAAGAACATATTTCCTTTGTAAATATCTCTAACACTTTTTATTTCATCTCCAGACCATCCAACAGCAGATAAAGGTTTGATTAATTCTTGTGATTTTTTCTTTACTCTTCCTTCTGGAATCTCTCCTTTTTCTATTGCTGCATAAAGTTCAGGTTCTAAAGGTGAAACCTGAATAAAAAATCCATTATGTCTATTTGGAGATCTTCCTTCAACACTTGAAGATTCTTTATTTACTGTTTCTCTATATACAATTATTGGAGCAGAAGTTTTAACTTCTAATCCTTTTTCTGTTTTAATTCTATTTTCAATAATTTCTAAGTGCAATTCTCCCATTCCAGAAATCAAACTTTCTCCTGTCTCTTCATTAATTTCAACTTTAATTGAAGGATCTTCTTTTGCAACTTTTCTCAAAATTTCAATTAATTTTGGCAAGTCAGCTGTTTTTTGAACTTCAATTGATTTTGTAATAACTGGTTGGAATAAGTGTTTAATTTCTTCAAAAGAATCTTGAGGATTTTCAGTTATTGTCTCTCCTACATCTGCATCAAGTCCACTTATAGCAAGAACATTTCCAGAAGGAACATTTTCAAGTTGTTCTGGTTTTATTCCATTGTAAACTAAAACTTGCTGAATTTTTCCAGCTCTTTTAGCGTTATTTGCATAAACATCCATACCGTTTTTAATTGTTCCAGAATATAATCTTCCAGCAGAAATTTCTTTTCCAGAACGAGGGTCAATAACAATTTTAGTTATAACAAATCCTACTTGTCCTTTTGGATTACAATTCAATAAATCCTTTCCAAATTCACTTTCTAAATCTCCTCTCCATATTTTAGGAATTCTATATGCTTGAGCATCTACTGGATTTGGAAGATGTTTTACAGCCATATCTAAAACAACTTCAAATAATTGAGCATTTTCCCATACCCATTTATCTCTTTGCTCTTTAGTCATAGAACCATCATATAATGCATAAATATCTTTAAATGAAATTTTTTTCTTTTTCATAAATGGAATTGAAAGAGCCCAGTTTTCTCTTGCTGAACCAAAAGCAACACTTCCATCCATAACATTAACTCTCCATTTTTCTGCAAAATCTCTTTCAGCAATTTGTTCAATTAAATGATTAAAAGAATCAATTATTTTTGTGAATCTTGCTTGCATTTGTTCTGGAGTTAATTTTAACTCATTGATTAATCTATCAACTTTATTAATAAAAAGAATTGGTTTTACTCTTTCTTTAAGAGCCTGTCTTAAAACTGTTTCTGTTTGAGGCATTATTCCTTCAGAAGCACAAACTAAAACAAAAGTTCCATCAATAGCTCTCATAGCTCTTGTAACATTTCCACCAAAATCAACATGCCCAGGAGTATCAATTAAATTAATTAAATATTCTTCTCCTTGATAAGTGTGAGCCATAGAAACATTTGCAGAATCAACAGTCATTAATCTTTCTTGTTCATCTGAGTGTTGCCATGTTGCCATTCCCTCTTCAAGACTTCCTGCATTTTTTGCAGCCATCATTCCAGCAGCAGCTAAAAGATTATCAGTAAAAGCTGTTTTTCCGTGGTGAATATGCGCGCTTGTAGCTATGTTTCTGATGTTTTTCTGAGTTGAGATTAATCTCTTAATCTTTTCTAAATTTGATTCTTTATCTGCCATTTTGTTTTTGTTTAATGGCTGATCCATGAGAACTTATGTTCTCTTTATCTGCCATTTTAACGATATTATTTAATTGAGAAAATGCTTTTTAAATGTTTTCTAAAAAAGAATTTTTATTTCTCATTATCTAGCTGAATCTGCTTGCTTTTCACTTTCATTTTTCTTTTTCCAAGCAAAACTTTCACCATTATTATCTGCAGCTAACATTATCTCTTCTGCTAGAGCTTCAGAAATTGTTTTCTTTTTGTTAAAAGCTTTATCAGATGAACCATGAACCATATGTTTCAAAGCAAGATTTATTCTTCTTAAAGGTGAAACATCAACTGCTTGAGGATATCTTGCTCCACCATATTCAATAACAGTAATTTCATCTCTAGGTGCAACATTTTCAATTGCTTTTACTAAAACAGCAACTGGATTTTTTCCTGTTTTTTTCTCTATTAATTCAAAAGCATCAAGTATAATCCCCATATTCTTAGAATATTTTCCTGTTGAAATTCCTTTTTCAAGTTTGTGTTTCTTTCCTCTGTGTCCAGAAGTTGAAAGCTTGTTCATTAATCTCTCTACAATGTTTATTTTTAATTGTCCAAGTTTCATCATATTTCTTCCTTGAGATTTAACAATTAATCTTGGTTCAAGATTAATTACATTTTTCAATCCAGGATCATCAATTGCAATACCAGAAACATCATACTTATCAAATAATTTGAATTTTGGAATTAAACTTTGTTCTGCCATTTTATCTTCTACCCTTCAAAAGTTTTGCGAAGAAAAACTTTGCGGGTTGTTTATTTAATTTGTTTATCATCTTCTACCCTTTTGGATTTGTCCAAGCCATAATCTCTGCAATGACTGGTCATTTACTTTAATTACTTTATATCTTACTCCAGGAATATCTCCTTTAGAACGTCCTTGTTTTCCACCAATTCTTTCTATCATAACTTCATCATGTTCATCAATAAATTTTTGTGCTAGATTTCCAGGTATAAATGCAGTAACACTTCTTCCATTTTTAGTAAGCTGAACTTTGCAACATTTTCTCATTGCTGAATTTGGCTGTTTTGCCTCTTTTTGAACTTTAGAAAGAACAATTCCTTTTGCTTGATTTGCTCCACCTAAAGGATCTGATTTTGTATAAAGATCTAAAGTTCTAACTTTAAATTGTCTGTCTTTCCATCTAAATTTTTTTCTATCTTTTATTTTTTTAACAGCATTCTTCAATCCCATATTTATTCTTGATAAAATTAGTTTAAAAAGCTTTCCAGTTCATTATCAAACTCCTCAATTAAACATATCCATGATAAACTGATAAAACAACAATTACTGCTCATTAATTCGCAGATTTGATTAACAATTATTAATAAATAATACGACGAGCTATCACTTTTAATTAAATCTCTCTCATTTTAGTTTGTAATCTTACTTAAGATAATAAGATTTATAAGGTATACCTGATTAATATTCTAATGGTGGTAAAAGAGAGAACTTTTAGTTGTTGTGGTAACTATGTTTCTAAAACTGATAAGGTTTATAAATACAAATTTGTAGAAAGACTATGTGAGGTGAATTCTTGAAAATGGCAAAACCAATAAAAGCAATACAAGTTTTAAGTGGAGAATATGCAGACAAATTTGTTGAAAAAATGTTAGCTAAAGAGAAAGCTGTAGTTACAACTCAAGAAAAAAAATTAGTAAGAGAAGTAGAAGAGAAGATGAGATTACTTCTAGTTTGTTGATTCTTTTATAAAAGGTATTAAATCTAAGTATAATGGCGTTGTTTTTGATTCATCTTTATTCTTATAAAATTGAAAATTAAATTTTAAATAGAAATGAATAGCATCTTTTTGTTTATCATAATTCCTTTTTGCATCAAGGTATAAAAATCGGCAACCCACCTCAGAATTCATTTTTAAAGCTTTTTCTATAGCAAAATAAATCATAAGTCTTCCGACACCTCTTTTTTGAAATCTATTATCTACACAAAGTCTACCAATTTTTAAACATGGAAGAGCTTTATAAGGAATTCCTTTTTGCTTTATTTTGTCACATAAATCTTCTCTAAGATTGTGGGTTTTAACGCTATCGGGACATAAAGTTATATATCCAACTAATTCATTTTTGGCTCTTGTAAACCATAGATATGTAACCGAAATACCTTGCTTTTGTTGAGATGAAGCATCTTCAATTATAAAATCTACTAGTTCTTTTTCATAAGATTGAAAACTAGATATCACTCCTAAATGAGCTTTCCCAATTTTTTCAACTCTTAATTCTTCAGGCATTAATTTATTTTCTTTATCATATATCATCTTTACAAAACCCCTCAGATAATTGTTTTTATGAAGAGAGAGATATTTTTAAATTTATAAGCTCGCCCGCTGAAAGAAAACTGCGTTACTTTAGTGGTGAGTGAATTTCAGCTAACCCTCTGGCGAGCTTTGTGGGTATTAGTAAAGTATTAATTCTATAAAAACTAAATAAAAAA
>Ga0074195_1004399_pt1 | contig 11652 bp, 14 predicted proteins | sample EPASupsiteHSE623_FD_64525 | JGI IMG/M metagenome (GOLD analysis project Ga0074195, IMG submission 64525) | Bioremediated contaminated groundwater from EPA Superfund site, New Mexico - Sample HSE6-23 | ecosystem: Environmental > Aquatic > Deep subsurface > Groundwater > Contaminated ...
GCTGCTTGGTCCTCATAGGTTCGACTGATGCTTTCTTGTTCGTAGGCATTCTTTCGGTCTGCCAATGCCTGATTATAGAGATACCTGCAAGTATCAAGAGTCAGGTCTAACGAAGTTTCTTGTTGCTTGTTAGGGTACATCCTGAGCTTGTAGACAGTCTTCATCTCTATCCCTGCTCAACCAAGATATTTATGGACCCCTGACTAGATATCTATTTCGCTTCAAGTTCAATAGCAGTAGGTACGGCATTCATCTCGCCCCATGAAGTGTGCGGGTCTTCTGCCTGCTTTTCTATAAAAAATAGTTTATAGGCCGCAGCGGCACCTGGATGATTGTTCGTTGCCTGCGGCCTTCTGCCTATTACTTTGAGCATCAAATGAACTTAGGCCGCTCCGAGAGCTTTGTTGGCAGCGCCAGTCTGCGCCAAGGCTTGCCAGCAGTCTCTTCTGATACCACCTTTCTCAGATCCTCCACCGACATCTTGACCTTAGCAGGGGATTTAGGAGTCGAGTCGGCCCTCACAGTCACTGTCAGGCTTCCGGTAGTCAGCTCCTCGTCTCCGATCACCACTACGTAGGGAACCCATTCACGCCCAGCATCTCTGATCTTCTTGCCCACAGTCTCGTCACGGTCATCGATGTCCGTCCTGAATCCAAGCTGGCCGGCGACCTCCTGGGCGCGGGCAAGATGCCTCTCAGCCACAGGTATGACGCGAATCTGCGTTGGAGAGAGCCACGTCTCCAGCATTGGAAGCTTGCCGCTTTCAGATAGGCGAGCCGCCTTTTCCAAGAGAGCATACATTACCCGCTCTATAGCACCTGATGGAGAGCAGTGCAGCAGAATGGGTCGCTGTCTCTCACCAGCCTCATCGATGTAGGTGATGTCGTAGCGTTCAGCGTTTTCCACATCGATCTGCACTGTGGAGAGAGCGCTGGCCTTGTCCATGGTATCGACGAAGTTGAACTCGAACTTGAGGACGAAGTAGAAGAATCTCTCATCCCACATCTCGATGAGCACAGGCTTCTTGACTATGTCCACAAGGCCCTCGATGAACTCACGGTTCTCGTTGTAGAAGCCCTTGGTGAAGCGGATTGCTACCTCGTAGTCAGCCAGGTCGATTCCTACTTCCTTGAGGACTGCGATGCTTGCCTGGTACTGCTTTCGGAACTCCTCCATAGCCGAATTCATGTCGCGGGTGAGGGTGTGCATGTCAGGCATGGTGAAGGCCCGCAGCCGCCGGATGCCCACCAGTTCACCGCGCTGCTCGCGACGGAAGGAGTATCGAGTGATCTCGAACATCTTGAGGGGCATGGACTTGTAGGAGATGGTCATGTCGTGGCCCATGAGGAACTGGCCAAAACATGCTGCGAACCTCAGGAAGAGCTTCTTCTTGTCGGCCTCGATCTGGTACTGACGGGCCGGGAATCGGTCAAGGTACTTTTTGAGCGTCGGGTGCTCCATGTCGTACATGATAGGGGTCTCGACCTCCATTGCGCCCATGTCGGTGGCCTTGTCCAGCACGTAGTTCTCAAGAAGCGACTTTACCAATCGCCCCTTGGGGTAGTAGCGCATGTTGCCTGGATCAGAGCCGGGCTCATAGTCTACAAGCTCCAAGCGCCTCATCAGCTCCACATGGGGCGGGACGCGGTCAACGGCACGGGCCTTGGAGATCTCGTAGTTAGTGAACTTCTTGAGGTTCCCGTGGCCTTCGAAGTCGAACTTATCAACATCAATCAGCTTGCCGTCAAGATCGAGCACCTTCCAGTAGGAGACTGCCTTGGCTTCGGACTTGAGGGCCTCAGAGACGACTTCGCCCTCGCCAAGCCTTATTGAACGGGACAGCTCTGAGAGCGGATGGCCTTTGCAGCTGATGGTGAATGCCTTGTACCAGCCGAAGGGAGCACGCATGACCTCATAGTTGCCTTGAAGGTTCTCCTGCATGCCTTTGAGGATTTTGACGGCAGTTGCCGGAGTCGAGAGCTGAGAGCTCAAGTGGGCATAGGGGTAGATCATGATGCGGGCCGCATGCACCTGGCCGGCCACGTCGCTGATCTGCTTGCTGGCTTCAGCCACCACAGCATCTGTGTCGTCCTCGTCGAACTTCTCTACAGCGATAAAGGCGCAGAGGGCTTCCTCCAGACGGCCTTTCTTGGCCGATTCTTCGATCTCTTCCGCCATCTTGGTTGGCCGCTTGGCTTCGAACTCGATGAAATCAGAGTGGATTAATAACAATTGCAATAGGGGTCACCTGATAAGATTTGGATTTGCGAGACTATTAATTCAAGGTTTTGGTGGAGTTTGAGTCTGCTTTTGCACCCCTTCCGCAATCCCGATCTCCTCGTCAGTAAGCCCTCATAGCCGAAAAGTAGTCTATCAGCCCGTCAGTCCTCTTCCGTGGCGGCCCGATCTTGCCCATCGACCAACTCGGCCCGCGCCGTGGGCTCCCAGCTGGCAGGATCGATGGCCAGCTTCTTGCGATTCTTCTTGAGCACAGCCAAAAAGCCCTCGTAATACGTGCTCGTAGTAGCCCTGCAGTTTGGTCTTCTGCGTGAGATCATCGACCCTGGCGCCGATGAAGCCCTCCAGCCAGCCCAGGAAGCCTTTGATCTCCTGGCTAGCTTTTGCTTGTTCATCTCCAGCATCCGCTTTGCCAGGTGGGCCAGGAGATCGTGCACCACGTCCGATTTATCCTTTTCTGCGATGAAGTTCCCCGCTTCGTCCTTGGGCAGGCAGACATCCACCTGGGCGAGGAGTTCAGCGAATTTGCCATCGGCGTAGAACTGCTGGCAGCCAGCGGGGGGGGGGGCGCGCTCAGGCGCGGAGGGTAGTGAAGAAAGTTCTATTGATGAATCATGAAATATTATTGAAAAGCTGCATCATTCAGCCGTTTCTTGACAAGCTCTTGTTCGTGCAAGAAATTATAGACTTCTATTCCTGACTTTTTAGCACTTTCGATCTGATATTTGTCGTTGGAAATCAAGATCGCGTCTTCTCCCTTGGCGCAGGCTATGTAAAATGAATCTGCTGCCCTTGATCCCGTTTCCCTAGAAATGGAAAGCGCCTCTTCGAAGATCTTGGATGTTCTAACGAAGACCAGATCTGCAAAGATCTCCTCGCAGATCCTTGGGGCCAATTCCTTTTTTATCCTTCTGGCAATTTGCCCTGTAAACTCTACTTTGAAAAGATCCGGTTCCACGATTGCCAGACCATTTTCCTCTAAGATCAAAAGCAATTCTTCAGCAGATCGTGTTCTTTCAGATTTATATTCAAACAATAGATCGATGAAAATCGAAGTGTCTAATACGATCATCTTCGCTCCTCGACGAATTCTTCCAGCACATCCTTATCCACTTTAATTCTGAATCTCCTCGCCACGCTTGTGATTCTCCCCGGCTTAAGGACCACGAATGCCTTCGTTCCCTCGCAGAGGTCAATCTCCTGCAAAGGCTTGAAGACACCACCCTCGTAGATCACTCGAATCTTTGCATCCATTCCATCTGACATATCAGACCTCCTGATTCTCGGCTTGTGACAATAGAAAGAAGTGCGCTTGAGATAAATAATATTTGAAACCAGCCAAGAATATTCCTCATTTGAAGTTTTTTCTTTTCACACTTTCTGGCGGGTTTCCATGCGCGCTTCAACGCGCCGCAGGGCGTGAGCACGCCCTCAGCGCCGGGCAGGCTTGGATTCTTGGAAGCTTAAGGTTGGCCGGGGCATGCTCCCAGATTTCTGTTTTTCTATCTCGTGGTCTCTCTGCCTTCCACGATGGCGATCTCCTCGTCCATGAGCCCGTGCAGCCGATACACGATGGCATCAATCAGCCCGTCAGTTCCCTCGACCCTCTCCCGCAAGGGCGGGAGTTTGCCCATTGACCCCTCGAACTCGGCTTTGAGCGCTTCAGCGGGCTTCTGGCAGGCAGGGTCGATGGTCAGCTTCTTGCGATTCTTCTTGAGCACCGCCAGAAAGCCCTCGTAATCGTGCTCGTAGTAGCTCTGCAGCTTGGTCTTTGGCGTGAGGTCATCGACCTTTGCCCCCACGTAGCCCTCCAGCCAGCCTAAAAAGCCCCGGATCTCCTGCTGCTTTTGTTTGTTCATCTCCAGCATCCGCTCCGCGAGAAAGGCCAGGAGATCGTGCACCACATCCGATTTTTCCTTTTCGGCGATGAAGCTCCCCGCTTCGTCCTTGGGCAGGCAGGCATCCACCTGGTCGAGGAGTTCAGCGAATTTGCCATCGGCGTAGAGCTGCTGCAGTTCCGCATCCAGGCGGGCGCGCTCTGGCGCGGGGGTAGGATGCCTGGCGAAATCCGGATTTCTGTCTCTTCTGTCGCCGTAAGTTGTTTCCTGTCACTCTTTTTGGCGGATTTCCGCGCGCGAAAAAACGCGCGAGCCAGCCGGGCTGCCCTCAGCGCCGGGCAGGCTCGGATTCTTGGCAGCTTAAGGTTGACCGGAGCATTCACCCAGATTTCTGCTCCTCTGGAAATTTGCCGCTGGTAGCGCAATCATCGACGGTTATTTTCGACCATTATCCGCGCCAGTTTTCACGAGCACGCTTGAAGATTTCTTCCACACTCTGACCTTCGTAAAGCTTCCTGGAGACCTCAACGTAATCGGTTGGCTCACGGTGGAAAAGGGCCAGAAATCTAAGCGCTTCCGCAGGACCCAACGCTTTATTCAAGGCATCAATTCCAACAACCCTGAGCTTAGCTTCGTCCATTGCCCTGACTTTTTCAGTCATAGATCCTCCATTCTAATGTAATCCACAGGATTTGAGATCGTCATATTCAAGTCTAATCTCTTTGCTTGCCTTACAAGTCTGTCGTCGCAACTTAAGAAGTAGTCGGCCCCGATAAAAAGAGCGCATGCAAGATGGAGAGCATCTTTTGAGGCTATTTTGGACCTTTTTTGAAGTTCCAGGGCGGCCTCGCAGATTTCATCTTCAGGTCCGATTCTCATCTTGCAGAGAGTAGAAAGAATGAAAGCTACGTTCAATCTGTTTGGGAAGGGACACTGTAGAGTTTCATCCTCATGCATGAATGACCAGACTAATTGGATCTCTTCAATCTCAGCCCTCATAAAAATTTCTTCACAGGCTAACGCTTCAAGCTGGATTCTTACCTGGCCCGGATCATCGAATCGTCTTTGAAAGCAGTTGTAATCAAGATAAATCAGATCCATTTCGCAGTTCCTCCTCGGATAATGGGCATATTCTCATATCCTGCAATTGCACGAGCATCTACTCTATCGGCCAGCCAGGTATGGCCCGGTCGATCTCTGCCATCAGTCTTATGGTCTCCTTCAAAGCCACTACCACCTTTTGATAGTGCATGAGGTCATCAAAAGACAACTGCCTGCCCCGCCGGTCCTTCAGCCACTTCTCGCAAACCTGGTAGCCGCCCACGTGAAACTCCCAGACATCCTTGGGGACACCCTCGAAGTACTGCGTCTTGTTGATGTAGACATAGCCCGGCTGGCCTTCCTCGTAGACCACAAACTTGGGGAAGCCCTTTTCCACGATATTGTCACCAACTACAGGATAGCGGGTTATGAGCTGGGTGAGATAAGGCGACTCTAGCAGATGCAGCGCCACCAGCTCCTCGCCGAGGATGCAGAGCTTTTTGAAGAGGTCGAGGTTGGAGGTCATGGGAACTCTCGGAAAGTCGATCTTCAGGAACTCTGCGTAGCGCTGCCGGTAGGTGGGCGAGTGAAAGACTGCGTAGATGTAGTCGAAAATGTCTTCCGGGCCAAAGGTCGTGGCCAGGTCGCCATGGCCGTCGGAGACGAACTGGAGGCCCAGGCGGGAGGCGAAAGCGGAGATGAAATCGGGGTTGAGGTTGGGGATGCGGCCGATATGGCTATGATTACGAGGGACGGTTACATTATCAACGAGCTGCCTCTGATTGACTTGATCATTAACGATATTATAAATATATAATGGAAAAATCGATGTCCTATCGTATACGGCTACAATCTTGTGAGTAGAAAGCATTCGCGTAGATAATACTGCAAACTCCTCCTTAGTCTGACGGGCACACAATAGCGCGACATTGTTCTGAAGCATATTCCCTTGAACCTCAAATACTGGCCGACTTGTAAATCCAGGTTGATAATATATAGAAGGCTCTTCGCTATCTCTTATGGCTAACCTGAGGTTACTGTAACTTTTAAGTTCCTGGTTAGTTGCTCTGTGCGTGCTCTGTGAACTCTGTGCCTCTGTGGTGGAAACGTCGTAAGCCGCTGGTTTATAGCCTATGGATTGCGGACGGCCACCACAGAGTCACAGAGCACACGGAGGACTCACAGAGGTTACCCACACAAGACAGCGAGGAACCCTCAAGGCTCTCCGCTATTTTATGTGGGTGATGGAGTGGTTCTTTGTCTCTGCGCCTCTGTGGTTTAGTTAGTAAGTTGCTGAAGATTAAACCTACTGCTACTGAACAAAACCACAGAGACACAGAGGCACAGAGATGAGATTAACACCTGAAAGACAGAGTGGCTCAAGTTAACCCACAGGAAATAGCGAAGAACCCAAGTATCTTCCCTCATCTCCTCAACGCAAACGCTATCCTCTGCAGAGCTGTAACATTGGCCAGGACCGCAGTTATGACTATCACCATCATCAGCCACGAAGTGTTGAACAGCCCCAGAAACATCCCGGCATAGAGCAGCATGAGCCTCTCAAACCGCTCCAACAGCCCGCCCATCTTCTTCAGCGCGGCCTCGCCCTTGACGAGCCCCCGGTGATCGGCATAGGCCCGCACGAACGTGGTCATCAGCGACCCGAAGAAGAGCAACATGAACCAGACCTCATTTGGCAGGCCCAGGTACTCGCCGCGGCCCACGTAGACGAGCAGCCCCAAATAGAGCAGCATCTCCACATACCTGTCAACCACTCCATCTATGAAGGCACCCTTGGTCGTTGATTGGTGGGTCACCCTGGCAACCGTCCCGTCAACGATGTCTATGAAGGCCGAGAGGGAAAAGAGCACAAGGCCCCAGGCGAGCCGCCCGTACACAAGCGCGGCCATCCCCGCCAGCGCCGGAACGAGGGAGAGCACCGTCCAAGCATTGGGTGACAGCCCCAGTCGAGCGAGGCCGCCAGCGAGCCTGTCCGTCTGCTCCGACTTGAATTTGGCTTTAAGCATATTTTATCATTCTCATAAACGCACAAAAATTTCGCTATTTGTGGATCTAAATATATCAAGCTCCACTGAATAATCCTATTTTAATCATTTGTCATGCCTTTGTGTCTTTGTGCCTTTGTGGTGAGCCGAGAAGGATCGACCACCACGAAGGCATGGAGAAGACGCATGGAAAGCACAGAGATCTAAAGTCCCGCGAGGAAGGTCTCAATTCTGTCCAGCGCCTCAATCAGCTCCTCACGAGATGTGGCATAGCTGCAACGCAAAAATCCCTCGCCGCTCGACCCAAACACGTTGCCCGGAACCACAGCCACCTTCTGCTCTCTCAAGAGCCTTTCAGCAAACTCCTCAGAGGAGAGCCCCCAGGACTTGACAGACGGGAAGGCATAAAACGCTCCCTTGGGCTCGAAGCAGTCCAGACCGATGCGATTGAGCCCGGATACGAACATCCGCCTGCGCAGGTCATACTCGTGCCTCATGTGCAGCATCTCCTCCTCACCCTTCTGCATAGCTTCGAGCCCCGCAATCTGGGCCATAGTAGGAGCACAGAGCATGGTGTACTGATGGACCTTGGTCATGGCTCCCACCAACGCAGGATCGCCGAGCGCATATCCGATGCGCCACCCGGTCATGGCATGAGACTTGGATAGACCATTCAAGATCACAGTCCTCTCCTGCATGCCCTCCAATTGAGCAAAGCTCACGTGATTGCCCGAATAGCTCAGTTTGCCATAGACCTCATCAGATATGACCAGAAGATCGTTCTCGACCACAACATCAGCCAGATCCTCAAGATCTGCGCGGGTCATGATAGCTCCAGTTGGATTGTTGGGATAGCTGAGCAAGAGAGCGCGACTCTTCTCGGTTATCGCCGCCGCTACATCTTCAGGCTGCAGCCGGAACTCATCCTCCAGCCTCGTGGGAACCGTCCTCGCGACCCCTCCTGCCAGAACTATGTCCGGGGTGTAGGCCACATAGCAGGGCTCGGGAACTATTGCCTCCTCACCAGGGTTAAGCGTGGCCCGAAATGCCAGATCAGCGGCTTCACTGACGCCGGTTGTGATCAGTATCTCCTCGGCAGGATCATAATCAAGACCAAGGTCCAGGCGAGTCTGATTGCAGATGGCCTCCCTCAACTCCGGCATTCCCTTGTTGGAGGTGTAATGAGTGGCACCTGACTCAAGAGAATAGATGCATGCCTCGCGCACATGCCAGGGAGTGACGAAGTCCGGCTCTCCGACACCTAATGAGATCGCGCCATCCATCTCGCTCACCAGATCGAAGAACCGCCTGATTCCTGAGGGCGGCATGGCTCTGACAACCTGATTTAGATGCCGGTCCGCGCTCCAGGCGGGTATGCTTTTTTGGCTCAGCTTTTGCTTCATGGGGTTACCACCAATCTATGAGGCTTGGGCTTCTCTGAGAGAATCACGCCGTGCTCCTTGTAGCTCTTGAGAATAAAGTGAGTGCAGGTCGATTGAACACCCTCCAGGGGAGCGATCTTTTCAGCCACGAAGTAGGCTATGTCCTTCATGGACTTGCCCCGAACCGTAACAGATAGATCGTGATCTCCGGAGATCAGCCGCACCGAATCCACCTCAGAGAAGTTTGCGATCCGCTCAGCCACGGCATCGTAGCCCGTCTTGCGCTGAAGTGCTACCTTCAACTCAAGGACGGCGAAGACATAGCTCTTGTCAAGCTTCTCCCAGTTTATCAGTGTGACGTACTTTCTTATCACGCCAGCATCCTCCAGCGCACGGATCTCCTGGATGACATCCGCCTCCGGCCTGCCCAAAAGCGCCGCGATCTCGGATGGAGCAGCTTTTGCGTTTTCAGAAAGGATCTCCAAAATCTCGTTCATGAAATTCTGTATTTACCATGTCCATCCAATTATAGGCTTTGCGCCTGCGAGGGTAATATGGATAATGATATACAATCGAAAGTTATTAATACTCTTATTACAACTGTATTAATATGAAACAGATGAAATGTCCGAAATGCCATTACGGTTGGGAGACGAGGGTGAACAAACCGAAGGCCTGTCCCAGGTGCAAAACCAGGCTGGATATAAAAAAGGCAAAGAGGGCTTAAGAGAAAATAAAATTTACAATATCGCTATCCTTCCATGGATAATGCGTCATCTGATCATTCTGGTCTGCCTCCTCGCGCCTCCCCGGACTGATGAAGTCACGGGGAGGATCTCTCCTGCAAATCGGTCTTTTTCTCAAGACAATATTGCCCACAACTCTATAACAAAACAACAAAAGAACGAGAAAATGAACCCGCAAAAGAGATAGGAAAAAGAAAACAGGAAGACCAAAAGAAAGCCCCGAGCGTGATTCGAACACGCGACCTATTGATTACAAGTCAATCGCTCTGGACCAGCTGAGCTACCGAGGCCTTGGGCTCGACTATTTCACATCTTTACTTAAAGGCTTTGCCCTAGCCGGCACCTCCGGCGAGAGGCCCCTCTCCCAACCGCGCAGGAGAGAATAGTTCGTCCCAGGATGCCGGCAGTCAAAGTCGAAGAGATGCCTCTTCGCCTCCCGGTGCAGGGCATCAGCGCATGGCTGCATACCTGCCCCGTAGCCCAGATTGCGACCGATGGCATAAAGCCGGACCTCCTTTTTCGGAACACGCGAGAGCGGCTTTATCCAGGGCAATCCTGCTGCGCACACCTCACCGCGCGCCCCACATTCTCTCTCGCGGCCTTCAAGGTCGCCCTGCAGATATCTGACAAATATCTCCAGGGCCTCATCATCCAGGTCCTCACCTGCTGCAATGATGCTCGCTTCACAATCCTCTGCAGCCGCATATAGTAGCTGCCTATGCCGAGAAAAACAACTCTGCACTGATGCTTCATCCTGAAGGTGAGGCAAGCTCTTGATTACCGTCGTCATTCCGAGCTGCTCAGCCACCAGACAGGCCTCCTTCGAAGTTGGACTGTGCGCCTCTCCCTCATCTATGACGATCGCCAGCAGATCGATATCCCTTCGCCGAGAAAAGAGATTCTTCAGGACATACGCGAGAGTGGCGCTATTTCGTCCTCCGTCCAGGCCAACTGCCACCCTCGCCCCCCGTCCGAAGAGTCCAGTCTTGCGTATAGCCTCCCTGATCTTGCGATTCACATCAGCCTCGAAGTGCTCCCGGCACAGATGCATTCCAGAGTACCTTTGATAGATTACGGCCCTACGGGGACACTTGTCGCATTGACTCAATTCGTCCTAACCCCCTCTAAGCATATCTTGCACCCCGCGGAGCATCAAGCTATCTTGAAGCGAAGCAGTGCCGCGACGCCCCCCAATGAACGCAGCCGGTCTCCGGGCTCAAACTCCGAGCTGAAGATCACCACTCGGCCACGCGCCGTGGCCACTTCGCGCATGATGTCATCCATCGACCCCCGCCGGGCCACCTCATCCAGGACCAATAGCGTCTCAATCGCTCCATAGTTCTTGGCCGTCTCCACCTCGGCTCTGCCATAGGCGGCTTTTCCGTCTGTAGCGATCTCCCTGAAGAGCTCCTCAATGATCTTGGCCTCGCGAGCTATGCGACTGGACTCAAGAACGCTCTTTACTGCCCCGCGACGCAAAACCTCCTGAAACCCGCTGCGTCCGATGGACGATGTATCATCCATTGCGATCCGTTCAGCGAGGTCAGGGCGACTGGAGTCGATCGCCTTTTTCACATCCTCCTTGGTGAAGCCCGGGCCAGCCAGGATGACCTCCGCGCCGTCCTGCGCGGTCTTGTCTATGGCCTCTACCACATCTTTGAGAAAGCCTGAGCGCGTGTCCTCGCCGCTGCCCTTACCGCTGCCCTGCCTCAGTTCTGCTGCCATCTGCACCCCGAACTGGCGAAGAACTCCAACGGTGGCCTCACCCTCCTCCACCAGGGCAATGACCACTCGCGGGCGAAGCGACTCAGCCACTGCTTCCTCAATTCTCGCCAAGAGGTCCGGCCTCCAATGGTACTTGATTATAGACAGATCGGTGCCGACCTCTATATTCAAAGTATGATACTGGCCCACGTCCATGCCAGACTTGATGATGCCGTGCAGCCGCAGCCAGTTGGAATACATATGAAACTCGATGTCCTCCACCTTAACCCCCAGGCGCACGGTCTTCCGCTCCATCTTCTCCGGGCGCGCCTTGTCGGCGATGGCTGGAACCTTCCGGTGAGAAAGGGCGAAAACCAGGTCGCCCCGCGAGATCAGATGCTGTAGATGCCATAAGTCATCCAGCGACTCGGGAAGCAGGGCTATTTCTCCCTCGTCGCCACGCAGATTCTTCTTCAGGACGCGCATGAAAACTACCTTCTAATCAAAAGGCTTAAATCATTGTGTATCGAGGGAGGGTGTCGAGCCGCCATAACTCAGTTGGTAGAGTGTCTGGCTGTTAATTGCGATAGAGCAGTAACCAGAATGTCACAGGTTCGAGCCCTGTTGGCGGCGCATTCCTTTTGGGCCTGTAGCTTAGTCCGGTTAGAGCGCTCGGCTCATAACCGAGTGGCCGCCG
>Ga0074195_1004400_pt1 | contig 11651 bp, 4 predicted proteins | sample EPASupsiteHSE623_FD_64525 | JGI IMG/M metagenome (GOLD analysis project Ga0074195, IMG submission 64525) | Bioremediated contaminated groundwater from EPA Superfund site, New Mexico - Sample HSE6-23 | ecosystem: Environmental > Aquatic > Deep subsurface > Groundwater > Contaminated ...
TACATTTATATTGATAATTTCACATGGGAGACTATTCCAACATGCCCATGGCCAACTGCTTTTTCAGCAAGCTCAATTCAGGATGTTCAGGCAAACTTTGCATGGACTGAAATGGGTTCTGCAACTGAGTGGCAGCTAGAATATGGTCCAGTTGCACATACTCCAGGTACAGGTACAAAGGTAATTACAACAGCAAGTCCAACAACTGTTACAGGACTTACAAGCCAGACGGGTTATGACTTTTATGTAAGGGCAATATGTGGTCCTGGTGACACCAGCGCATGGACTGGCCCTGTGAATATTACAACTACCTGTTCACTTGTTTCTGCATTTGCTGAGAACTTTAATACAGTAACGGTTCCTGCACTTCCAGCATGCTGGTACAAAGTAGGAACTACAGGTTCTGCATATACTCAGACCACTAATCCTAGCTCTGCTCCAAATTGTCTGTATATTTATTCATCCAGCACTACTAATATAGCTGTTGTTTCAATGCCTCCTGTAAACAACGCCGGTGCAAACACGCATCAGCTAAGGTTCAAGGCAAGGGCAAGTGCTACTGTTAATGGCGTACTTCAGGTCGGATATCTTACCAATCCTTCCGATCCGGCTACGTTTGTTCAGATCCAGGCGTTCACTATTTCAACTTTGACTTATCAGGAATATATTGCATATCCCGGAGTTTCTGTAGGGACAAATACAGTGCTTGCTTTCAGGCATACCGGTTCACCTGCAAACAGCATTCTTATTGATGATGTATACTGGGAATCAAAACCTGCTTGTCCGCCTCCGACAATTCTCACTGCTTCAAATATTGGTTCATCAGCTGCTGATCTGGGATGGACAACAACAGGTACTGAGTCGATGTGGAATATAGAGTATGGAGTTACTGGTTTTACACTTGGTAGCGGCACACAGGTTACAGGTGTTACAGATAATCCATATTCTCTCTCAGGTTTGTTGCCAGCCACTACATATCAGTATTATGTTCAGGCAGACTGTGGGTCAGGTCAAAGCACATGGTCAGGCCCATACTCATTTACCACATCATGTGTAGAAGTAACTTCATTTTATCAGAATTTCGATGCTGTTACCACACCTGCTTTTCCAACATGCTGGTATAAGGTAGGAACCACAGGTTCTGCATACACTCAAACAACAAATCCATTTACAAGCCCTAATTGTTTGTATATCTATTCTTCTACAACCACCAGTCAGGCTGTCGTGGCAATGCAGCCAGTAAGCAATGCGGGAGCCGGAACTCACCAGCTCAGGTTTATGGCACGTGCTAATTTTACTGCAGGTGGTTTTCTTGATGTAGGATATCTGACCAATCCTATGGATGCCTCAACCTATGTGGTACTCCAGACATTTACAATGTCTTCTCTGACATATACAGAGTTTGTTGTTCAGCCTTCAACTTCTGTTGGTTCAAATACAACTTTCGCTTTCAGGGCTCAGGGATCACCAGCTTATAGCATGCTTATAGATAATGTATACTGGGAGCAGATACCTACATGCCCCCACACAACTGCTCTGACTGCTTCGAATTTCACACAAACATCTGCAGACTTAGGCTGGACTGCCGGGGGAACTGAAACTTCTTGGGATATCGAATACGGTGCTCCCGGGTTTACTCTGGGTACCGGTACTATTATCCAAAATGTTACAAATCCATATACTTTAACCGGGCTTTCACCCTCAACAACTTACCAGTATTACGTATTGGCACAGTGCAGCCCAACCGACAGCAGTTCATGGGAAGGTCCTTATAATTTTACAACATTATGTGGTCCGGTAACTGCTACATATATTCAGAATTTTGATGCAGTTTCAACACCTGCTCTGCCAAACTGCTGGGGAGGAATAGTGGTCGGATCTAGCGGAACACCTACAATAACCACAGTAACAACTAGTCCATATTCAACACCAAATTGTGTACAGATATTTAATTCCACATCTGTCGGCACCTCTACTCATCTTATTCTTGTAAGTCCTCAGTTCTCCGATCTTGCATCTGGTGGAAAACAGGTACGCTTTCAGGCAAAAATGACAGGTTCAGGAACCCCTATACTTTACGTAGGAACAATAACCAACCCGACCAACCAGACTACTTTTGCCCCGGTTGATACATTTTACAATCTAACTTCAAGCTGGCAGGAATTTGTTGTTTCTTTTAACAGTTATACAGGGTCCAATCAGTATATTGCTCTGAAACATGGTTTGGGCACTACAAGCCAGAATATTTATATCGATAATTTTACATGGGAGCCTATACCCACCTGCCCATGGCCTACTGCTTTTACATCATCTGCAATACAAGACGTTCAGGCTACTTTCAACTGGACTGAAATGGGAACAGCAACAGAATGGGAGATCGATTACGGTCCAGCAGGGTTTACTCCGGGCTTAGGAACATCAGTTCCGGGCATTACATCAAAGCCTTATACTGTAACCGGTCTTACACCAATTACTGCATATCAGTTTTATGTAAGAGCGATATGCGGCCCAGGTGATACAAGCGCATGGACAGGTCCTATTTCTGTTACAACTACATGTAGTCCCGTGTCAGTATTACCATGGTTCGAAGGATTTGAGTCAGTAGTTATTCCAGCTTATCCATCATGCTGGTTTGAAGAAAACGGAGACTGGGTTACTACAAATAATGCTAACACAACATACGATGCTGATGCTCGTACAGGAGGTCAGTTTCTGAGAGATGCATTTACTGCAGTAAATGAATATATGTGGACACCTGGTTTCCAGCTTACAGCAGGAACTTCGTATGACTTTAAGTTCTGGTGGGCTGGCGACAATTATTCTTACTGGGTAGGCGATGTTTTTGTAAATACATCTCAGATATCGACCGGTGCAACTCAGCTGGGTTCATCATTTGTTACTGCATCTGAAACTACAACCAAGACATATCAGCAGGAAAAATACACTTTTATACCTTCAACCACAGGGGTATACTATTTTGCAATAAGAATAAATTGCGGCTCATCAACTCCGTGGTATATAAGCTTTGATGATTTCTCATTAACATTAACACCACAATACGACCTTGCTGTTACCCAGTTGCAAAATCCTGTTGCAACTTGTAATCTTACTAATGCAGAAGATATTGTAATCTCGGTAACCAATTATGGAACCCTTCCGGTCACTGATCCTACGTTTGAATACAATGTGAATAACGGAACTGTAGTTTCAGAAACATACACAGGAACAATCGATCCTCTCGAAACTATCACTTACACATTTACTGTTCAGTACGATTTTTCAAATTACGGGACCCTGCATACAATAAAAGCATGGAGCGTTTTTGCTTCTGATCCAAATCCATTTAATGATACTATTGTTTCCTCAATAACTCCTATAGCAAGTGTAGCAAATCTGACCGAAGATTTTACTTCGTTTTCCACAGGTTATACCCCGCCATTCCCCAACGGATGGACTATTTTACCTGCTACAGGATACAGATTTGAGATATCATCAGGTACAACTTCTTCTACTACAACTGGACCTACAATGGACCACACTACCGGTACAGGAAAATATATATTTACTGAAGCCTCAAGTGGCTCTGCTGGAAATGAAGCAACTTTAACGAGTACATGTCTGGACCTCTCGGCTTTCTCCTTACCCAGACTTTCATTTTGGTATCACTTTTATGGTTCTACAATCGACAGAATGTATATTGAGGTCCTTTCTAACGGATCATGGATAAAAGTCGACTCTTTAGTGGGACAACAGCAGACTTCAGAAACAGCACCATGGTTACGTAAGCTTATTTCACTTACCCAGCCTGGTATTGAAATGGTACGTTTCCGCGGAATAAGGGGTTCGAGCTATTATGGAGATATGTCCTTGGACGATATAATGATCGAAGAATCTCCTTCTGTTGATCTTAAGGTACTTAGCTGGATAGCTCCTGTATATAACGGATGTGGAAGTTCTGGAATAGATCAGATTTCTGTATCTGTTCAGAATCTTGGAATAAATTCCATTACCAATCCCGGAATGGCGTTTCAGGTAAACGGAGGGGCAATTGTAAAAGATACACTATATGCAACTATACCATCCGGTGCGATTGATACAATGATATTTACTCAGCCTTATGATTTTACTTCATCTGGGTCGTATCTGGTAAGAACTTTCGTGGATGAAACTTCTGATACTTATAATTCAAACGATACTCTGGCCATGATAATTAGTGTAACACCTCTTGTAAATACATATCCTTATGTTGATGATTTTGAAGGGGCAGGGTCTTACTGGACTTCTGGTGGTACACTGAATACATGGCAGCATGGAGTTCCTGCTGGAACAAGTATCTATACAGCATATTCTGGAACAAAAGTGTGGATGACCAATCTGACTGCACCTTATAATAATTATGAAAATTCATGGGTACAGGGTCCCTGCTTTGATTTTTCAACCATTCAGAATCCCATACTTACCATGCAAATAAATGTGTATACCGAGACCGGATATGATGGAGCACAGGTGCAGTATTCAACCGATGGCGGTATAGTATGGCAGACTCTTGGTGCATACAACGATTTCTATAACTGGTATAACGAAGATGCCGTTTCGGCTCTTTCATGGACCGGAGTTACTGAAGGTTGGGCTGGCGATCAGACTGCAACAGGATGGCAGTTGACAGGACATAGTCTTCAGTCTTTGGTCGGAGAGCCTGATGTGCGTTTCCGAGTTTCGTTTGGCAGCGATGTTTCGACAACCTACGATGGATTTGCCTTTGATGACTTTACAATTACACAGGCAGCCGACCTTAAAGCAATCGCCCTGAATGATTCAATCGTTGGCTGTAATATAAACGCAGACACTGTAAAAATGTATGTTAAAAATGTAGGTTCGGTAACGGTTACTACAGGTGAAGTGATTAACATGAAGTACAAAGTTGATACCCAGCCATTAGTCACTGAAGCTTATACCTTAACATCTAACCTTGTACAGGGAGATAGTATCCTTTATGTATTTACACAGACATATCCTTTTACATCAGGAACACCACATACTGTTAAAGTTATTGCTGATTTTTCAACTGATATGACCAGCTCAAATGACACTGCAGTTTATATTGTAGATCTCCAAAATATTGGTGTTGAAATAATGGGTGGAGATACGATGCATATTAATCCTGCATTTTTACCATATTCACTTTCGCTTATTAACCTCGGATTTACTTATGACGCATATGCATGGTCGAATTACGACGGTACACAAACAGGAAACTCAAGTACATTCAGTGCAACAACACTTGGATGGTATTATGTAACAGTTACATCAGGAGTATGTACAGCTGTGGATTCAATTCTACTGGATGACCTTGTAGGTATATCGCTGAATAATACAGAATATGGTCTACAGATATTCCCCAACCCTGTTGTAAACAGCTTACACTTTAATGCACAATTTAAGGAAAAGACCGACATCACATTGCAGTTACTTACAACAGAAGGAAAGCTTATCGAGACCAGATCTTTCGAAAACAGTTCCTCAGTAAATTCTGTTCTTGATGTTTCTCATCTTGCAAGAGGTTTGTACTTTGTAAAGATAATATATGGCAATTCGACCTATATTGACAAGATAAGTATTGAATAAAAAAAAGGAGGGCATTGCCCTCCTTTTTTTTATAACTCAAATTCAGTCTTATCTGTAGCTGCATAAGTTTCAGCAAAAACTTTTCTTGCTTCCACCTCTAGTTCCGAAATATCCTTGTACCTTACACTGAAATGACCGATAATAAGTTTTTTAGCTCCAGATTCTTTTGCTATTTGTCCTGCCTGTCGTGCTGTGCTGTGGCATGTTTCGCGGGCTCTGCCCAGTAATTTATGCATGAAAGTTGCTTCATAGTATAGAAGGTCAGCATTTTTTATTTCTGCGATTAGTGCCTTATTATATAATGTATCGGAGCATACAGCTATTTTTCTGGATGACTGCGGATCGGATGTAAGGTCCTTGTTAAGAATTACTTTGCCGTTATCTAGAATAAGATCTTCTCCGTTTTTTATCCCAGCGCGTTTAAATACAGGTATTTGGTAGTAATCTATCTTTTCTTTGATCAGCTTTCTGGGCAGCGGCTTTTCTGTAAAAACAAATCCGCAGCAAGGAATTCGGTGTTTCATTGGTACAGATCTGATGCTTAGATTTTTGCTTTCGTAAATAGTTTCAGGTGATGATGAGTTAAGATCGTGAAATATAATTTTATAACCGAAGTTTTCACCGAAAATAAGTTCAGGATTATCAGTATTAAGAACCTTTTTTATATCCGGAAATGAGTATATGTGAAGGACTTGTTTTCTGTTAAGAAGGTTGAATGTGGTAAGCAGTCCGAACAGTCCAAAAAAGTGATCGCCGTGCAAATGGCTGATAAAGATGTGATTGATCCTGCTGAAGGGTATAGATAGTTCTCTGAGCCTCATCTGGGTACCTTCACCACAATCAACTAAAAAGAAGTGCCCATGATGCTTAACAACATGGGCACTTGTATAGCTTTTTGATGTAGGTATGGCAGAAGAGCTTCCCAGTACGGTGAATGAGAAGTTCACAGATACGACTTATTTTACTGCTTTATCAATCATCTCTACCGCTTTATCAAGTGTAAAAGTGATGTTCAGGACTGTATCAAGCTGTGAAATGGTTATTAACCTTTCAACGGCGGGCTGTAGTCCGGTAAGAACAAAGGTGCCGCTGGCATTTTTACAAAGCCTGTTGGCAACCAGAATGGCACTTAATCCACTTGAATCGCAGTAGCGACAATTTGACAAATCGAGAATAAGGTTCTTTTCTCCGTTGCCGGCAACAAGAACCAGTTCTGATTTCAAAGCAGGTGCAATGTGCGTATCCAACTTCTCTACCAATACCTTTACCAAGGTATACTTGTCTTTCTTTTCGATGCTGAATTCCATTGCTTAAAAATACAATATTTTTAATTGAAAAAATAAATCAGACAAAAAATTTTATTCACTTTTCTTTTTGGTTGATTTTTCCTTTTCTTCCATTTCAGTTTTCAGGGCAGCAAGATCAGAAATGTCGCCAAGAGTTGTTTTTTCAACTTTCTGCTGAGTTGCTGCTTCCTGCTTGGGTTTGCGGGTAGTTGTCTTTTTCTTGTCGGTATCCTGCTGTTTCTTGGCATCTTCGTATATGCGTGAGTGTGAAACAACTATTTTTTTACCTTCTTTTGAAAATTCAATTACCTTGAATTCCATCTTTTCATCAACAACACCTTTTGTGCCGTCTTCTTTAATGATGTGTTTCGGAAGTGTAATTCCTTCTACACCATAAGGAAGAGCAACAATTACGTTCTTGTCGCTGATGTTTATGATAGTGCCTTCGTGAATACTGTCGACCATGAAAAGGGTTTCGAATACATCCCATGGGTTTTCTTCCAGCTGTTTGTGACCCAGGCTTAAACGACGGTTTTCCTTGTCGATCTCAAGAACAACTACCTGTAATTTGTCGCCAATGCTGCAGAATTCTGCCGGATGTTTTATCTTTTTGGTCCATGAAAGATCGGAGATATGAACAAGACCGTCGATACCTTCTTCAAGTTCAACAAAAACACCGAAGTTTGTAAAGTTGCGGATTGCTCCCGAATGTTTGCTGCCAACCGGATATTTCTGTTCGATGTCTGTCCAAGGATCTGGTTTAAGCTGCTTCATGCCCAGAGACATTTTTCTTTCTTCACGGTCGAGTGTAAGTATAACAGCTTCAACTTCATCACCTACTTTCAGGAAGTCCTGCGCGCTGCGAAGGTGCTGCGACCATGACATTTCTGAAACGTGAATAAGACCTTCAACACCAGTTGTTATTTCGATAAATGCTCCGTAATCGGCAAGAACAACAACTTTACCAGTTACTTTGTCACCAACTTTAAGATTTGCGTCAAGTGATTCCCACGGATGAGGAGTCATTTGTTTCATTCCTAGAGCAATACGTTTCTTTTCATCGTCGAAGTCAAGTATAACTACGTTAATGTTCTGGTCGAGTTTTACAATTTCTTCGGGATGATTTATACGACCCCATGACAGGTCTGTAATATGTATAAGTCCGTCTACGCCACCAAGGTCAACAAATACACCGTATGAAGTGATGTTCTTGACTGTTCCTTCGAGAACCTGGCCTTTTTCGAGACGTCCGATGATTTCTTTTTTCTGAAGTTCGAGTTCTTCTTCGATAAGTGCTTTATGAGAAACAACAACATTTTTGAATTCGTGGTTGATCTTAACCACCTTGAATTCCATTGTTTTACCTACAAATGCATCATAGTCGCGAATAGGTTTGACGTCGATCTGCGAACCGGGAAGGAAAGCTTCGATTCCGAACACGTCTACTATCATACCGCCCTTAGTACGACATTTAATAAAGCCTTTAATGATTTCGTCGTTGCTGAATGATTCATTGATACGATCCCATGAGCGCAGCGAACGTGCTTTTTTATGTGAAAGTAAAAGCTGACCTGTAGCATCTTCAGGTGTTTCAATAAGAACTTCAACCTGATCGCCAGTTTTTAGTTCTGGATTGTAACGAAACTCGTTAGCATTAATAACGCCTTCTGATTTGTAACCAATGTTTACTACTACTTCACGTTTATTGATGGCAACAACAGTTCCCATCTTGACTTCGTTTTCTGCTATTGTAGAAAGAGTTCTGGTGTAAAGGTCTTCAAGCCTTGCTTTTTCTTCAGCTGGATAATTTTCTTCTTTTTTACCAAGGATTGCCCAGTTGAAGTTCTTAAGATCAATTTCATTGCTTTTTTTAAGTTTCGAAACCTCAATTGCAGGTTCCTCTTCAATTTCAGCTTCTGCGTCTTCGTCGGTTTCGTCGATCAGATCAGTTTCCTGTTCGTCTGCTGCTTCATTCAGATTCAGATCATCATTAGGCTGAAGATCATCGTTTTCGTTTAGGTTGTCTTTTTTTGTCATTTTTTAAAAGTTAATGGTTAGACATTATGTTTTCTCCGTTTTAAAACGGACTGCAAAATTATAAAAAAAAATCAATATGAATTAATTAAACCATTTTTTTATCATCAACTGCCTTTTGTTTATTAAAAAAAAAGGCTGCTATGTTAAATTATATATACTTTTGAAAAAAAATAATAGCTGATGAAGTACATTTATACTTTGTTTATAGCGATGGTATTCAGTGGGTTATACTCGCAAAACACAACTGTTACGGGAAAGATAATCGACAAGAAATCAGGCGAAGCACTTATTGGTGTTGCTGTTTATTTTGAAGACAATACAGGCGCATCTACCAATGATAAAGGTATATATGAGATTGCAATAAAGCCCGGGCGGCATACAATGAACATAAAGTATCTCGGTTATAAGAATGAGTCACGTACGATTTTTGTTAAACCAGGGGAATCAATTGAAGTCAACATCGATTTAATATCAGAAACACAAATGCTTGACGAGATTGTAGTGAGCGCGGGAAAGCATGAGCAGAAAATTTCGGACGTAATTATTTCTATGGAAGTAATTAAACCTGAGATAATTGAAAATTCCAATGCTTCTGACATTGATCATGCAATAAATCAGGTACCTGGAGTGGATGTAATGGATGATCAGCCTAGTATCAGGGGTGGAAGTGGATATAGCTATGGGGCAGGCAGCAGGGTGCTTGTTATGGTTGATGATATGCCGGTTCTTTCGGCAGATGCCGGTGATGCAAAATGGAATTTTTTGCCAGTTGAAAATGTGTCTCAGATTGAAGTGCTTAAGGGCGCGTCATCGGTGCTCTACGGCTCTTCTGCACTTAACGGAGTTATAAATCTAAGAACAGCTTTCCCTTCTGAGCATCCAAAGACAAAAGTTAGCGTTTTTAATGGGTTTTATATGAATCCCCAGCGTAAAGAGCTAATATGGTGGGGTGTAACGCAGCCTTTATTTGCAGGAACAAATATATTTCATTCAAGGCAAATAAAGAACTTTGATCTGGTTGTGGGTGGTCAGATATATAGTAACGATGGATACAGAGAGTACGAAAATGAAGAAAGAGGCAGGTTAAATGTAAATATGAGATACCGGGATAAAAAGATAAAAGGTTTGTCATATGGTCTTAACACAAACGCAATGTATCTTGATAAAAACGACTTCTTTATATGGCTTAATGGAGACACAGGAGGATACAGGCAGGATCCTGAAGCCCGTGTTCATACCAGAGGTATAAGGTTCAACGCCGACCCATACATAGTTTATTATAATGAAAAAGGGATTAAGCATAGCCTTAAGACCAGATGTCTTTTTATTGAAAATAAACTTCCGGAGGATACAATGAAAAACAGTCGCAGCACATTGTATTATATGGATTATCAGTACCAGAAGAGATTAATAAAAGGACCGCTTGTTACTTTAGGTTATTCTACTTCCTATGGGGATGTTAAATCATATCTTTTCGGCGACCATTACAGCACAAACATTGCAATTTACGGGCAAATGGACTGGAAGATCAAAAAGTTCAATATTTCTGCCGGTGTAAGAGGGGAGTATTTCAAGATTGACCGGGAGGAATCGAAATCCGTGATAGACGGTGATACTATCAAAGATCTTCCTGTACAACCTGTTGCAAGAGTCGGACTAAATTATCAGCTTGCCAAGTACACCTTTTTAAGGGCAAGTTACGGGCAGGGATACCGTTTCCCCAGTATTGCAGAGAAATATGTAGCAGCTAACATTTCAATTCTTAAGCTTTTTCCGAACCCTTCGTTAAAGGCTGAAACTGGGTGGAGTGGTGAAATTGGTGTAAAACAAGGCTTTAAAGTTAGTGGTTGGAACGGTTATCTAGACGTTGCAGGATTCTGGCAGGAATACAGGGAAATGATGGAATTTACATTTGGCTTTTACGATCCCGTATCGTACCGCAAGCTTAATCTGGCAGATACTGCTGATATGAATTATGTTGGTCAGCTTGCAGCTCAGGGATATTCTTTTCTTGATTTTACAGGCTTTCAGTCAATTAATATCGGAAGGGCTAAGATTACCGGTGTAGATATTACTATTACAGGAGTAGGTACATTGTTTGGTCTTCCTGCAACTCTTCTGGCAGGTTATACATATACCAATCCAATTGATCTTAATCATGACACAACAAAGTCAACAGAAAAGAATATTTTAAAGTACAGGTATTATCATTCTGCAAAAGGAGACCTTGAAGTGGATGTAAATAAAATTTCGTTTGGGCTCAGCCTGCTATACAGGAGCTTTATGATTAATATTGATGATGCTTTTCAGCGTGAACTTTTACCGGGTGTTGCAAATACACAGATTCTGCCAGGAATTAAGGAATACCGTGAAAAGTATAACAAGGGTTATGTTTTGTTTGATATCCGTGCAGGGTATAGCCTTACAGAGTATTCCAAACTTTCAATTATTGTTAAGAATGTTTTCAATAAGGAATGGATGGGAAGACCAGGCGATATAGGACCTCCAAGAAATATTTCTTTCCAGTATACATTCAACTTTTAGAAAAGTCTTATCCTTTTAATCCTTTCTCTCTTTACATAAGGGAGCCACTTTATTATTCATTAACTTTTCTATGTGAATAAATAAAAACCGGTATGCAATAAACACCCCTGCAATGGGGTTATTTTTGCACAGGAGGGACTATGTTTTTAAGAAAAGCCG
>Ga0074195_1004403_pt1 | contig 11643 bp, 9 predicted proteins | sample EPASupsiteHSE623_FD_64525 | JGI IMG/M metagenome (GOLD analysis project Ga0074195, IMG submission 64525) | Bioremediated contaminated groundwater from EPA Superfund site, New Mexico - Sample HSE6-23 | ecosystem: Environmental > Aquatic > Deep subsurface > Groundwater > Contaminated ...
AAAAATTTTTTTTTTTTAAAAGGAGGGTTTTTCTTTTTTTTGTTTGAGGTTCGGAGATAGGCTGGGCCCTCGACCATCTGGGTTCGGCATCCGACAAAGCGTTTTATAACAATTTCCTGATGGCATCGTATGTGGAAGATGCACCTAACGGACTTGCGTCTACATATTATCAGATAACATCACCGGAAATTGGCTCTGACTTTTATTTCGATGACGGCACACATGGAACATACGATGTACGCTACCCGGACGTAATACATCCTTATTTATCTTCCGGAGCCGACTCGGGGGCTTATTTTACTGGCTTCCCTTCAAAATATGTCAGTGTGTTTAAACCGGCAGAGTTGGTATACCTCTCTGTTCCTTTCGAAACAATATATCCCGAATCTGCACGTCAGCAATATTTTGACTTTGTAGCCGGTATGTTGTTCTGGACAGATTATGCAAATATAAAAGTTAAGACATCACTTAATATTTTCCCAAATCCTTGTGACGGAAATTTCACTATAGAACTAACAGAAAATAGCGGCAATACTAAAATTATTATTACCGATGTAAGTGGGAAACAGGTGGATTTCACAAAAACAGCATCAGAGAACAGATTAAGTATATTTATCGAAGATAACGGACTTTATTTCCTCACAATAATTTCAAACGGAACAAAGCACACTGAAAAAATAGTTGTAATAAAAAATGAATAATCGCTTGTTTACTACTTTGCAAATTAATTTTCTTCATTTGCCCCGCCCTAAAGGGAGTGAAGAAAATCAATTTGCACCCGGAATTTATCCTGACGAAGGAAGGAGGGTTTGGGCAAACAAATTGATTTTCATCAAATATGAGTTAATGAGGATAAACAAGCGAGTAATCAAATAAAAAATGAAAAGAATATTTATCGGTATCGTTGCCGGTGTAATTGCCGGTTTAATTGATGTAACGCCAATGATAATTCAGGGGCTTACATGGGACGCAAATCTCTCTGCTTTTACAATGTGGGTGGTTATTGGGTTTTTTATCTCAGTTACCGAAATAAAGATTCATCCAATGTTTAAGGGTCTGTTAATTTCATTTATTGCAATTGCCCCCACAGCAATAATAATTGGCTGGAAGGAACCAGTTTCTCTTTTGCCGATATCTGTCATGACATTAATTCTTGGTTCGCTTCTGGGAGTTATATTGAACAGGATCCTGAATAAAAATCATAAAACAGATTTATAAAAAACAAATAGCAGTTTTATTGATTAAAACCACTCGCCTGTCAAATCGTACTGCTTTTAAATAACTTTATCATTTTACGTATTAAAAATATGTATATATTTACACATCTGATTATTTATTATGGACATGAAACAATTAGACAAGATACCAGCATGTTACGATTGCGTGAACGAAAGCAACAATTTATTCAGGCACCTTACCCAGGATGATCTGAGTCTGTTATCTTACGAAAAAGGCTGTAACTTTTACAAGAAAGGTAATGTTGTTTATCACGAAGGGAGTCGTGTAAATGGATTTTATTGTGTAAATGCAGGTATAGTAAAACTATATAAAACCGGTTACGAAGGACGTGAGCAGATAATCCGTTTTGCCAAAAAAGGCGATATCATTGGCTTCAGATCTGTGCTGAGCGGCGATTTCGCTTGTCATACTGCACGAGTAATAGAGGATGCAACTTTATGCTTTATTCCTTCTGAGACACTATTTGACCTTATCCGCCGCAACTCTGAATTTTCTATCGAACTGCATAAACTTACATGCAGGGAGCTTGGCGAAGCCAATTCTTTCATCACAGATATTGCACAAAAGACAGTCCGCGAAAGGCTTGCAGAAGCACTTCTGATACTTTACAATACCTTTGGTCTCGATCATGAGAATTTCCTTCAGATAAATCTTACCCGCGAAGAACTTTCAAATATCGTTGGTACTGCAACCGAATCAGCAATTCGCCTTCTTAGCGAATTCAAGGACGAAAAGCTTATTGAGATACACGGTCGCAGACTGAAATTTCTCGATATGAAAGGAATAAAAAAAGTAGCTAACGTTTAGTCCATTTTTAATGGAAGATATTGAAAAATATAAAAGGGCAAAAGAACGTGTGGCAGAAATAAAACTGTTTTACGTTCACTTTGTTATTTATCTTGTTTTTAATGTCTTTATGGTCCTTTATAATCTTTTTTCCAATCCCGGTTATTATTGGTTTGTATGGCCACTTTTCGGGTGGGGAGCCGGTCTGGCCGTCCATGCATTAAGTGTTTTCCTTAGAGGACGTCTTTTCGGAAGGAGCTGGGAAGAAAAAAAGATAAGGGAAATAATGGAAAAAGATCCGTCTTGAACAATACAGACAATTTTCGGGACTATCTGACTTCCTCATTAACCAATGACATTTTCAGGGAAGCAAGCATTTCTGCGTACCGCTATCATTTAGCTTATAATCCCGTGTACAGAAGATTTGTTGAACTGATAGGCAGATCTGATTTACCTGTAAATGATCCGGAACAGATACCCTTCTTGCCAGTGGGTCTTTTCAGGGACAACATAGTAATACCCGAAGGTAAAAAATCTGAAATTGTTTTCAGCAGCAGCACTACTACCGGCACAAAGCCCTCGCAACATTATATTTCCGACAAATCAGTCTATTTAAAAAGCCTCGAAGCCTCTTTTCGTTTTGCCTTCGGCGAACCGGCAGAATATATATATGTTGCTCTTCTTCCATCATATCTCGAGAGGAACGACTCCTCTCTTGTCTTTATGATGAAAGCCCTTATGGATATAAGTAAGGATAAGCACAACGGGTTTTTCCTTAACGAGTATAAAGAGCTTTCGGTTGTCCTTGAGAGGATCAATAAATCTGGCAAAAAATGTATCTTTTTAGGTGTTACGTTTGCACTTCTCGACTTTTCTGCAAAATACCCAATGCCTCTTGGTGAGAATATAACATTGATAGAAACGGGTGGAATGAAGGGCAGAAGCAAAGATATTCCAAGGAAGGAATTACATGAAATTTTATGCAGGGCTTTTTCCAAAAAAGCTATAGCAGGGGAATATGGAATGACAGAGTTGCTTTCTCAGTGCTATTCTTTATCAGGAGGAGTATACAGAACACCTCCATGGTTCAGCGTCTTTGCAAGGGATCTGCACGATCCATTTACTATCCTGAAACCAGGCGAATTCGGTGCGCTTAACATAATCGATCTTGCCAATATAAACTCATGCCCCTTTGTTGCAACCGACGACACCGGGATTGTATATGACGATGGGAAATTTATCGTTTCTGGTCGTGTAACAAGCAGTGACATACGTGGTTGTAATCTAATGGTATAGTGTAAGCCCGAACTTAATGCTTTTTATATTTTTTAGTTATCTTTAATGCGTCCTTTTTTAATAATTTTGCGTCTGTGATAAAATATCTGTTATGAAAAAACCGGTTCTGGCATTACTCTTATTATTTGCAGCACTTTCTTCAATCGCCCAGAAATCAAATAATGGGTTTATCGAAAATAAAGGCCAGATTGTTGATCAGGAAGGGAATCCTAACACTCAGGTATTATACCTGCTGAACCGTCCGGGGCTCAATGTCCAACTTAAAAAGAACAGCTTCAGTTATGATACTTGGACAGTTGATTTAAATAAAAGACAAAGTACAGCAATTGAAAGACAGAAGTATTCAAATCAGCCTCAGGAGTTGCAAGATATCCTCACCTATCCTGTTTATAATTTTCATCGCGTTGACATTGAGCTTGTAAACGCAAATCCGTCTCCTGAAATTATTGCCGAGTCACCATCCAAAGATGTACTTAATTATTACCTGAGTGGCTCTGAGGCAAAAGGTATAAGGCATTATTCAAAAGTTATTTACAGAAATATATATCCTTATATTGACCTTGAGTTTTTTATTAAAGATAATTCTCAAATCGGAGATGCAGAATATCAGTTTGTCGTTCACCCAGGTGGCGATGTTAAGGACATTGTTTTAAAATATGACGGAAGTTACGGGACTAAGCTTAGTGATGGAAAGATACTTATTGATGTTTCCAATGGCTCCTTAACAGAGGAAATACCGATGAGCTATATTTTGGGTGACAGAACACCTGTTACGGTAAAATACAGTCCTGCTGGAAAAGACTGTTATGGTTTTGTTGCCGGCAATTATCCCAAATACAGCACACTTATTATTGATCCGTGGCCACAATTGATGTGGGGTACATACTACGGAGGAAATCAGTACGAAAAGGAACTTGGAGTAGTTACAGATGCTCTTGAAAATGTTTATGTGTGCGGTCAGACCTACAGCACTGCTAATATAGCAACTGCAGGGGCACATCAGGTTACAAAGAATTCCGGTTACGACGGCTTTATAGCAAAATTGGACGGATTTGGTCAGAGAGTTTGGGCGACTTATTACGGAGGGCCTTTACATGATTACATTCATGACATTACGCTTGATGCAGTTGGCAATGTATATGTCTGTGGATCAACTTTCAGTACTTCTGCTATAGCAACAGCAGGAGCACATCAAACAGCCATATCTGGTGGCGAAGAAGCATTTCTGGTGAAGTTTGATAACAATGGAGTTAGGCAATGGGGGACATATTATGGAGGAACTGCTTACGATAAGTTTACAATGCTTAAAGTTGCCCCGTCGGGGAATATATACGCAGGGGGAGAAACAGGAAGCGCAAATAATATTGCTACTGCCGGCAGTTACAAACCAACAATTTCATCTACATGGACTGATGCGTTTGTTGTAAAATTCGACCCTGCAGGTGTTAGAGACTGGGGTACATATTTCGGAGGAGACAGCGCCGAATTTGTCCGTGACGGTCTTATTATTGACGTTTTGGAAAATGTTTATATTACTGGAAAGACAAAGTCAATAAATGGAATATCCTCACCCGGAGCATACCAGCCTGCCAGTGGTTCATCTGGAAACGATTATGATGCTTTTGTTGCAAAACTTACGACATCCGGAAATATGGTGTGGTCTACTTATTACGGTGGAACTGCATCAGACGAAGGATTTGACCTTTCTCTTAACAGTACGGGTGATTTATACGTTGTTGGCTGGACTTTCAGCAATAATAATATTTCTACTTCAGGATCTTTTCAGGAAATATATGGGGGAGCTACAGATGCTTTCATTGCAAAATTCAACAGTAACGGGAATTGTGTAAGAGGATCATATTTCGGAGGAATATCTGATGATATGATTAATGCTATACAGGTTGATGCTAATGGAGAACTTGTTCTCAGCGGAAGCACCAAGGGTACTACAGGGCTAGCAACGCCATATGTGCATCAGTCATCTTATATGGGAGTTGAAGATATGCTTCTAATTAAATTCGACTCCCTTTTACAAAGGTCTTGGTGTACATATTTTGGCGGAACAAATGCCGAAAATTCATGGGATGTTTGTGTAACTACTTCAGGCTATTATTATGTATGTGGCGATGCAAAAAGTTTAACTCTTGTTGCTACATCAGGAGTACATCAGTCTACATATGGTGGCGGAACACAGGATGGATATATTGCACGGTTTGCTGAGTGCAGTCTGGTTACGGCTGATTCTCATATTATGCCTTCTTGTTTTGGAGACAGTAATGGCTCGGCAATTGTAACTCCCGATTTTGGATTTTCTCCATATGGATACTTATGGGGAGACGGGCAGACAAATGATACAGCATCTGGACTCGCTGCCGGAACTTACTATGTAACTATTGGTGACTCCAGAGGTTGTTTATGGAAAGACACTGTTGATGTTTTGCAGCCTGCACTTTTAACTACCATTTTGACCGGCAACGATGCACTTTGCTTTGGCGGAAGTGAAGGAAATGTAACTGCAAATCCTGCTGGTGGAACACCTGCATACTCTTATCTGTGGGATAGCGGGTGTATTGAACAGACTTGCGACAGCCTTCCTGCCGGGACTTATATAGTAACTGTAACCGACTTGAATAACTGTACAGTATCAGAGCAAGTAACCATAGGTCAGCCCACGATAATATCTGTTACTGTTAACACAACAGATGCAAATTGTCACGGAGGAAGTGACGGAATAGCTCAGGCTGTTGTTACTGGCGGAACTCCTAATCCTGACTACGGTTACTTATGGTCGAACAACGAAACGACCCCTGATATCATCGGCCTTTCTGCCGGTGAGTATTATGTTACGGTTAACGATGGAAATAGCTGTACTATGGTTGATACATTTTTAATCGGACAACCTGATACATTGCTTATGTCATTTACAGAAATACCTGCAAGTTGTTTTGGATATAACGACGGGTCCCTCGATGTTGCTGTTACAGGAGGTATAATTCCTTACTCTTATCTTTGGGAGAATGGCGATACGTTAACAATGGCTGACAGCCTTGCTGCCGGTACTCACTATGTAACTGTGACCGATTCGCACAACTGTGTGGTTAACGGGCAGTTCGATGTAACTCAGCCTACTCTTTTGACTTCAGTTTTCGATAATGTTTACAATGTATCGTGTCATGCTTTTTCAGATGGATATGCATCTGCACTGCCGTCGGGAGGAACGCCTTCATATTTCTTTAACTGGTCGAGCGGGTCAGATTCTTCTGAAGCCGGAAGCCTTATTGCAGGCGATTATTATCTTACAGTTACCGATGCACATAATTGTTTTTTCATCGATACAGTTAGCATAACTGAGCCAGACACTATAGCAGTGTCATTTACAAATACTTCCAACCTGTGTTATGGTGACAGTACTGGCAGTTCAAATGTTCTTGTAAGCGGAGGTTCTCTGCCTTTTCTTATCGTCTGGAGTAGCGGCGATACAGGAACAGTCGCAGGTTCCTTAACAGCAGGGACGTATACATTAACGGTCGTTGATGATCATAGTTGTATTTTCGAAGCATCTACACAGGTTGTACAGCCGGATTCAATTGAAATTATCTTTACTGCAGATTCCGTAGCATGTAACGGAGGAACCGACGGTTCTGCCAGTGCAATAACAATTGGTGGTACCAATCCTTTTACTTATCTGTGGGGTACAGGTTCTTTTAATGATACGATATTTAACCTTACAGCAGGGACGTATCCTCTCACTGTTACAGATGCAAACAGCTGTACTGCTGTTGATGCAATTGTTATAAGTGAACCGTCTCCAATTCGCCTTTTCGTTAATTACTATAATCTTACCTGCTATCAAAGTAACGATGGGGCTGCCGATGCAAGTGCCATAGGCGGAGTACCACCCTATCAGTTCCTATGGAGTACAGGACATGTTGGAACAGTGATAGATTCACTTCCTGCTGGTAATTATAGTGTAACGGTCTTCGATTCTCATGGATGTACAGAGTCACTTACATTTATTTTAACAGAACCTGATCTTCTTGTTTCAAGCGGCTATACTGTTGATGTGATATGTTATGGGGATCCTTCCGGTATTGGTGGTGTTTCTACTATCGGAGGTACAGAACCATATTCTTATTTATGGAATAACGGGTACACCCAGGTGGCTGACTCAACAATTGCTTCTGGAACTTATATAATAACCACTACAGATGCTAATGGCTGTTCGGATACAGATACAATAACAGTTGTACAACCTGACGACCTTATTATTGGGATGACTTATCAGAATGTACTTTGCTATAATCATGCAAATGGTTGGGCTGCGTCTGCAGTTACAGGAGGTATTCTGCCGTACGATTATCAGTGGAGTTCCGGAGATACTACTTCATCTGTTACTGGACTTGTTCCAAATACATATAATCTTATTGTCACCGACAATAACCTATGTACCGAAACATATTCTGTTACAATTACCCAACCCGATTCACTGATGTTTATTTCCTCAACACAGAATATTTCATGCTACGAATTCGATGACGGATCAGTTATAGGATCAGTTACAGGAGGTACTTTACCTTATAATGTATCATTTACTGATACAGCAGGATCTCAGCTTCCTTTCACTGACCTTGCCGCGGGTATTTATTATCTTTATGTAACCGATTCCAATTCATGCGTACTAGCCGACACCTTTACAATTTCACAACCAGATACTCTTTTGCCGGTAGCTGATTTTGGTATAGCTCCTTACGATAACTATGGATATGTTGACCTTTCTGTATCAGGTGGCACAGAACCTTATTATTATTATTGGTCGAACAATTATAACAGTCAGGACCTAACTCATCTTATTGGTGGTACTTATACTGTAACAATAACAGACGACCATGGTTGTACTTCGGTGTTGTCAGCAATAATCGATCTGTCGCTCACGATCCCAGATGTTATTACTCCTAATAATGATGGATACAACGACAACTTTGAAATACTTAACCTTGAAGCTTACACTACAATTGATATAAGTGTTTACAACAGGTGGGGAATACTGCTTTATAATTTTAACGGATCAACACAGGAGTATAATAACGGAAACAGATTCGATGGTTATTTCGAAGGCAAACCGCTTCCAATGGGATCGTATACTTATATAATCATCCTTAACACTGAAGGATCATACACTGGTGCAGTACTAGTAAAGTATTGATTTAAAAAAACTACTGTAATTATTTTACAGGCAGAAACATAAGTTCAACATCACCATACCTGAGGTTCATCGCCTTTTTGGATATTGAAATAACTTTAAAGGTATTAGGACCAATTTTGATATAACTGTAATCGTACATGAATTCCCAAGGTCCGTTCGAAATCTCATTTCCTTCACAGTCGGTTTTCCTGAAAATATTGTTATTGCTGAAATAATACAATGTACAACCAACATCAAGGGTTTCGAGCTGTGCTGTATAATCGAACCTTTTTAATACCCACGGATTAGAGGAAATGATATTATCGGGATGAGGACCAAAAACTTCATTTGTGTCGCACGAAACAACGGAAAACAGTATAAATACTGCGATCAGGTTATGTATTAGATTAAACCTCATGAAAACGTGAAACAAGCTCTTTTATTGACAGTTTTTCTTTTATTTCGGGTCCCTTGGGGCCTTCCTGTATAAATGCGGCCTCACAATCAGGATCATGTTCAAATATTATACAGATATCTTCTTCGATGCATTTTTTAAGAAACTTTTCTTTTTCTTCAATGCAGGTTAACGGATAAACGTCGTACGCGGAGATCCATAGCAGGCTGGCGTGTGCAGATGAAGGGACAAGATCTCCTCCAAATGCGACTTTTAACTTACCTGTATCAATAATTGGTATCATTTGCCCAGGAGTATGTCCGTCAGAAAATATTATTTCAAATCCATGAATTAGTACTCCCGGACCATCAACAAGATTCAGATCAAAATCTTCAATAGGTACAATGTATTCAGGTGGATATGCAGCTGCTTCTCTTTTGTTTGGAGTTAGAGCCCATTCCCACTGTTTACGGCTAATGTGATGAACAGCATTCGGAAAAACTCTTTTAAAGCGGCTGTGGTCCCCTTCATTATAATCAACTGCACCTCCGCAATGGTCCCAGTGAAGATGAGTAAAGATAACATCTGTTATCTGTTCAGGTTCAAATCCGTTTTCCTTAAGTGCAAACACAATATCTCTTTTTGTGTCGAGCTGAGTCTGCTTAACGGTCTTTTCATTAACTTTATTGCCTACACCAGTATCTATTAGTACAATTTGGTTGCCATTATCACATAAAAGGCATCTGTTTGCAAGAATACAGAGGTTATTTTCGTCAGACTGACAGACCTTTGACCACATTGCTTTGGGTATAACCCCGAACATTGGTCCTGCATCAATTTTAAAATTTCCTGTTTCGAGTGAATATAGTTTCATCAGAATGTCTTAAATTAGCCCTCTGGCAGGTGTCAAAAATAACCAAAAAGAACGGGAAATGAAAATCCACTTTATTGCAATTGGAGGAAGTGCTATGCACAACCTTGCTCTGGCAATGCACAACGGAGGTCATAAAGTAACAGGAAGCGACGATGAAATATTTGAACCGTCAAGGACAAGGCTGGCAAATAAGGGGTTACTACCTGAAAGTCAGGGCTGGTTTCCGGAAAAGATAACCAAAGATATTGATGCCGTAATTCTTGGAATGCATGCAAAGGGAGACAATCCTGAACTGCAAAAAGCAAAGGAATTAGGACTACCCATCTTTTCGTATCCTGAATTCCTGTATAACAGGTCAGTTAACAAAACCCGCATTGTTGTTGGTGGCAGTCACGGTAAAACAACTGTCACATCAATGATCATGCATGTCCTTAAAAACTCTGGTGTCAAGTTCGATTACATGGTAGGCTCTCAGGTTCAGGGATTCGATACAATGGTTTCATTTTCCGATGATGCTGAATTTGCAGTTTTCGAGGGTGATGAATATCTTTCGTCACCAATAGACCCGAGACCAAAATTTCATTTATACAGGCCACATGTCGCAATAATAACCGGAATTGCATGGGACCACGTAAATGTGTTTCCTACTTTCGAGAATTATGTTGAGCAGTTTAATATTTTTACTTATCTGATTGAAAAGAACGGAACTCTTATTTACTGCGAAAATGATGAGCAGGCTGTAAAGGTCGCATGCAAAGCCAGGAGTGATGTTAAAAAAATAGCATATAAGGAACATCCCGGAACAGAAAGAAATGGTAAAACGTATGTAAATTACAACGGGCTTGAAGTGCCTGTTGAAGTGTTTGGCTCTCATAATTTGCAGAACATGATGGCTGCTTATCATGCATGTAAGATAGCAGGAGTGAGCGATAAAGACTTTTATAAGTACATTTCAACTTTTACCGGTGCAGCCAAAAGACTTCAGAAGGTTTACGATAAAAATGGAATAACTATGTTCCTTGATTTTGCCCATTCTCCTTCTAAAGTTAAAGCCACTATTGATGCCGTAAAAAAGCAGTTCCCCAACAGAAAACTTGTTGCATGTTTTGAACTTCATACTTTCAGCAGTCTTTCTGAATCTTTTCTTCCCGAATATGAAGGGACTGCTGCAAAAGCCGATGCTTTGAGCGTATTTGTGAACGAACATGCATTCGTGATGAAGGGAAAGAAACCTTTTACGGGGAAACAGGTTAAAGATGGATTTTCCAGAAATGATTTAACAACTGTTTATACGATACAGGAGACCGAAAAATGGTTATTGCATAATTCAGGTCCCGGCTCTGTCGTGCTTATGATGACATCGGGAAATTTCAATGGAATGAATCTTCAGGATCTTGCGTCAAAAATTTCAGAAAACCTTGCAACCTTTTAATATAATTATCGTCAATATAATGTGAAATATTGAAATGATCGGCCGGCTGTTAGTCATATTGTCTCTTTCTGCAATGCATTTGCTGCTTGTTGCACAGACTTCGGTTACCGGAGTTGTTAATCAGTATTATCAGGTGAATGTCATTTCGACAAATTCAGTTACCGTTACTTCTGTGGCGGGCCTTGCAGCATCCGATACTGTTATGCTTTACCAGTCAAAAGGTGCTGCAATTAATACAAATCAATCATCTTCCTTTGGCGACATAAACAGTATGAATAATGCCGGAAACTGGGAAATTTTAATAATTCAGTCAGTTAACAATACATCCGGCCTGGTTACTTTTACCTGTCCGATATCTAAGAATTATACTCCTCCTCTTCAGCTGATTCGGGTCCCGTCATTCTATAATGCAAGTATTTCCTCACTGATTTCCTGTCAGC
>Ga0074195_1004404_pt1 | contig 11641 bp, 8 predicted proteins | sample EPASupsiteHSE623_FD_64525 | JGI IMG/M metagenome (GOLD analysis project Ga0074195, IMG submission 64525) | Bioremediated contaminated groundwater from EPA Superfund site, New Mexico - Sample HSE6-23 | ecosystem: Environmental > Aquatic > Deep subsurface > Groundwater > Contaminated ...
GCGCATAAGGGTTGGGTTGTGGTGAATTGAGCTCCCCAGAGAGGAATGTCATCCTCTCTGGCGGTCCATTTTCGTAGCATAGCCCCTTGTGGGCGTCGGGGGGAACGGGCACAAGGCCCTATGCTACGGGAGCGTGCCTTTGACCGAGCCCAACCCTTATGCGCGCTAACCTTTTTTTCGCACAGCTCCGCGGCAATGAAGTCACTCTTCGTCAGAAGATGTGTGCGAAGGCGGTTTGCAGAGTAGAAAGTGCCTCAAGCTGAATCCGGCATTGTTTATCTTCAACTTCTTCCGGATGTTCTTCCGATGTGTTCTCACCGTGGCTGGAGAGATGTTCAACTGAACCGCGATGTCATTGGATGTCAATCCGCTTTTGACAAGTGAAGCGATTCGGAGCTCGGTCAGAGAGAGCGCTGCAAGAATTTGCGCATCGGTCGAAAAATCCGTCGTCATACTACAGATGTGATCCAGCAACATATCCAGGTCGGCCTTATAGTTACCAAGACCTTCGTCGTTGCGCATCTTGTTAAGAACTGGAATAAATAAGGATTTCTGTTTAATTGCGATCCGCTTTTCCATCTCCTGGCGTTCCAGCTCAATGTTTTGAGAAAGAAGGGAAAGAGCTTTGTTTGTCTCAATGATCCGATTGTTCAGTTGCTGATTCTCCTGCTTGGAGACTGCAAAATCGCGCTGGATCCGTTCGAGCTCCTCAAGGAGGTGTTTTGCTCGTCGTTCGGCCGATTGAGAGTCAAGGGCTCGGTGGATGGTGTAAAGCAACAAGTCGCCGGAAACCGGTTTTTCCAGAACACCAAACGCCCCCTGCTTCACCGCTTCGGTGGCGAGATCTTTGGTTGCGTGCTCCGCGACCATGATGACTTTGGCGTCAGGACAATGTCTGATGATCTCGGGAACCAAATCCAAACCGTTGACTCCAAGCATACAGACATCCAGCAGAATGATATCAACGCAGGCACGGGCGATCCTGTCGACGACTTCAAGGAGGTGCCCCGTGCTTTCAACCTTCATCCCCCAGGATGAGATCATGGGTTCAATCAGATCACAGAACTGCTGCGCATCAGCGACGATGAGGATTCGGACGTCTTCCCCTTGCTCCATGGTCCAATTGCTCCCCCCATAAGTACAGGTCCAAATTAGAAAGTGAACAATTCCCTTGCGTCATTCCCGCGGAAGCGGGAATCCAGGGGGTTGAGGGTCTTACTGGACCCCCGCCTTCGCGGGGGTGACGGGTGTGGCCTTTTGTCCATCCATTTGTGTGGAGGTGTACTAAGCCGGTGTGACGTGAATCAGGCAGAATAAGGCGTTTCACCGAGACCGAGGCTATAGCGAGATGCAATCAGCACCGCATGGCATTCTTCGATCCATCAAGGGCACGCAGAATTCCCTTAAGCGCTTTTGCAGAAATACGCCAAGGAAAACCACGAGATACGGCAAGGTACTTTTGGAATACATATGGCACACTGGCACAAGATGTATTCGCCGTTTTGTACCACCAGACTTAAATACACGCAATCAGATTCTATCCCCATTGACTGATTTGGGAGGGAGGCGATCTGCATGGCTAAATATGGGCATACAGCGTCTATATTGTTGTTTTCAGGCATTTTATCTTATGTATTAGGTATAGCTGCCCCCCCAAACGTACCCCATATTTTGCCCCTTTACTTGTTTCACCATACTAGCGTAAAAGGAGATCGTTTCTTAAACCATAAAGCGTAATAGAAAGCTTTTAATCAGGTATAGCCTAGTGTAACCGAGTTAGCGGAGCTATGTCTTTACGTCTTACCAGCCCTCCTTGGCTTCGCTCAACTCGAGCCCAAGCGTATGTTTAGTCTTACCATTGTTGCCAAGCTCCCAAGGCCTTTAAACCCCACCATCTTGCACTGCTAGAATTTTATTGACATGATGGCCTTGCTGATCTTACCAAACCTTCTGGTCTCATGATGGGACATCCCCTGGCCAGGACACAATATCTTCGTCTTCTTTTGAGCCTTGGGGTAAAGGTGTTGGTACCGCTCATACTTTTTCCTTGATTCTTGTATGTATCTCCAAGAAACAACAGTCAACCAGAGGAATTCATCCACCCATCGGTTTGCAGCTGCATAGATTTCAACGAGGAATGATTGATGGATCTAGAGATAGCTAAGCCTGCTCAGCATGGGCGGATCGATGCGAACCTGCCTTCCAAAGAATGGCGCCAACCGCTTCCGGATTTGGACGATTCGCCGGACATCCGCGATTACCTGGAAGTCGTATTGCGCCACAAGTGGCTGGTATCGATCTTCTTGATAGCTTCCTTCGTGACAACCCTGTTTGTGAGCTTGGCGATGAAGCCGGTATATAGATCCGAAGGGCGCCTCGAGTTGAGTATGCAGGCACCTAAGGTCACCAAATTCCAGGGTCTTGTCACCTCCGAAATCCCGTTTATGCAGACACGGGAATTCATGATGACCCAGATGAAGCTGCTAAAGAGTGAATCCCTGGCCCACCGTGTCATTGAAAAACTTCATCTCGAGAAGAATCCTGCATTCAATCCCAAGCAATCCTCGGACTCCAAACCAGAAGATGGAATGGTTGCGAGGTGGAAGAAAAATATCAAGTCTTGGCTGGGCTGGGAGACCGTTAAAGATCCCGATATTGCCCGAATGGCCGTGCAGCAAATGATTCTGGATAAATTTGTGCAAGCTCTGACGGTGCAAACCGAGGTTGATACCACCCTGCTTTCTCTCGCATTCAATTCAACAGACGCTGCTCTTTCTCGCGATGTGATCAATACGATCATTGCTGAATTCATTTCCTGGCAAATGGATAAACGTATCGATGCGACCAGTTCTGCGAAACAGCAACTCGAAAAGCAACTGGAAATAGCCCGGAGCAGACTGGAGAAATCAGAGAGCGATTTAAATCTCTTTGCACAGAAAAAAGGAATTGTCTCTCTGGATTCCAATATGAATCTTGTTTACAGAGAATTGGAGGAGGTCAACAGGTCGCTTGCGTCCGTCGAAACAGAGCGTATTGTGAAAGAAGCGTTGTATCTCCAGGCCAAGAATACGAACATTGATTCGAATCCCAATGTATTGTCGAACACTCTGATTCAGTCGCTAAGGCAGGAATACGTCAAGACAATCGGTGAATACCAGCAGCAATATGAGATTTTTAAAGACGAGTTTCCTCAGGTCAAAGCTCTTAAAGCCAGGGTATCTGATCTCGAAAAGAAGATCACGGATCAGGAGGCGCGTATCCTGTCATCGCTGAAGAACGACTATTCCGCGGCAATCATGAAAGAAGAGGCTTTGAGGAAGGACGCCGACAACAAGAAAATACTTGCTTTGGAGCTCAATAATCAAGCCACTCAATACAAAATACTCGAGCGGGAGGTAGATACCAATAAAGCCATCTTCCAGAGTCTGCTGGAACGAAGCAAGGAGATCGATGCCAATGTGGGGACCGATATCGGGAACATACAGGTGGTCGACTATGCCCGGATGCCCATAAAGCCGTATAAGCCAAATATTCGTCTCAACTTGCTCGTCTCCATCATGGTAGGGCTGATGGGGGGGATAGGGATGGCCTTCTTTCTCGAATACATGGACAATACCATCAAGCGTATCGATGAAATCCAGAATCGCTTCCGGATTCCCCTGCTCGGAGTGATACCCTATGCGTCTCCTGATGAGGTCAAATCACTCGATTTTCTCGTACGATTGAAGCCAAGGGCCAGTTTCTCGGAGTCGATCAGAACGGCGATGGTTTCCACGCAACTCTCCAGTGCCATTGGCCGGCCGCCGAAATCTCTTTTGATCACCAGCACCAGCGCGGGGGAGGGGAAGAGTACTATTGCCTGCAATCTTGCCCAGGCCTTCGCCAACTCCGAGGAGAGGATTTTACTCATCGATGCCGATCTAAGGAAGCCCCGCCTTCACAAGGTGTTCGGTCTATATGGCAGCGGCAACGGGTCCAATCTCAAACGCATGGGCTTGAGTCAGCTCCTGAGCGGAATTCACTCGGTCGAGGAAGTTATTGTAGAAACCAAGGTGCCGCATCTGTATGTAATCCCTGCCGGTCCCATTCCGCCCAATCCCGCGGAGCTGCTTGCATCCAACCGGACGAGAGAGGTCTTGGACGATCTCGGACAGAAATTCGATCGCATAATCATCGACGCTCCGCCCGCGGTAGGCTTTGCCGATGTGCTTGTCCTGGGAAACTACGTGGACAGCGTTATCCTCGTGGCCAATTTGGGGCAAACGCATCGAGAAGCCCTTCGTCTGTTCCGAAGGAGTCTTCTCAGCGTTCGGGCACATCTCCTTGGGGCCATCATCAACAAGCTCGACATCAGTAACCAGTATGGAGGATACTACTACAAATATTACAAGTATTATCATTACTATTATCATCCTGCTTCATACGGTGACAAGACCGAGAGCATTCCTGAGATAGCGGAAGATATATCTAAACATCATGATGAACAGCCTGTGCAAAAGCTGCAATCTTAGCAAGGAGAGTACAAAGGAGCTTGCCCTTAAGGCTGCTTTGAGCATTTCTTTTTTGCTCATTACAGGATGCCTCATCTGGTATGGAGTTTGTTTAAACAGAATTGCGGCAGGGGATTTGCGGTTGCTATGGTTATAAATCTCGATGTTCAAGAAAAAGCGATTCCTTGCCGGGTCAATGCTGGTATGTACCCCTCTCAGGCCAACCTGATCTTTGGCGAACGGAGGAAATCTTGCCTAGTTTGAATCACGGTGATTTCTGTCCTTCCTGCAATGGGGCTCAAGTCTCCCGTATGAGGCGCAAGGGGGTTCTGGCCGCTATACCTGCCAGCAAATTTTACAGGTGTTCACGGTGCAGGGCGAAGTACATTCAACTGTTTGGATTCGTCACATTGCGGTTGAGAGGCGCGGCCAGTGGGCTTGTCCATTCAAATAGTGGGACTTCAAGGAAGAAGGCATTGGCGAAGCTGTGGTCAATCCTTGTTGGGCTGCTGATGTTCATCTTTCTTTCGTATTATGTGGCTGTAACTCAATATGAGAGCGGACCTTCCAAAACAGCACCAAAAGTCATTACAAAGTAACGGAATAGCGAGTCTGTTCCAGTTACATTGATCGATACCCGCAGCAAAGAAGGGAATATGAATTGATGGCCCATTGCCTCATCTGCGGCATGCAAATTGACCCGTTTATCACGTTTGGTAAGATGCCGATCGCAAACGGCTTTCTGTCTGCCGATGAATTCGAGAAAGAGTTCTTCTATGAGCTCAAAGCCGGTTGCTGTTCATGGTGTCATATGGTCCAGTTGACCGATCATGTTGATCCATCCAGGCTTTTCCACGAGAATTATGCCTACTTTTCATCCATATCTTCCAGTATGGCAAAACACTTCGAGTGGTTTGCCGATACAGTGCAACGCGACTACCTGCGTGGCAGGGATCCCCTGGTCGTTGAAATCGGGAGCAATGATGGAATATTGCTTCAACACTTTATGCAAAAAGGTATTAGACATGTAGGCATTGAGCCTTCCGCCAACGTGGCTCAGGTCGCAATTGAAAAGGGAATTCATACCGTATGCCGCTTTTTTGACGAGATAACGGCCGGGAATCTCCTGAAGCATCACGGACCTGTGGATGTCCTGATCGGGGCTAACGTCTTCTGTCATCTGCCTGACATGCATTCTGTAATGCGTGGCGTTCAAAGGCTTCTGAAGAAAGATGGATACCTCATATTCGAGGATCCGTATCTGGGAGACATCATCAAGAAGACATCCTTTGACCAAATCTACGACGAACACGTCTTCTACTTTTCGCTGAGCGCGCTCAGTTTCCTTTTCTCGCAATATGGCATGGAAGTGATCGACGTGGCTCCACAAGAGGTCCATGGCGGCTCGATGCGGTACGTCGTCGGGAGGAAGGGCATCCACACGATCAAGCCGGAGGTGTATGCGCTGATGGCGCAAGAGGAATCCATGGGGCTTACACTGGCTTCCGCCTGCGACGGATTGCGTGAACGGATATATGAGTGTTGCGAGCAGCTCAGGCGCCTGTTGCAGGAACTGAGGCAGCAAGGCAAAAGGGTCGTCGGCTACGGCGCCACCTCGAAAAGCACGACGCTATTGAACTTCGCCGATATAGGTCCCGATCTCATCGAATACATAAGTGACACGACACCGGGCAAGCAAGGCAAGTACAGTCCAGGGATGCACATTCCCATAGAATCCCATCAGCGATTCAAAGAATCCTACCCCGATTATGCGCTGCTTCTAGCCTGGAATCATGGGACGGAAATCATGGCCAATGAGCAGGAGTTCCAAAGACAAGGCGGCAAGTTCATCGGGTATGTTCCTGAAGTGAAAATTCTCGGTTAGACGATGGGCTGAAGAGATGATTCTTGGAGCCAATCCGCGAGCGCAATACCTTGCCTGCAAACATGAAATAGACCAGGCGATTCAGCGGGTCTTGTGGAAGGGAGTTTATATACTTGGTGACGAGGTCTCCGGGTTCGAAACGGAGTTCGCAGAATACACGGGAGTCACCTTCGGCATAGGAGTGGGCAATGGTACCGATGCGCTTCGTATTGCTCTTAGAGCCTGTGGAGTTGGCCCCGGAGATGATGTAATCACCGTCTCGCATACTGCCTGTGCAACCGTTTCGGCCATTGAACAGGCGGGAGCGCGGCCTGTTCTCGTAGATATTGAACCCGACACCTATACACTCGATCCCAACAGGCTGGAAGCAGCCATAAGCTCTGGAACAAAGGCAATCATCCCTGTTCATCTGTATGGACATGCCGCGGATATTTCCTCGATTATGTCAGTGGCAGAGCGATACGGGATCAGGGTCATAGAAGATTGCGCACAGGCGCACGGCGCCCTGTACAGGGGGCGGCGCGTCGGTTCATGGGGGCACATGGCCTGCTTCAGCTTCTATCCGACCAAGAATCTCGGCGCACTGGGAGACGGCGGAATGATCGTGACGAGCGACCCCCATCTCGCCGAGCAAGCACGCAAGCTTCGAGAGTATGGATGGACGAGGGGGCGCTCGTGCCAAATCCCGGGTTGGAATTCGCGCCTGGATGAGCTCCAGGCTGCGGTCCTGCGGGTGAAGCTCCTTCACCTCGATAGCGACAACGCCAAACGGGTAAGCATTGCCGAAAAGTATAATGTCGGCCTGGCTGTGTACAAGCCTGATTTGATCCTGCCGACCACGGCACCGTATGTCAAACATGTGTACCATCTCTATGTGGTGCGCTCTCCTGTGCGAGACAGCCTTATGGATTATCTCAATTCCGTCGGTATTCGTGTGGCACCGCATTATGCCGTTCCAGTACACATGCAACCCGCCTATCTGGGCAGATCGTGCGGCGGTGAATCGCTACCGGTAACCGAGATGACAGCGCGTGAGGTGCTCTCGTTGCCCATGTACCCAGAGCTGACAGACCAGGAGATTGAGACCGTGATCGGAGCGGTCGGAGCTTTTCAGGAGTCCATCGCATGATAGAGGGAGTCGTTTTCAAGGACCTGACAACCCACGCGGACCAAAGAGGATTTTTCCGAGAAATCGTTCGAGTGACTGATGAATTCTTTGCGGAAGGGTTCGCTCAATGGAGTCATTCCCTGATGTATACCGGCGTCGCCAAGGCTTGGCACGTCCATAGATTTCAGGTGGACTGGTGGTATGTCGTCAGTGGAACGCTCAAAGTTGCTCTGCATGATATACGTCCGAAATCGCCTACATATCGTGAGACCATGGAATTCTTGATGGGTGAATTTCAGCTCCCCCGAGCTCTAAAAATTCCTCCAGGCGTTGCCCACGGATGCAAATGTATCAACGGCCCGGCACATTTGCTCTATATGACATCCAAGATATATGACCCGGCGGATGAAGGCAGACTTCCTCACGATGACAGTGAAATCGGCTATGACTGGCTCGAAATGCCCCCTATCAAATGATGAAGGTTGATAATTATCCATTCTATCAAGGCAAGCGGATACTGATAACCGGTGGAACGGGGTACCTCGGAAGCCGGCTCGTCCGCATGCTGAACAACTCGAATTGCCACATCGTCTTGCTCAGTCGGACTGGCAAGTGGGTGGAAAAGGAGGTTGGCCAGGCTCGTGTTGAGACCTTCAAGGCGGACATTCGGGACAGCACCATCTGGCAGCATGCACTTGAAGGCATTGACATCGTATTCCATCTTGCTGCTCAGACGAGCGCCTATGCCGCCAATGAGAATCCGACCGCCGATGTGCAAATCAATCTTCTGCCCGTCCTGCATCTTCTCGATACGTGCCGCCGGAATGGTTTTCGGCCAACGCTGCTGTTTTCGGGCACCGTGACGGAGGCGGGACTGACCGTCGGGATGCCCGTGGATGAGACGCATCCTGATCGCCCCATCACAATCTACGACCTTCATAAATGGATGTCCGAGCACTACCTGAAATATTACACGGATGCCTGCTTTCTAAGGGGCGCGATCTTGCGTCTCGCGAATGTATACGGACCTGGCCCCGGAAGCGGCAGTGCAGACAGGGGCATCCTGAATAAGATGATCGGCAGAGCACTTCGGGGCGAAACGCTCACCGTCTATGGCAGCGGCGATTTCATACGCGATTACGTTTACATTGTGGATGTGGCCAGAGCATTTCTGATAGCCGGTGAAAACATGGACCGGCTCAATGGCGGTCACTTTGTGATAGGAAGCGGCCAGGGACATACTATCGCCGAGGCTGCACATCTGGTGGCCAAACGGGTCGAGGCGAAGACAGGTCAAAGGCCTCCGGTAGTAAATGTCGATCTGCCGACAGATCTCTCGCCCATTGAAACGCGTAACTTTGTGGCGAATATAGCCAAGTTCCACAATGCGACCGGATGGAAGCCCTTGGTGCCTCTTTCTGAAGGTATCGACGAAACGATCAATCATCTGACAAAAGGCAGTGAGGTGGTGAAGTGAATATCCTGATCGTTGGCGGCGCCGGTTTTGTAGGCTCGAATCTGGTTCGACGATGCCTGGAGGACCCCGCAAATAAGGTCTCTGTGTTCGATTCCCTGGATCCACGTTTCAAGTCGACAGCGGAGAACCTTCGGGAAGTGTGGAATCGCATACGCTTTGTTCATGGCACCATCGAAGATGAGCGGGCTCTCTCGGAAATAGTGCCAGGTCAGCATGTGATATACAATTGTGCGGCTCAGGCGTCGCACACGTTTTCCATTCAATATCCAATGGTAGATGCCGAGATCAACTGCCTTGGTAATCTCAAGTTGCTGGAGGCTGTCCGAACCTTCAACAAAGACGCCGTGCTTGTATATCCTTCCTCTACTACTGTTTTAGGAAAGATCAATGGAGAATGCGCTGACGAAAGTTACATGGGAAAGCCGTTGGACATATATTCCGCAAATAAAAAGGCGGCCGAGCATTATTACTATATCTATAATCAATACCACGACTTGAAAACCGTAGTTCTTCGCTTTCCGAACCTTTACGGCCCTTATGGAAAGGGCTATCCGGACTTCGGCTTTGTGAACTACTTCATCCATCTTTCGTGGATGGATCGGGATATCGAAATTTTCGGTTCAGGTGAGCAAAAACGTAATTTGCTCTATGTGGGAGATGCCGTGAATCTGCTTTATCACGCTGCTCAGGACGAGCGTCTCTATGGCGACACCTTTTTCGCAGTGCATGACGAGCACCGATCCGTTCTTGAAATTGCGCGGACCATCGTAGCGATCTTGGGCCGCGGGAATATCTTGCATACGGCATGGCCCGAAGAGCGTCTGAGAATCGAAGTGGAGAATGTGCGAATCTCGGGTTTGCGCTTGCAGCGAACAATCGGATGGCGCCCCGCATACTCCCTTGAAGATGGATTGCGGAAGACCAAGGAAATACTTGAAAAGAGCGGGGTAAGAAAATGCGAATCCTGATTACAGGCGCTCTCGGCCATATAGGCTCCAGCTTCATCCACAATCTGCGCCCGGGCGACTATGATGAAGTGGTCCTGATGGACAATATGGCAACCCAGCGGTATTGCTCGCTCTTCAATCTCCCGGAAGGTGTACCTTTTCGATTCCTCGAAACCGACATTTTCGATGCCGATCTGGATAAAACGCTGGCAGGAATGGATGCGGTGATTCATCTTGCGGCTATAACGGATGCAGCAAACAGTTTTGATATTCAGGACCGAGTGGAGCGTGTCAACTTCGAAGGCACCAAACGGGTGGCAGAGGCCTGCATGCGCTTCGAATGCAAGTTGATCTTCCTGTCTACTACGAGCGTCTATGGGGTGCAGAGGGAAGTCGTCGATGAGACATGCTCTATCGACGATCTCAAACCCCAGAGCCCCTATGCCGATAGCAAGCTGAAAACTGAGGAGCTTCTCAAGTCGATGGGAGAAACGGGCGGGCTGCGTTTCGTCACGTTACGCTTTGGGACCATCTTCGGCGTCTCTATTGGCATGCGCTTTCACACGGCAATCAACAAGTTCTGCTGGCAGGCATGTCTGGGGCGGCCACTCACCGTGTGGCGCACGGCGCTGAACCAGAAGAGGCCCTACCTTGAATTGGGTGACGCCATACGCGCCTTGAATTTTATTCTCAGGACGGACCGCTTCGATGGCGAGATCTATAACGTTCTGAGCGAGAACGCATCCGTGGGCGAAGTGGTGGATATCATCCGCGGGGTTGTGCCTGACGTGCAGGTCGAGCTTGTCGATTCTCGAATCATGAATCAGCTATCCTACACGGTGTCCTGTGACAAGTTCCGATCTTTGGGGTTTTCCTTTGAAGGCAGCCTGGCCCAGGGGATATGCGATACCGTTCGCATGATCGGTAGGGTCCGGCACAGTTGAACATGGTTCGGTGAATGAACCGTCTTCATTCTTCTTTTCCACGCCCAAGGTGATATGCGAATAAAACCGGTAGAGCAGATGGGCAGCAGCAAAATTCCGTGGTCGTCAGGGCGAATGCACCATGTATTCTCAGCGACGATTACCATTTCCCTCATCAACGTGTTCGGCCAGATCATCGTTTTCTTTGTTCAGGTGATCACGGCGTCACTCTTTGGTGCACGAGCAGAAATGGATGCGTACGTTGTTGCACAGACTTTGCCGAGCTACGCAACTTCTGTGCTGGTGAGTGGGTTGGGGTTCGTGTTTGTACCGCTATTCCTGGACTATCGTGTAAGACGGGACGAGAACGAAGCATGGAAGCTTGCCAGTGGAATCGCCATTCTTGTGGGACTGGCTTTGGGGGTTGTCGCCTTGATCGGTATGATCATGGCGGAGCCGCTGCTCAGGCTCACGGCGCCCGGTTTGACGGGATCGGCCTTGAGCTTGGCGGCTTCATTGGCAAAAATCATCTGGCCTGGCGTGCTCTTCAGCGGATTGATCGCACTGTGGATCTCTCTCTATCATGCCAATCAGCGCTTCACTCTGCCGGCACTGATCCCTCTGCTTGGTGCAGCTGCTAATCTTTGCTTGATCGCGGCTCTTGGGCAAACCGTCGGTATTCACATCCTTGCCGTTGGATTCCTCATAAGCAGCATAGTGCAGTGCGCGTTGTTGTCGCCGATTTTAAGACGCCGCTTTTCCTGGCATCTTAATGTGAGCGATTCCGGAACGAGAGAGCTCTTGCGCCTGT
>Ga0074195_1004405_pt1 | contig 11640 bp, 10 predicted proteins | sample EPASupsiteHSE623_FD_64525 | JGI IMG/M metagenome (GOLD analysis project Ga0074195, IMG submission 64525) | Bioremediated contaminated groundwater from EPA Superfund site, New Mexico - Sample HSE6-23 | ecosystem: Environmental > Aquatic > Deep subsurface > Groundwater > Contaminated ...
TGAACGTATGGTTAACGCATCAGGTCCGACCGAAGGTCACCTTGTTACCCGTGACACTCACCAGACACCCAGGAGCGTAGGGATAATCCACTGTGTAGGTTCGCGTGATGAAAAAACAAATAAATGGTGTTCGCGCGTATGCTGCATGTATTCTCTCAAGCTCGCACACCTTATAAAAGAACATACCGGTGCCGAAGTTTACAATTTCTACATTGATATGCGTACACCGGGTAAAGGATACGAAGAGTTCTACGATAAGCTGCTTAACGAAAATGTGCATTTTATCCGCGGCCGCGTGTCGGAAGTCAACGACTGGGCTACAACGGAATCAGAAAAAGGCAAACTTATAATACGTGCCGAAGATACTCTTATCGGTCAGGTGCGCCGCATTCCTGTTGACATGGTAGTTCTCGCAGCAGGCCTCGAACCGGGTGAGGATGCAAATGATATCCGCAGGATGTTCAACATTTCATGTTCTTCCGAAGGATTCTTCCTCGAAAAACATCCCAAGCTTGCACCTGTGAACACGTTTACAGATGGCATCTTTATCGCTGGCGCATGTCAGGGTCCTAAAGACATTCCCGACAGCGTTGCTCAGGCTGGAGCTGCTGCCGCACAGTGCCTTGCTCTTGTCGATGCTGGTCATGTGGAAATGGAACCGAATACAGCGTATATCATCGAAGAGATGTGTTCGGGTTGTAAATCATGTCTTAATATTTGTCCTTACAAGGCTATATCTTTCGACATTACAAAGAACAGATCAATTATCAATGAAGCTCTCTGCAAGGGTTGCGGAACCTGCGTGGCATCATGTCCTTCCAGCGCCATTAAGCAGAACCTCTTCGAGGATATCGAGATCTTCAATGAAATAAAAGGAATGTTTATCGAACAATAACAATCAATCATATGCAGGAAACAAATAAAACCCAACCAACTGGTGAATGGAAGCCTAAGATTGCTGCATTCTTCTGCAACTGGTGTACCTATACTGCTTCTGACCTTGCAGGGGTATCCCGTTTGAAATATCCCGCTACGATACGAGTAATAAGGGTAATGTGCTCGGGCAGAATAGACCCTCAGTTTGTGGTCGATGCTTTTGCCGAAGGTGCTGATGCCGTTTTGATCGGAGGATGTCATCCGGGAGATTGTCATTATGCAACTGGAAATTATAAATGCCTTAGACGGTTTCACCTGCTGAAGAAATATCTTCCGCAGATGGGAATAGAACCCGAGCGTTTGCGTCTTGAGTGGATCAGCGCAAGCGAAGGAAAACGTCTTGCCGAGGTCGTACACGAAATGTCTGCGACAATTAAGGAACTAGGCCCCAGTCCGGTAAAAAAAGTTGTTGAAACATTCGAAAAATAGGAGATCCCGAAATGGCAAACGAATCAAAACCAAAATTAAAAATGGCCGTTTACTGGGGTGCTGCCTGTGGCGGTTGCTGTGTGTCTGTACTTGATGTACACGAAGCACTGTTTACAGTTACAGAACATGCCGACCTCGTTTTCTGGCCCATCGCACTCGATACAAAATACAAAGATGTTGAGGCAATGCCCGACGGACATATCGATCTCACTCTTTTTAACGGTGCGGTACGAAACAGCGAGAACGAACATATAGCGCATCTGCTGCGCAAAAAGTCAAAAATAATGGTTGCTTATGGCTCGTGTTCGCACATGGGAGGAATACCCGGCCTTGCTAATTTTTCAAATAAAGAAGATCTGCTGCGCCGTGTTTACGACGAATGCGAATCAACCAGCAACCCCGACAAGGTTCGTCCTCAGGAACATTACCAGGTAAAAGAAGGTACTCTTGAGATACCTCATTTTTATAAGGATGTAATGACACTCGACCAGATTATCGATGTCGATTATTACCTGCCCGGTTGTCCTCCGCAGACCGAAAGACTTGTCGAAGTATTTCTTGCTATTGTTCAGAACAAGCCACTGCCTCCTAAGGGCTCTGTTATCGGAACAACAGGACTGGCTCAGTGCGAGGAATGCACACGCAAAAAATCCGACAACCGTTCGGTGAAAAAAATATTCCGCCCGTGGGAAATTGACGACGACGGAGAAACATGCTTCATGGATCAGGGTGTTATATGCATGGGACCAGCAACCGTTGGAGGATGCGGAGTTCGTTGTGTTAAAGGCAATGCCCCCTGCCGTGGTTGCTACGGACCTCTTCCGGAAGTTACCGATATGGGTGCAAAGATCATGTCGACAGTGGGTACAATGATAGACATTGAAGACGAAGCCGAAATTGAAAAAGTAATCAGCAACATCGTTGACCCGGCAGGAACTTTCTATCGTTTCAGTCTGCCGTCAGCAAAAATCAGGAGGAAAATCAAATGAAAAGATACACAATAGACCCGATCACACGCCTTGAAGGTCATGGCAAGATCGAAATTTTTACAAACGACGAAGGTGATGTTGAAAATGTATATTTCCAGGTTCCGGAGTTAAGGGGTTTTGAGAAATTTGTTGAAGGCCGTGCTGTGGAAGAACTTCCGCAGATCGTAACAAAGATTTGCGGTGTTTGTCCCGGATGTCACCATATGGCATCAGGTAAGGCTCTCGATGGTGTTTTTGGTGTTGAGCCCACTCTCACAGCAAAAATGATACGCGAACTATTCTACATGGCTCACTTCGTTCATAGCCATATTGCACATTTCTATGCTCTCGGTGCACCCGACTTTGTTGTTGGTCCCACCGCTCCGGCTGCTGAACGCAACGTGCTTGGCGTGATAGCAAAAGTAGGTAAAGAGATCGGTACCGAAGTTATTAAACAGCGCAGGATAGCTCAGGAAATTCAGGCTCTCATCGGCGGTCACCAGACTCATGTGATGATGAATGTTCCGGGTGGAGTACGTAAAGGACTTAAGGAAGAAGAAAGAAAAGACATAGTTGAAAAGGCAAAAGGTTTCGTCGAATTCTCGAAGTTCTCACTTCAGCTTTTCGAAGATGTGGTTTTAAAGAATCCCGCATATGTTGACGTAATTCTCAACGGTCCCTATTCTCTTAAGATACATTCAATGGGTCTTGTTGATGAAAACAATAAGGTCAACTTCTACGACGGAAAGGTACGTGTTGTGAATGTAGACGGAAAAGAACTTTTCAAATATTCAAACACAGAGTACCGCGAATATATAGAGGAAAGAGTTGAGCCGTGGACTTACCTCAAATTCCCCTATCTGAAAAAGGTGGGATGGAAAGGATTCACCGAAGGTAATGATTCCGGGGTTTATCAGGCTACACCGCTTTCGAGGCTAAATGCAGCCGACGGAATGGCAACTCCTCTTGCTCACGAAGCATACGAAAAGATGTACTCGACCCTTGGCGGAAAACCCGTTCACAATACTCTCGCAATGCACTGGGCACGACTTGTTGAACTTCTGTATTCTTCGGAACGTGCACTGGAACTTGCAAGTATACCTGAAATATGCGGAACCGACCTGCGTAATAAGATGTATCAGACTCCCAAAGAAGGTGTGGGCATAGTTGAAGCACAGCGCGGAACCCTCACGCACCACTATATGACAGACGAAAAGGGTATTGTTGTAAAAGCAAATCTTATTGTAGGAACAACTAACAACAACGCTCCGATAACAATGTCAATAAAGAAGGCTGCTCAGGGACTTATCAAAAAAGGCGTAACTGTCGACGATGGTATTCTTAACATGGTCGAAATGGCTTTCAGGGCATACGACCCGTGTTTCTCATGTGCTACACACAGCCTGCCCGGCAATATGCCGCTTGAGGTTATAATTAGGGATAATGAAGGAAACGTAAAACAGCAGTTCAAAAGGAAATAACTACTGATGAGATAAAGAAAGGAAAAGTCAGTACATTGTGCTGACTTTTTCTGTAAATAACCACCAATGCCGAAAAAAAAGATACTTATTCATGGAATAGGAAACGAGATCCTTACCGACGACGGGATAGGGCCTAAGCTGGTAAAGAGACTGCAAACTGAACTTCCGGACAGCGATATTGATTTCGAAACAGCTTTTCTCGGGGGACTTGAAGTGCTGGAATATATTACAGGATATAAAACAGTGATCTTAATTGATGCGATAAAGACCAGGGGCGGCATCCCCGGTGCTGTATACCATCTTGCACGTGAGGCATTCAATACAACCATGCACCTGTCGAGTGTTCATGATGTTTCGTTTCTGACTGCGCTTGAACTTGGAAAAGAACTGGGCTTCGAGATGCCTGAACATGTCCACATTATTGCTGTTGAGATCGTGGAGGACCTTACCTTCAGCAACGATTTCACACCACAGATACAGGAACGCTACGATGAGATTTTCAGGGAAGTAATGGAGATAACAATGGAAATAATTTCCGGGACCTGATTGCAGAAAAGTATCGGTTTCCGCTTTCTGTTTTTCATAAAAATACTGCTGCAAATCACTACCATTATCTCTGTCTGCAGGGCAAAGGGTGATGTAATTTTACAATATAAAAACATCAACCCTAAAAAAGCATTTTATGAAAACTAAAAAAGTTCTTATTGTTGACGACGATGTGGACGTCGTAACAGTTGTAAGCACCGTACTTGAAAAACAGGGCTACGAAGTTATCTCTGCATCCGACAAGATAAGCGGAATGGAAAAGATCAGGACAGAAAAGCCGGACCTTGCAATACTTGATGTAATGATGACAACTCACTACGAAGGTTTTGAACTTGCAAAAGAGATACTGGTGGATCCCGAATTGAGCAGAGTTCCGGTTATAATGCAGACATCAATAGAAGTTCTTACAACAACAAAACCCGATGTGCAGGCAATGGCAAGAGAGTTCAGGAAAAATCCTGACTTCAGGGACCTTCATGTTATTCTTATAAGAGACCTAAACTCGGGCAGCGCCGGAGTGGATTACCTTTCTGAAAATGGCAGCACAATATGGTTTCCTGTTGACGGATTTCTGCACAAACCGGTAGATCCGCAAATGCTTACTGCCGGGATAAAGAGAATTATTGGTTAACAAATGTTCAATACCAAATAAGCAGTGATCAATTTTCAAATGTTTACAGTCCTGTAAAATTGTTCATTTGACATTGTTCATTTCAGCGGAGAACAATGGTTTAATTAAAACCCCGGGGGAGGGATTTCAGGAATTTTTCGTTCCTGCAAGCCACTTGTACCATGCATCCATTCCTTCGCCGGTACGTGCAGATATTTCGAAGAAAATGATCTTCGGGTTCACCTTTTTTGCATTCTCTTTTACCTTTTCGATACTGAAATCGACATAGGGGAGAAGATCGGTTTTATTTATCAGGCAAATATCTGATGAGTGGAACATACCGGGGTATTTCAGCGGTTTGTCGTCGCCTTCGGTAACACTTATTACCACAACCCTGTGTGCTTCGCCGAGGTCGAACATAGCAGGACAAACCAGGTTTCCGACGTTTTCGATGATAAGCATCGACTTGTCGGAAACATCAAGTTGTTTTACTGCTTTGTTTATCATTTCTGCATCAAGGTGGCAGCCGTTTCCGGTATTTATCTGAATAACAGGAGCGCCAGTTTTATTTATCCTTTCAGCATCGTTAAGAGTCTGCTGGTCGCCTTCAATTACATAAAAGCTGATGTCTTTCTTAAGGTCGGTGATCGTTTTTTCAAGGACGGTCGTTTTACCGGAGCCCGGAGAACTTACAATGTTAAGGGCAGTGATATTTTTTGCTTCAAAATAACCCCTGTTCCTTTGGGCAAGCAGGTTGTTTTTACCGAGAACATCCTGTTCAACTTTTACGACCTTTGAGTGACTGTGACCAGCATCATGATCAGAGAGAGAATGAGAGTGGGAATGAGGATGAGGATGGGAATGAGAGTGGGTATGTTCGTGTGAGTGCCCGTGGTCGTGATCATGGCCGTGTCCGTGGTCGTGGTCGTGCGGATGCGAATGATCGTGGGTATGAGTGTGATCGTGCTCGTGTGAATGGTCATGATCGTGATCATGGTCGTGATGTTCATGAGTGTGATCGTGTGAATGTCCGTGGTCGTGAGCATGATCGTGCCCCGGTATGGTATATTTTGTTGATCCTGGCTGATCGCAGCCGCATGTGTCGCACATAATTATTTTTTTTGCAAAGGTAGTAAATGTATGGGAAAATATTTGAAGAAATATATGACTGATTATTTTATTCTTCTTAATGTAATTTTCATAAATTTGTATTTATAACAAATTAATAATGTAATGAGAACAAGTTTGTCTGTCGTTATAATAATATTAAGTTCATTTATATTGAGGTCACAGACTTCAGTTTATTCGGGAATTGTTTATAATGTTACACAAGAAATAAACTGTAACTCGGTTGTTCCTGGGTTTAATAATGATTATTTCATAGCTGGCGGTAGAAATATTATCAGCATTGATGATTACGGTAATATTTTAAGTTCATTATTTCATAATGATTACTCATTGAACATATCCTCCGTAAAAAGCACTATAGATTCTTCATTTATTTATTCGGGATCGTATTATAATTATAGTATTTCAAGGAATAATCTGTTTGTCATGAAAAGAAATGTATATAATGATGAGCTTTTTATGAAAGAGATAGACTTTGGAAAGAACATTTACTTTTATTCTGCCTGTGCGTGTAGCGATAGTGGGTTTGCAGTCTGTTGCAGTTATATAACTACTGGAACTAAAAGTGATATTGCAGTGATAAAGTTTGATAAAAACGGGACAGTGATTTGGTCGAATACCTATTCTAGTTCTGGTATTAATGATGATCTTTTTCCAAGTGACATGATACAAGCTTCAGATTCTTCATTTTTAATATCAGGATGGTCTTCGTCTAGTTCTGATAAAGGATTGTTGATTAAGCTGGATAATTCAGGCAACGTTATTTGGACAAAAGAAATTAGCGAAAATTCCTCTCATAATGGCATTGGTATTGGAATTTCCGAAAAGAATGACAGTATATTATATTCTTTTAAGGGGTATAACCATCACGGGTTTATAAAATTTGATTTATCGGGTAATTATTTGAATAGTTTTTATTTCAACAGTTGTTATTTTAGTACGACCTTCCCTTTGAAAATGCATATTATTGATAGTACTTCTTTTTATTTTTCAACTGATAACTGGGCTATTAGCTATGTTTTTTTAGTTGATTCTACTGGTTTAACTACACTTGAAACATTTCTTAGAAATAATGACTTATACAAAACAAATGATAATGGATTCATTATTTTTGGTAATGGTCCCCTTGTCTTCTCAAAGAATTCTAAAACAATTGATCAGAATCATATTGGTATAATTAGAACGGATTCTTTATTCAACACTGAAAATTGCGCAGGATACATTCAAAAAGATACAGTATTTAACACATTATTGGTAGATATTGGGAATATTATCCTGGAGGTTAATCCTCTTTCATATATTTCAAATGACATTAACCTTAGCATCGATTCGCTTTATGTAACATATGAACCCGGATGCGTATCGGGCTCCGGAATAATAAGTGATAAAACAGACGATCAGGAAATAATAATATCTCCTAATCCATCTGACGGTAAGATTTCTGTTTTATCAACCAACGAACTTACAATTTCAGAACTCACTATTTTTGACAAGATCGGAAAACGGGTCTTTAATTTAAGTGAACAAAATAAAAACTATGTGGAACTTGATCTTGAGTTTCTTTCTGAGGGGGTTTATTTAATATCAGTAATAGATAAATCAGGGCAAAGACACCTTAAAAAAATAGTAATTTATTGATTCTTTGTCCTTGATCGCCAAAAATAAGGGGTTCCCCTCCTAAGCATTTTTCCATACACTTTCATCCAGCCTCATTCGTAATGTCGTTAATGATGCGCTGGCACGACCGGGCGACTCTGTCAGCATGTGTGTGGCGTCACCCTGGCAATAGCGCGGGTCGACCCATCGCTATTGACGGGGTGATCTCCGCACTTTTTCCGCACGCGAATCGCCCCGTCATGCCATCGCAAAATTAAAGAAGAGAGAACCGCCTGACGGCAGTAAGGAATCTTAGTTTTTTTAAGTACTCAGCATATCCTCGGCAGTTGTTCTCCTGCAAGCATGTCGATGATCCTTTTTCCGCCGATCTCAGTTACAAGTACAGTTTTTCCGGGATGCGAACCGGTTATCTCACCAATAATAGAAGCGTCTTTTCCGTACTCGTTTTTCTTTAATATTTCAACCGCTTTTGCAGCGTCTTTTTCCGCAACAACCATTATCACTTTCCCTTCGTTGGCAACATAAAACGGATCGAAGCCGAGCAATTCACACATGCCACGAACAGGTTCGTTGACCTTAACCGAAAGCTCATTTATAGAAATACCAAGATTTTTGTTTTCGGCAAGTTCGCACAGAACAGTTGCTATGCCTCCCCTTGTTGCATCACGCATGAATTTTATTTCGCAGCCTGCATCAAGTATCTGTCGTATCATATGGTTCAGCGGGGCACAGTCACTATTTATCTCAGTGCGGAAGTTGACGAAATTCCTTGATGCCATAATCGCCATACCATGATCGGCAATAGTGCCATTTATGATTATCCTGTCGCCGGCAACAATCTTTTCACCTGTGCTTATATGCTTAAACTTTGTTTCAAGCACTCCAATCCCCGAACTGTTTATGAAAATCTTGTCGCACTGCCCCTTGTTAACCACTTTGGTATCGCCTGTAACGATCAAAACTCCTGCTTTCTTTGCCTCATCTGCCATTGCGGCTACTATCCTTTCAAGGTCTTCGAGCGGGAAGCCTTCCTCAATAATGAAAGCCGAACTGATATATAGTGGTTTTGCACCAGAAACAGCCAGGTCGTTAACAGTACCGCATATTGCCAGTTTACCGATGTTACCACCGGGGAAAAATATCGGATCTACTACGTAAGAGTCGGTAGTGAATGCAACAGAACTGCTCTCAAGTTCAAGAAGAGCAGAATCGGTCTGCGCCTTTAAAACCGGGTTGTCGAAGTACTTCACAAAAAGACTTCCGATAAGGTCGTGGCTTAGCTTTCCGCCGCTGCCGTGCCCGAGTAAAATATTCTTTCCCATCATCTGTTGAATTTGTAATGTGCGCTGCATGCTCCCTCGCTCGATACCATGCATGCTCCCACAGGGTTCGCGGGAGTGCATATTTTTCCGAACAACTTACATTCTTTTGGCGTCTTTATACCTTTTAATATTTCACCGCAGATACATCCTTTATCCTCGCGTGTTTCTTCCACTTCAACCGGTATCATTTTTTCCGCGTCGTAAATGCTGTATTTTTCACTAACACACATTCCACTTTCTTTAAGAACACCAAGACCCCGCCACCAGTCATCGCGCAGCGAAAAGACCTCATTAAGGACAGCCTGTGCCTTTAGGTTTCCTTCGCGCGAAACCACGCGCTTGTATTGTATCTCGACCCTGAAATCCTTTTCATGCACCTGCTTAACCAGCATGTAGATCGACTGCAGTATATCCACCGGTTCAAATCCCGCTACTACACACCCGATGCCATATTTTGGAGGTATCTCTTCGTAGATCTTGGAACCTGTAATAGTGCTAACATGACCAGGAGCAATATAACCGTGAATCTTAACACCTTCGTCTATCAGTGCATTCAGCGCAGGAGGCATAAGCTTATGCGAACTGAAAAGATAAAAATTGTTTATCCCTTCTTTTACAGCATTAAGAACACCGGCCGCACTTGCCGGGGCTGTAGTTTCGAAACCTATACCCAGAAAAACTATCTTTTTGGAAGGATTATCCTTTGCTATCTTTAATGCATCAAGAACAGAGTAAACAATTCGTACATCCGCTCCCTTACCCGTCTCTTCGTTGAGGGTTGAACTTGAGCCGGGAACCCTTATCAGATCTCCATAAGTTGTGATTATAACATCGCTTAAACGACTGTATGCTACTGCCTGATCGATGTATTTTCTGCTGGTAACACAAACAGGACAGCCTGGTCCGGAAAGCAAGCGGATATTGGAAGGCAGCAGAGAGGGAATGCCGAATTTCTGTATAGCCCAGGTGTGTCCGCCGCATACTTCCATCAGGCGTATTTCACTTGTTGTGATCTCTGATATTTTCTTTACGAGAAGCTCGGTAAGTTCTCTATCCCTGTATTCATCAATATATTGCATTCAGTAAATTTTAAGATCGATACCTTACCATTCATTTGTCTTCGCTGTCTCTTATCTGCTGATCTATCTCTCCGAGTTCCTTTAGAACTCTCATTGCTTCCATTGCTTCTTCTTCGCTGATCTTCTCAATTGCAAAGCCTGTGTGAAGCAGAACATAGTCGTTTATTTTTACATCGTCGAGTAGTTGTATCGAAGCTTCAATTTCTGTACCGCCTACAGTAACAATCGCTTTGTCTTCGTTAATGGAAATGACTTTTGCGGGGATGCTTAAACACATGTGATTGAGTTTTATTGGTGAACCGCAAAAATAATAATATATTTATTAATCATTTGCATTGATTTATCAGGTAAATTCATGTGTCATTTGTTTTTCAGATTTTTCAATCATTTTATTGAATAATTTAAATAGTTAATATTTGCCCTTAAGAAGTCATAATATGATAGCATTAAAATCATAGATCCATAATTCAATGTATTTACCCAGCAAAAATGATTTTTAAAAAGAAGTAAACAAGTCTCAACAAAGGCAAAACGTCAGATTATAAGAATGATATGCGACTTTTGTAAGACTACTGTTTTTACCGATACTTTGTTATTTTTTTAACTCCCGGATTACCCGGAGTTGTTCCAATATGTTTTATAACACAAACCGGGCAAAATACATTACATTAAATAGAAGATTCTATTAAAAACATATATATTTGTTCCCTTCAAAAAAAAATAAGAACAGAAACAACTAAATAAAATCAAAGTAATGAGAGAGAAAATCATCAGTATTGTTAAATCTTATGGCGCGAATCCTGGCCGTTTAATGGACATATTACTGTCTGTTCAGTCTGAATTCGGATGTGTTTCTGAAGAAGCCGTCAGCCAAATTGCTTCTGATCTGGGGATTTCGGAAGCAGATGTAAATCAGACCAAATCTTTCTATCATTTCTTTACAACAAAGCCTGTCGGCAAGTATGCAATTTACATTAACGACAGTGTGGTATCGCAAATGATGGGAATGGCAGAGGTTGTTGATGAGTTCGAAAAGCAGGCAGGTATCAGGTTTGGTGAAACCACAAAGGATGGTCTTATCAGCCTTCACTTTACTGCATGTATCGGCATGAGTGATCAGGAGCCGGCCGCACTTATCAACTCTGTAGTGTTTACGATGCTTAATCGCGACAAGGTTAAAAAGATCGTAGCAGACATGCGTGCAGGAAAGGCTGTTGAAGCAATGTTCACCGAGTATGGTGATGGAAACAATGCCAATCCGCTTGTAAAGTCAATGGTTAAGAACAACATCCGCAAGACCGGTGCTGTTACACTGGGAGAGTACACATGCGGAAATGGTCTGAAAAAAGCACTCGGTATGGAACCGAATGCAATTATCGATGAGATAAAAAATTCAAATCTTCGTGGACGCGGCGGTGCCGGTTTCCCCACAGGGATGAAGTGGTTATTCTGCTCGAAAGAAGCAGGTGACAAATATGTAATGTGCAATGCTGACCAAAGCGAACCAAGCACCATTCAAAACAA
>Ga0074195_1004406_pt1 | contig 11638 bp, 5 predicted proteins | sample EPASupsiteHSE623_FD_64525 | JGI IMG/M metagenome (GOLD analysis project Ga0074195, IMG submission 64525) | Bioremediated contaminated groundwater from EPA Superfund site, New Mexico - Sample HSE6-23 | ecosystem: Environmental > Aquatic > Deep subsurface > Groundwater > Contaminated ...
GACACCACAGATGAAGAAGGAACTCAAGAGACGTAGCGCCGTTGAGCCGGTGATCGGCCACATGAAGACGGACGGCAAGCTTGGACGCAATTACCTGCTGGGCGAGTTGGGCGACAAAATCAACGCCCTGCTCTGTGGCGCAGGACACAATATCCGCCTGATCCTCAAGAAATTGAGGGAAAAGTTGCTGTTTCTTTTTGCCGGATTGCTTTTGGCCTTCTGGTGCCACCCCGATGGGCAGACAAACGGTGCAGGGGTATCTGCTCTGGCGCAATGAAAAAAGGCTTTTTCAAGGTCGACGACTTACCGTTTTCTTGGGCCATTGCGAATCCGCGTCTTTTTGTCGACACTTGTTATTGGGCCAGTCTTCCGGGATGTCTCCTTATTTTGTCTTGGTTTTATCCACTTGGTTGTTCTGTTGCTTGGCACATCCACTATCCAAATGGCGTCCATGGCCTGCCCTCTCATCGTCATGAAACCGTTGACCCTGAGGTGTGCATCGAAGGTTGTAAAAAATTTGTGCGATAAAACTCTCAGCATTGCACTAAAACGTGCCTGCAACCCGCAAGCTTAAGTTGAACACGCAACGTGTTTGCTGATTTATGTATTGATCATCATGGCACCAGAAAAAATTATTGTAATAACTTATATTAAATATAATAATTTTATAGAGAGTATTCATTGGAAAAAAAAATTCGAAAAACTGCCTGAAGTTATAAAAGAAAAATGTAACAAATATGTTAGGATGCAAGATAAGCATTCATGTTTTATTGGTAAATTATTGTTGGTCGATGGCTTGATGCATCTTGGAGTATCCAATGATATGCTGTTAAATGATTGGCGTATCGATGAATATGGAAGACCATATATAAATAAAAAAATTAATTTTAATATTTCGCATACTGAAGGATTTGTTGTTTGCGCGGTTTCAATGGATACGGTTCGGCTAGGGATCGACATCGAAAAAGTGAAACCAGTCAATATCTATGATTTCGCATTGGTTTTAGGGGATAAAGTTATCGATGAAATTTCCATTTCTATGTATCCGTATGAATTATTTTATAAATATTGGACAGCTACTGAAAGTTCATTGAAAGCCGATGGAAGAGGATTTTCAATTGATATGAAAAATATTGATATTAATTTTAACTCTAATGTTGCAATTATTGAAGATAACATATGGTATATTACAGAGGTGAGTTTGGATTCTGGATTCGTTTGTTATATCTCCGCATCATATAAAAATATTCAATTAAAATTACATAGATATATAGATTGTTGTTAAATTGCAGTTATATTTTTTGAAGTTTAATGGAATGGAAAATTAAAATGAATAAATCATATATTAAAAGGTTGAGCAAATCGGCTTTAAGCGTTGGTAAACCAATATATAAAACAAAGGAATTTATTCGGAGGAATTTCAGTTGGTTGAACAACTCTGCACGGTTTCAAGGGGCGTTTAAATCGCGTGAATCTGCCGTATCCGCAGTGCCAACCCATATGCTTGTTGGCTATAACCATGAACCAGTGGCGTCGGTCAGCTTTGACAAAATGTGCGAGATAGCGCTATGGGATTACCCAGTTATGTTTTGGCTAAGACGCCTTCTTCGTGAATCTGGTTGCGTACTCGATGCTGGAGGGCACATGGGAACGAAGTATCGAGCTTTTCGACGGCATTTAAGACTGGAAGAAAAAAAAATAAGATGGATTATTTATGATCTTCCAGCCATTGTCAATCAGGGGGAAAAGCGAGCTCTTGAAGAGGGGCTGAACAAACTCGAATTTATCGACACGCTGTCTCATGCTCCGGGGGTTGATGTCATGCTTGTTTCTGGTTTGCTACAATATCTGGATATCTCTTTCCCCGATTTAGTCTGTCAAATGCGTTCGTTGCCTCAACACATCATAGTCAATAAAGTTGCCTTGAGGGAAGAGGAAACGATTTTCACTTTAGAAAATTTTGGGGTGGCTCTGGTGCCATACCAAATTCGAAATCGGCAATTGTTTCTCAAGGAAATTGATGAAATGGGATATACAATAACAGATGAATGGGAAATTCCCTCACTTTCCCACGTAATTCCCTCTCATTCGGACGCCGGCAGATCTCAAAGTGCTGGCTTTTATCTTAAATTAAAAGAGACTGAGGCGTGAAACGAAAGGTCCCCTTATGAGAACGCTATCATCAAATTATTCTGGTATTCCCACTGAAGCGCAATATCAACAAGCGATGACAAAATGTTTGCATGAACTTTTTGACGAGCACGCTGTGGCGCATCCCGATGCTCTTGCTTTATTTTGTGGGGATCAAAGATTGAGTTATGGAGAATTGCGCATCCGGGCGCGCAAACTGGCTGAAGAAATTGTTTCGTTCGGTGCGACCCAGGAAACTCCTGTCGGCATTTATATGGGACGCTCTGTTGAGGCGATCATAAGTATGTTGGCTATTCTTTATGCTGGAGCAGCCTATTTGCCTCTGGATCCGCTTTTTCCCAGCGAGAGAATACGGTTTATGCTCAGAGATAGTAATGCGAATATTCTTTTAACTGATAGTCGGGAGTATGAAACGGCCAAGGAATATGCGGAAGCTATACTCTTGGTTGATGCAAAATCGGATTGTACTGATAAATTCACCGACAGCACCTGTTTTAACACTGCAACACCTGAGTCTCTTGTATATATAATGTACACATCCGGTTCGACCGGTACTCCTAAAGGGGTGGAAATATTGCGCAAAGGTGTTGTGCGCCTTGTCTATGGTGACTATGCTAACTTTGGACCGGGTGAGGTTTTTTTGCACATGAGCACCCCCTCCTTTGATGCCTCAACATTTGAGATATGGGGGGCCTTGTTACACGGCAGCCCATTAGTAATTTTACCCGAAAGAGTTCCGAGTATCTCCGATATTCGTAGGGCGATCCAAAAAGGACAAGTTACAACGGCATTGATGACAACGTCCTATTTCAACACCATTATCGATGAAACCCCCGAGAGTTTGCGGGGATTGCGCCAGTTACAAGTTGTCGGTGAAGCACTATCCATTTCTCATATTCGGGCTGCGTTAAATGCTTTACCGGATACAACCATCATCAATGGGTACGGTCCTACCGAAAATTCAGCAGCTACATGTTGCTATACTATTCCAAAAGATCTTGATCAGGATTCGAGATCAGTTCCCATCGGCAGGCCAATTCGTGGGACAACCGTGTATATATTGAATGACAAAGGCCATCCGGTTCCGGAGGGAGTGGAGGGGGAACTCTATACCGGTGGCGAAGGTGTGGGGCGGGGGTATCTCGGGAGACCAGAACTTAATCAAACTAGGTTTATACCTGACCCCTTTTCTAGCACACCACATGCAAGGATGTATAGAACTGGTGATATTGTTCGTAGAAGGTCTGACGGAAATATTGAATTCATAGGCAGGGTTGACGATCAGGTCAAGATCCGAGGTTTTCGAGTTGAACCAAGTGAAGTGCAGACATTAATCGTCCAGCATCCTTCTGTGCGCAACGCATTAGTATTAGCGATGACTGATTTTGTGGGAACCAAACATCTTGTTGCCTATATTGTTCCGAAGGACGCAGCTAACTACAATGAAGAGGCTGTGCGCAAATCCATTGAAAATCGCCTGCCGGAATATATGCACCCTTCATTTTACCTTAAACTTGAGGCTATCCCATTAAAAGTAAATGGCAAAGCGGATCGCGAGGCGCTTCCTTCACCTTGGGGGTTGAGCGGTCAGTTGCGAGAGGACGACTTTGTCGGTTCTTTGGAGCTTTCAATAGCCAGATTGTGGTTTGCTGTTCTTGGCTCTGTCGTCATTAAGCGCGATCTGAATGTATTCGAATCCGGTGCCAAATCAATTCATGCATTGCGTGTGCACCAGAGGTTACAATCGCTCTTGAACAAACAGTTTCCGATCACAGCCCTTTTTGAGTATCCCACCATCCAGTCCCTTGCTGTCTATCTAGGGTCTGATCGGGTTATGGATGACGCTACTGATATGGAGAAGGAAAGCGCATTTAACGCTGTAAAAAGTCGTGCCCGCAAACAGGCTGATTCCCTAGCCCGAATACAGAGCCGAATGAAGACAAGGAAGTAATGCCGCTATGAATGAAATGGAGATGCAGAGTGTTGCGGTTATCGGCATGGCGGGAAGGTTTCCCGGCGCATCGGATATACAGGCTTTCTGGCATAATCTGCGAGATGGTGTTGAATCCATCAGTCGCTTCGACCCCAGCGATGTCGCGCTGAAACAAGTGATTGGCCCTAGAGAGGAGAGGGTTTACGCGCGAGGCATCCTAGACAAGGCAGAGTTTTTTGATGCCTCATTTTTCGGTTGCAATACTAAAGAAGCCGAGATGATGGATCCTCAGCATCGGGTGTTCCTCGAAATTGCATGGGAAGCGATAGAGCATGCTGGCTATGATGTTGATCGGATCGATGGACCGGTCGGCCTTTTTGCCGGAACCGGCCTGAATACTTACCTATTGTATAATCTTTGTTCGTCGCGCGCATTTATTGAAGAACTCCTAGACAATCATCAAGTAGGCGCTCACCCGGCACTCCTTGGTAATGACAAGGATTTTCTTACCACACGGGTCGCATACAAATTAGGCCTTAAAGGCCCTGCCGTCACTGTGCAAAGCGCATGTTCCACCTCGCTGGTCAGTGTCGTCATGGCTTGGCAAAGCCTCATGAGCTACCAGTGTGATATGGCATTGGCAGGAGGGGTTTCCATTTCTTTCCCGCAGAACCGAGCATATCCATACCTAGAAGGTGCAATGGTGTCCAGAGATGGTCGGTGCCGAGCCTTCGATGCCGCTGCGCAAGGCATGCTATATGGGGCTGGAGCTGGTTTAGTGGTTTTGAAACGGCTTGAGGATGCTATCAACGATGGTGACTCCATCTATGCCTTGATTCGAGGTGCGGCCACAAATAATGACGGCTCTTCGAAAGTGAGTTACATGGCACCGAGCATTGAAGGGCAATCCGCAGTCATCCTCGCTGCACAAGAACTGGCTGGTATTGATCCGGAAACAGTAAGTTACGTCGAAGCCCACGGTACAGGTACACCCCTTGGCGATCCCATCGAAATTGCCGGACTCACCAAAGCATTCCGGGCCGGAACACCAAAAAAACAGTTCTGTGCCATAGGATCAGTAAAAACCAACATTGGGCACCTGGAGACGGCAGCAGGCGTAGCTGGATTGATAAAAACCGTGCTCTCCCTCTATAATAAAGAGATTCCAGCTAGCCTCAATTTTACAGAGCCCAATCCAAAAATCGATTTTGACTCCAGCCCGTTTTATGTGAACACGGAATTGCGTCCTTGGAAAACCGATGGTTACCCCCGCACGGCCGGAGTCAGTTCTTTCGGGGTTGGAGGAACGAACGCCCATGTTGTTCTCCAGGAAGCACCGCCACATACTGCAACTGAATCAAGGCGCCGCCATCAGTTGCTGGTGCTTTCGGCCAGGTCGGAATCTGCATTGCAGTTAATGCGAACCAATTTGGCGGATTTTCTTGAAACTGCTCCCAACGTTCAGCTTGCTGACGTTGCCTTTACTCTGCAAACAGGCCGCAAGTTATTTTCCCATCGGCATTTTTGGGTCGCATCCACTGTCAGTGAAGCAGTATCCGGCCTCAGGAAATCAAGCGAAAAATCATCGCGGTTGACTGACAAAAGGCAGAGGGAAGCCGTGGTATTCCTGTTCCCAGGGCAAGGCGTTCAGTACGTTCAGATGGGTAGGGAGTTGTTTCGGGATGAAATCGTCTTTCGTGAATCAGTGCAAGAGTGCTGCCAGCTATTGGAACGGGAGAGTGGAACCAATTTGCAGGCCATCCTCTATCCCGACTATGAAACCGAGCAATCCGTCGACACGATACTCAACCAGACTGAATGTGCACAACCCGCAATTTTCATCATTGAATATGCCCTTGCCCAACTCTGGATGAGTTGGGGGATCAAGCCGGCCGCCATTCTTGGTCATAGCATAGGGGAATATGTCGCTGCGGTGCTTTCTGGTGTAATGGAGCTTAAGGATGCTTTATCGTTATTGACAACACGGGCGAAAATGATGCAGGCATTACCGCCCGGAGGCATGCTTGCTGTACGCTTGGGGCGAAGCGAACTCGAATCTTTGTTGCCTGAAGGTTGCTCCATCGCAGCGATTAACGGGGAAAAGCTGTCAGTTGTGTCTGGACGATATGAGGAACTGCGCGCCTTCAAAGCGGCCTTGCATGAACAAGGTGTTGTCGTTACCGATCTGCACACCTCTCATGCCTTTCACTCGTCCATGATGGATCCCATGCTGGACGATTTTGCCCAGGTTGCACGGAAGATTCCGATGCATCCACCCAAGGTGCCTTGGATCTCAACACGCACTGGGAGATGGATGACAGGCCAGGAACTCGCCGGTGGTGATTATTGGGTGCAGCAGATTCGTTCTCCTGTTCTCTTTGCCGAATCCATCGGCAAGTTACTGGAGGATAATTATAAGATTTTCCTGGAAGTTGGACCTGGGCAGACTCTTTCTCAATTGACCAGGCACAATGTACCCAAAGGATTGGAGGTGATGGCGATACCATCCCTTGGACCGCTTGGAAATCATTCACCAGACACCCAATGGTTGCTTTCCGCCCTTGGAAAGTTATGGTCCGAAGGGGTCGATATCGACTGGCGATCCTTTTATAATAGAGAAAAAAGAAGAAGAATTGCTCTCCCCACTTATCCCTTTGAACGCAAAAAATATTGGGTTGAGCCGTCCTCTCCTGATACACCTGAAAAAGACAGGGAAATGGAATTAGAACCCGTTTCATCGAAAAAGGAGTCAGAAATGCAAGCTGATCAAAATGCTGGCCAAGCTGCCGCACCGTCGTTAAAGCAACAACTATTGGATGAGTTGAAAAAGTTGCTTAAGCAGTTTTCAGGCGATGACTACAGTAATGCCGATCCCGATGAATCGTTTATGGATATGGGATTCGATTCGCTTTTCCTGACGCAATTCAGCCAAGGAGTGTCTCAACATTTCAGCGTCAAGGTGACATTTCGTCAGATGATGGAAGAACTTGGGGCTCTCAATAGTCTGTGCGATTTCGTTGCCCAGGCCATGCCCCCCGAAACACTTGCTGGATTTTCGCCTCAACAACCTCCGGTCGACAATCAATCCCCGGAACAAAAGGGAGGGGCTCCTGTTTTTTCCGTGGTAATCCCTCAAGGTGATGGACCGTTATCTTCCCCTTCCGCTCATTCTCTTCAGGCGGTTATTCCACAGCAAGTTGCCCTCATGGGGCAGCAATTGGAACTGCTTCGACAAACTGGATTCGTTGTGGGGGGGGGGATCTCTGTGGCTTCCTCGAAAGCCGGATCGTTTCAAGAGGCGAGTAAAAAGACCGAGCCGGTTATCACGGCCGTGAATATGGGCAAGAAAGCGTATTTTGGCCCTTTCAAGGCTATTGAAAAAGGCGCAGCTGGTGGCCTAACCGATGCTCAGCAAAAAGCGTTGAACACCCTGATTGAAAGATACAATCGACGTACCGCGAAATCCAAAGCCTATGCCCAGCAGCATCGCGCCTATTTCTGTGATCCAAGAGCGGCGGGTAACTTCAGGCAAATGTGGAAAGAAATGGTGTACCCGATTGTGTGCCAACGATCAAAGGGATCAAGGATTTGGGATATTGACGACAATGAGTATGTCGATATCACCATGGGATTTGGTGCCAATTACCTGGGACATTCACCTGATTATGTTGTTGAAGCACTCCGCGAGCAACTTAATGCCGGAATCGAGATTGGGCCTCAATCGCCCTTGGCTGGAGAAGTCGCCCAATTGATTTGTGAATTTACTGGCATGGAAAGAGTCACTTTTTGCAATACTGGCTCCGAAGCAGTTATGGCCGCATTTCGGGTCGCGCGTACGGTGACTGGTAGACAAAAAATCGTTTACTTCTACGGTGATTATCATGGGGTCTTTGATGAAGTCTTGGGGGGGCCGGCACTCGTCGACGGTCTTCCCGGTGCCATGCCCATCGCACCGGGTATTCCGCGCCTTCCCAATGTCATGATTCTTGAATATGGTAATCCAGCCTCTTTGGAAACGATCAGGAAACATGCCGATGAAATTGCCGGAGTCATCGTCGAACCCGTGCAGTCAAGGAATCCAGACTTGCAGCCAAGGGAGTTCTTGCAGCAATTGCGAACAATAACCCAGGAAAAGGGGATCGTTTTTATTTTTGATGAAATAATCACTGGTTTCCGAATCGCCCCAGGAGGAGCCCAAGAGCATTTCGGTGTCAAGGCTGATATGGCGACATACGGTAAAGTGGTCGGAGGTGGCATGCCGATCGGTGTTTTAGCGGGTGCGGCAACATATATGGATGCCTTGGATGGAGGCTACTGGCAATACGGCGACGGATCGTCCCCTCCCACCGGGGTAACCTTTTTTGCAGGCACGTTTGTGCGCCATCCTTTAGCGATGGCTGCTGCCCGGGCAGCACTTACTCATTTGAAGAGTGTGGGGCCAGCCTTGCAAAGAAACACAAACGCCAGAGCGGCAAAATTTGTTGAAAAAATGAACCGGTTTTTCAAGGCGCGAGAACTGCCCATGCGACTGCAAACGTTCAGCTCTCTCTTTTATTATGATTTTCACTCTGACCTTAAGTATGCAAGCTTATTGTTTTATTACATGAGAGACCGCGGTATGCATATTTTTGAAGGACGTGGAGCCTTCATCTCCGCAGCACATGACGATCATGACATGGATCTTCTGCTGAAAGCGTTTCAGGAGAGTGTTGACGAGATGCAAGCAGGTGGTTTTTTGCCTCCAGCACCCGCATCTTCAAAAGATTTGGTTGATAATGTGCAGCAGGCGAATGCCGATAATCCTCCTGTTCCAGGAGCTCGATTAGGTAGAGATCAGGACGGAAATCCGGCCTGGTTCATAGCAGATCCCGAAAGAGAAGGTAAATTCTTGCAGCTCGAGGTGAAATAATGGCACACCAATCTGATCAGATGAAAGATATTGGAAAAGCTGTAGTGGATTTTGATCCGTTTGCCGCTGGAAGTATTCAGCGCACCACACCGACAACTGAATCTCAAAAGGAAATCTGGCTTTCTGTCCAACTTGGTGGTGATGCAGCTAACTGTGCGTACAATGAATCGGTAATATTGACCATTCACGGGGCTTTGCATTTTGAGGCCATGGAACAAGCCTTTCAGGAAATTTTTCAACGGCATGAGGCTCTTCGAGGGAGCATCAGCGCTGATGGCAATACCTTCTGTATTGCTGAAGGCAACCGTTTGGAAATCCCACTTCTTGACGTGTCGAACATGGATGAGGTGGAGAAGAAATCCGTGGTAAATAGCCTGCTTGACGAGGAGGTGACCACACCTTTCAATCTGGGTAACGGTCCCTTATTCCGGGCAAAAATTGTCAAATATTCACAAGATGAATTTAGAGTCGTCTTTACGGGACATCATGTCGTCATGGATGGTTGGTCCACTTCATTGGTGATCAAAGAATTGGATGCGATCTATAATGCCATCATTGCAAATCGAATTCCCTCCCTGCCTATCTCGGTTCAATTCAGTGAGTATGTCCAATTCATCAGTAGTGATGAGCAACGTCTTCATAGGGAGAAAGTTGAAAATTATTGGGTCGATCAATACAAAGATGGTGTGCCTGTCCTGGATTTGCCCACTTCCTTTAAACGCCCTCTGGGAAGATCGTTTCATGCCAATTCGCTGATCGTCGAAATCGAGGAAGAATTGGTTTCGGCCCTGAAAAAATTGGGCGCGAGGACGAAATGTAGCCTCACTGTGGTGATGATGGCTGGGTTGAAAATTTTGCTCCATCGTATCACCAAACAGGAAAAAATCGTTGTCGGTATTCCTGCGGCTGGGCAATCCCTCGCTGGAATGGGGCAGGTTGTAGGGCATTGTGTCAATATTCTACCAATTAAAAGTTCGATCAACAATGAGTCGACAGTGCTGGATTACCTCCACAGCCTCCAACCGGTCATGTTTGATGCTTACGACCATCAAGAGTTAACTTTTGGAAGTCTTCTGAAAAAATTGAAGATAGAAAGAGATCCAGGACGTATTCCCCTGGTATCGATATTGTTTAATATCGATCCTGGATTTTCTAATCTGACCATCGGTGGACACAAAGCAACTATAAAAACAAATCTGAGAAAATTTGAAAATTTTGAGTGGTTTATTAATGGAACTCTTGTTGATGGAAAAGTGACATTAGAGTGCCATTATAACGCAGCATTGTTTGACCAACGTACTATGCAATTACGAATGGGCGAGTTCAATGCTGTACTCTCTGCAATGGTAGGTGATCCCAATAAACGGATTAACGATCTGAACATCATTCCTGCCGAAGAGTTTGATCTGCAAATATGGCAATGGAATGCAACAGTTGCAGAATACCCAATAAACCAATGTGTCCATGATTTATTCAAGAAACAGGCGGTCGCGAGTTCTGATAAAGTCGCTGTAACATTTGAAGAAAGATGCTTGACATATGGCGAGTTGGACCACAGTTCGGAACAATTGGCCCTGTATTTGAAAAGAATCGGGGTTAAGCCAGGATCTTTTGTCGGGATTTATATGGCCCGGTCCATTGAAATGGTCGTAGCGTTGTTGGGGACATTGAAAGCTGGTGGCACATATGTTCCGCTTGATCCCGAATACCCTCGAGAGCGTCTTGCATATATGATTGAGGATGCTGGGATCGATATTCTCCTGACTCAACGATATCTACCAAAACCCGGAGATTCCGACAGTAATATCCAAGCTATCTATATTGAAGGTCAGTGGGAACAGGAACTGCTTGCCAGCTCCAACGAACTTTCTAGCATCGCTCAACCTTCTTGGAATGCACCAGGGGCAAAAGACCTTGCCTATGTGATTTATACTTCAGGGTCCACCGGTAAGCCCAAGGGGGTGGAAATTTCCCATGGCGCATTTGTCAATTTTCTTCATTCAATGGCAAAACAACCCGGTATAACTTTTGATGACATTTTATTGGCTGTCACGACTTTGTCTTTTGATATTGCCGGATTGGAAATTTTCTTACCTTTATTGAATGGTGCTTCTGTTCGACTTGTCAGTCGAGATACGGCCATGGACGCCAATGAACTGATAAGAGAATTGGAGGAGACAAAAGCCACTATTATGCAGGCGACTCCGAGCACCTGGAGAATGATGTTCGATTCCGGTTGGAAAGGCTCTAGGAGATTGAAAGTGTTGTGCGGTGGTGAGCCCTTTCCAAGGGATCTTGTCCGCCGTTTAGTCTCGGGTTGCCATGAAGTGTGGAATATGTACGGGCCGACGGAAACCACTGTTTGGTCCACATGTTATCGGTTCACTGACCCTGAAGATAGAATCTTGATCGGGCGCCCTCTCGACAATACACAGTGTTACGTCCTGGAGTCCAATTTGCAGCCATCCCCAGTTGGGGTGGCCGGTGAATTGTATATCGGCGGTGCTGGAGTTGCCAGGGGGAGAGGTGGCCCCGGAAATTTGGACAAGCCGTTAAGTGGAAAATCTGCTACCACTACCACCCAATGATGGGCACAACATGGAGCAGAAAATGGCACAAGGAACCAAACGAAAACATTCACCGGT
>Ga0074195_1004407_pt1 | contig 11629 bp, 9 predicted proteins | sample EPASupsiteHSE623_FD_64525 | JGI IMG/M metagenome (GOLD analysis project Ga0074195, IMG submission 64525) | Bioremediated contaminated groundwater from EPA Superfund site, New Mexico - Sample HSE6-23 | ecosystem: Environmental > Aquatic > Deep subsurface > Groundwater > Contaminated ...
GGGTGGATTGGTGGCGGTGGTTTGGGTTGTTGTTAGTGTAATGGTTGGCACAGGGTTCACACATAAGGTGTTAAAGGTCATGTTATTCCGGTTGGATGTACCTGCTGAATGGGTATCTTTATGTGTAGGTGGTGAATTGATGAAATCTTCATATGCAATGACCTGTCCAATACCTGAGAAATTCAGACCCAAAATAAGAATCAGTGGTATTAAATATGTTTTCATGCGGTAAATTTTTTCGTCAATAAAATTCTACAATATTAGGAATTGCTGACTGTGAAACCAACTATTGTTAGGAATTTGTGAAAAGAGTCGTGTGGATTGATTCTGTCTTGATTAGTAATGAACCCCATCAACAAGATATCCCTGCACGTACTCTTCAACTGCATCCTCAAGGGTGAAAAATGGTTTGACGTAACCAGCCTTCCGGAGTTTTTCCATGCGGGCCTCGGTAAAATATTGGTATTTGTCGCGGATGTCGATGGGGGTGTCGATAAATTCAATGGTTGCCGGGACGTCGAGGGCGGTATAAACGGCGCCCGCAAGATCCAGGAAGGTCCTGGCCTGACCTGTTCCCAGGTTGAAAATACCGGAATCAACAGGATGATTCATAAGGAAATAAATGACATCCATGACATCCTTTACATAGATAAAATCGCGAAGCTGACCACCATCTGGGTATTGTGGATTATGAGACCTGAACAATCTTACCACCCCATTCCCTTGCCTGACCGTTTCCGTACCTGCGTGTCCACCGATCCCCTTTTCTGATTGTCCGGCCGCTCCCTGCATTACCTGGTTGAAGGCATGATAAACAACCGAGGCCATCCTCCCTTTATGGTATTCATTGGGTCCGAAAACATTGAAAAATTTGAGTCCGTACCAACGCGGGGGTGTGGCCGTTTGCTTCTGAACCCATTTGTCGAATTCATTCTTTGAGATCCCGTAAGGATTGAGTGGCTGCAACTTAAAGCTGATCGACTCATCCTGATCATCATAGCCCAGCTTTCCATCTCCATAGGTTGCCGCAGATGAGGCATAAATCAGGGGAATCCCATATTGACAGCAGTATTTCCATATCTCCTTTGAGTAATTCAGATTCAACTCATCAAATACCGCCATATCGAACTCAGTGGTATCGGTGCGCGCTCCGATATGCAGGATAAATTCCACATCTGGTGCGTTTTTGACAAGCCATTGGAAAAAAAGGCTGCGTTCCACCTTTTCCCTGTAACTTTTATGGATAATATTCGGATGTTTTGCAGTTTTGGAAAAATCATCGACAAGCACAATCTCCTTATGACCTTTGTTATTCAGTTTGCTTATCATGCAGCTTCCGATAAACCCTGCAGCGCCTGTTATCACAATCATAATTCATGGGTTAAATCCGTTCACAAATGTACATAAAGACAGGGACCGATCATAATAAATCCGCCATTTTTACTACTTTTGCCTGCTCATCTGTTAATCATTAAATATTTCATATGGCTGATATAATGTTAGGAATTGGTTCCAGGATAAAGCATCCGCAATTCGGCAAAGGTGTGATCATTCAGGTCAGGTCTGATGCTTATGAAATTACCTTCATTGAACATGGCACGCGCATCATCATGCGTGATTACGAAGGGATGGAAATAATCGATGCTGTTGAAACTCCCTCTGAACTGGTTACCTATGAAAAAATTGAAAAAGGACTGATCCGTGTCCTGCAGCGTTTCAGCGATATCCAGGAAAACGTGCCGCTGGGGGCCAAATGGACCGGCGGACGGTTGGTCTTGTATCCGAATGATCCCGGGCTGAAGGAAAAAGAGGTGCCCATGGAGACCTTTTTTCATAAAATAGTAATGGTCCGCGACAGGCTCCGCGTGCTGGAACAGAAGCTGAATGCCAGTGAACTTACCGATCAGGAAAAGGTTGAAATGCAGCAATATATCACACGTATTTACGGCAGTCTGACCACATTCAACGTGCTGTTTAAAAACAAGGACGATCAGTTTGCAGGCGAACGGGGAGTATAAGCTTTTTCCTCAGATCATTGCCAGAACCTGTGAAGTTCGTCAAGCGATTCACGCTCTTTCAATATCTCAAAACGTTCGCCTTCATTGAAGTAGCCGATGATCCGCGGCGTTTGACGACTGTTATAGCGCGACCACATGCTAAAGGTGTACCCGCCGCTGTCGTGGATCACCAGAAAATCACCCTCCTCAATCCGGGGCAGGACAACTCCCTTGGCAATGATATCACCCGAAAAACATAACGGGCCTGCCAGGTTATAGGGATATTTGTCTTTTCCGGTCTTCAGTTTTCCTGCCGGATCAAAAACGCTGTATTCGTGCTGCCAGTCACTTGGATTCAGGCATTCACGCACGAAGAGATCGGCGCCCACATGCAGCATCGCGGTATTGATTGCCGGATCGCGTTTTACATATTCAACCCGGCTGACCGTCCATCCTGAATTGGTAAATGACCACCGGCCGAATTCCGTGATAATCCTGAATGAATCAAATAAATCCGGGGCACGTGAAGCAATAGCATCAACATAATCCTGCATCAGCGGGGGTTTTGAGTCAGGGTGATATGAAACCGGCAATCCACCGCCGATGTCAAAGTTGCTGATAGGAGGGAGTCCGGCAGTCTTTCTCCTTTTGTTCATATCCGTTGCGAAATCATAGATCACCCCGATTCCCTGGATAAGCATATCCGGTGGACACCCCTGTGATCCAACATGCAGGTGGACCCCAGTCAACCAAGGATATGTTATAAAAGCATTTTCAAGAGCCGCATGAAAATAATTGATTGGCACCCCGAACTTTGAATATTCACCGGCCACACTTGACTCTATAATGGTACCGATCCCGATCTGAGGATTGATCCGAAGCCCGATTGATCCGAAATCCGGTGAATTGATGGCTTCCTTTTTCTGGTTGATCAGCTGGTTTACCCGTTCAAGCTCTGAAAGGTTGTCAATGTTAATATGAATTCCGGAAGCCAGGGCAAACCGCAGATCGGCAATTGTCTTGACCGGGGAGTCGTAGACAATCTGTCCGGGTCGGTAACCTGCTTTCAATGCAAGTGATACTTCGCCCGCTGAGGCGGCTTCAACACCGATATTGCCGGAAATCCCCCGGCAAAACTCCAGGACTCTCAGCAGCGGGTTGGCTTTTATGGCTAATCCATGCAACGCGGAAGATGGGAAGCATGAAACCATGTTCTTCAACCGGTTTGTTAGAAACGAAAGATCATAAAAGATGGCAGCGCTGTCTTCCTCCCTTATCAGACCCTTGAAAACAGATGATCGAAGCGCCTTCCCGATAGAATCTGCAGTCAGATTCAATTGACTCATTGTTTTTATGTAATCCTTGAAACCGGTACTATTGTCATTGGTCATTGGTCATTGGTCATTGGTCATTGGTCATTGGTCATTGGTCATTGGTCACTCCATACTTATCCCCCCGAAATGAGTCCTTTCTCCCTTGCAATCTTTTGAAGTTTCGCCAACGCCACTTTTCCCCCGGTACCCAGGCTCAGTGTATTGGCATTCACATAAAGTTTGATATGTTTTTTCATGACATCTTCATTCATTTCCTGTGCGTGCTCTCTGACGAATGGCATGGCGACATCTGGGTTTTTCATGGCAAATTCGACACTCCTAAACATGATGCGGTTGAGTTTATTGATCACATCATAACCAAGTCCTTTGCGGGCAACGATGCCACCAAGCGGGATTGGGGAACTGGTCAGTTTTTCCCAATAGTTCCCCAGGTCGACAATTTTCCTTAATCCTTTATTTTCAAAGGTAAACCGATTTTCGTGGATGATGACTCCGGCATCAATCTTTTCATCCAATAGCGCCTTTTCGATGTCGGAGAAGAGCATGAAATGTTTTTCCCTGACACCGGGGGCTGCTATGCTAAAAAGCATATGCGCGGTTGTATAGCGTCCGGGGACGGCCACAGACAAACGGGGCATGTCATCCAGTGTGTAATTGTACTTGCTGATGAGCAGCGGACCATTGCCAAATCCAATGGCACTACCCGAGTCGAGCAGTACATAATTCTGCTGAAGGAGGAGATAGGTAAAAAAACTAACCTTCAGCACATCCAGGCTTCCGGCCATGGCCATGTTATTCAGGGTTTCAACGTCATGAAACTGGAAGTTGAATTTCAGTCCTTCAAGATCGATCCGGTGGTGAAAGATGGCATCAAACGCAAAAGTGTCGTTTGGGCATGGTGAGATAGCAATGTTTAGCATGGGGTGTTAATTGAGAAGTGCCTGTTTGTAATGCTAAAAACGAAATGATCAACCCGGTATTGGTAACAACGAAGGCAAAGTTATTAACAAAATACATTATCTGTTAATTTTTTCACATGATATTTGTGTGTATAATCGAATATACATATCAATGGAATCAGGTGTGGGTATATTGCGTCATGCTCTCCCACAAAACTTTGTTGAGGTTATTTAGTGCAAGGTTGAGTTTCCAACGCGATTTATCCCGCTCCTCCACCATGTTTGAGATCGCTCTGATTTGAAGACATGGCACCTGTGCACTCAGGCAGGCATAAAAAAAAGCAGCGCCTTCCATACTTTCAAGATCGGCGCTGGCTATCCTTTGTATCTTTTGTATGCTCGCAGCATTTCCCCGGATTGTATTGGATGTGATTCCGGTCACAGTTGGCAATTTCCTGATAACTTCCAGGTTATGCAAGGAGGTTATCCTCGAAAAATCATTCACCAGTTTTCCATGTGAATATGGATGTGAATCAGGGTCTAGCAGCCCGAGCTCAAAAATCGAAAGAAATTGCTCCCCGTCTTCGGCACCCAACTCAGGAACGCAATCTTCTATAACGTTGACCACCGTTCCCAGGGGTATTGATCTGTTGAATGTCCCGGCAATTCCAGCATTGATTGCAAGGTCATAATGTTGCAGTGCTAGTTGTCTCCCGAGAAAATAGGCAGTAGGGATCATGCCTACTCCTGAGATCAGTACATCAATGGTGCCTGATTTATATTGGTACCTTGAAAGATGTTCCCCTTGCTTTCCAATCAGAGGAAGCTTTTCAAGCAGTGGCCTGATTTCAAGGGTTGTTGCAGCGACAAGCAGGAAATTCATATTGAACGCTTTGTTACAAAATTAGCTTTTTCTCCTGAGAATCCGGGATTGTAAGGTTCGAACCCGAATTTTTTTTAGCTTTGTCGTTCATTTACTTCATTCATCATTAATCACATCCCGCTATGACTGAGAAAATACAAAAACTGCTTAGTGACTCCAAGGCTGCACGCTGGACGGCACTTGGGCTGATTTCATTTACCATGTTGTCGGCCTACTATTTCGTTGACATGATTGCCCCTCTTGCTTCATTGCTCGAAATTCAACCATACGCATGGACCCCAAGTAACTATGGCTTTTTCTCGGGATCGGAATATATGCTGAATGTTCTTGGATTTTTGATTATTTCAGGTATCATCCTGGATAAAATGGGCATTCGTTTTACAGGCCTGACTGCCACAATTGTTATGCTGGGTGGCGGATTGATAAAGCTTTACGGCTTGTCCCCCTATTTTTATGAAGGTGGCTTCGGATTTGATTTTTTCAATTCATTCTGGACCTCCATGCCAGCAACCGCAAAAATGGCCTCCATTGGATACGGCATTTTTGGCATTGGTGTTGAAATGGCGGGGATAACAACCTCCCGTACTGTTGTGAAGTGGTTTAAAGGCAAAGAGATGGCACTGGCGATGGGAATGCAGCTTGCTACTGCCCGTTTGGGCGCTTCGGTGGCCTTTTTCTTTTCAGCCGACATGGCCGGAGTCAAAGTTGTTGATGGTATCCGCTCGGGAAATGTCCTGAATCCTGTTTATGTTGGAGTTGCATTGATCTGTATAGGTTTTTTGAGTTTTCTTATGTACACCTTCATGGATAAAAAGCTGGATAATCAGACAGGGAATGCCGGCCCGGGTGCAGATCCGACCGAAGAATTTCATGTAAAGGACCTTGCAAAGATCATCACGAATCGCGGATTTATTTTGATCTCCCTGCTTTGCGTACTGTTTTATTCAGGCGTTTTCCCCTTCCTGAAATATGCCGTTCACATGATGCAATCAAAACTGGGGGTCGACGCCCAGATTGCCGGCAAGATATCCGGTCTTCTTCCCATCGGAACCATCCTTCTGACACCCATCATCGGATATTTCCTTGATAAAAAGGGAAAAGGAGCCACCATCATGATCTTTGGCGCTGTATTGCTTACACTGGCACATCTTGCATTTGCCTTTATGCCCAACAGTATTGCCCTGGCCATTACTGCCATTATTGTTTTGGGCATTGCCTTCTCCCTGGTTCCTGCTTCGATGTGGCCTTCAGTACCGAAAATTGTTGAGGAGCGATACCTTGGATCAGCCTATGCCCTGGTGTTCTGGATTCAAAACATTGGACTGATGTTCTTCCCCTGGCTCATCGGGGTCGTTATTGAAATGGTAAATCCTGGTGTTGCGGAAGCCATCCAGAATGGGGATATTACCGCGAAATACAATTACACGGTACCCATGCTCGTTTTCTCAAGTCTTGGCGTTGCGGCCATATTTCTGGGTTTTTTGCTCCGGCGCGAGGACAGGCTTAAAAATTATGGACTGGAACAACCAAATAAGCGCACCTAGGCGCTGGATATCCATTTGAGTCATATACTGGCATGGAACCCGTTCCATGCCAGTTTTTTTATCAGAAATGCGTAAGTTTGTAGAAGGCAAATATTACTTCCATGAAAGTTAAACTGTTTTTGTTAATATCGGTGTTACTTATTATATTTCAAGTATTTAGCAGGGCAGCTGAGGTGTCTGTAAAACGTGCTCTGGGGGTGGCGGGTAACTTCGTGAAGGAGTCTGTATCAATCCCCGGATCCAAAAATCAGGTGAGTTTGCAGATGAAGTTGGTTGAGGCTAAAACATTTGAGGACCATTCACTTTATTATATTCTTTCCCATCCAATTCATGATGTCACTGTGATTGTAAGTGCAGATGACCGGATCACACCAATCCTCGGGTACACTTTTAAAGGAAATTTCTATGGGACTGATCTTCCGCCCGCCTGTGCAGACCTCCTCCAGTTCATGGAACAGCAAATTATCCGGGCAATAAAAAGCGATTTATCTCCCTCTGCTGAGATCATTGCCAGTTGGCGCCATTATGAATCCCCGACCTTCAGCCCGGATCAACCTGCCCGCAGCGTTGCACCACTATTATCCTCAAGTTGGGGACAGGGTTGCTTTTTTAATGCCGGTTGCCCGAATGATACTTCGGCCCACGCAACCTGCCTGCATGCCCCTGCCGGATCCGGCGCTGCCGCCATGGCCCAGATTATGAAATTTTACCAATATCCCGCCCATGGATCGGGTGAGCACGGGTATCCCCATCCTGCCTATGGTATCCAGTATGCCAATTTCGGCACCACCAATTACAACTGGAGTACCATGCCCGATACCCTTACCGATCCCGACGAGGATGTCGCCCAGCTGATTTATCAATGCGGGGTGGCCCAAAACATGAACTATGGCCCTGTTGCATCAACATCACTTGCTGCAGAGATCGATACTGCTTTTGTAAAGTATTTCAGTTACCCCAAAACAGCCGCATGGAAGAGGAAATTTGATTTCACCTCCGCTGAATGGATAACCCTGTTGAAAACTGAACTTGATGCATCACATCCACTTTACTACACTGGGTTCAACAACACCGCACAGCACCAACACTATTTTATCTGCGATGGTTACCAGGGCGATGATTTCTTCCATTTCAACTGGGGGTGGGGGGGCGCTTATGATGGATACTATTACTTAAACAACCTTACACCGGATACCATAACTTTTTCTGCCGCTCAAAGCGCCATTTTTAACCTGGCTCCATCAACAGTTCCTGACAAATACATCATGAATTTTGAAAATGTCGGTGATTTCGCGCTGACTTTCAATGACTGGACTACCATGGATGTCGACCATCATGATACCTATTTTATTGAAGGCCATGAGTTTCCGCATAATGGGGAGCCGATGGCATTCCTGAGTTTCAATCCGGCATTGGTAACCCCCTCCATGGCTGCCGATCCGGCAATTCAACCACACGGCGGGCTGCGGTTCGGAGCCTGCTTCTCCTCCAACCCGCCATCGAATAACGACTGGTTCATCTCCCCTCAGATACAACTGGGTGTCGACGGCAGCTTTAGCTTCTGGATAAAATCATATAACGATACCTACAAAGTTGATGATTATTTTGTGGCAGTTTCAACCACCGATAATAATCCTGCAAGTTTTACCACGATCTCCGGACCTGATACCCTGCATACCACCACCACATGGGAGAAAAAGAGCTTCAGCCTTGCCGGTTACAACAATCAGAAGGTATATGTTGCCATACATTGCGTTTCGAATGATCATTTCCTAATGATGATCGACGATCTTGAGGTAAAGCCGCAGCAATCCTCAGGGCTCGTTGCTGATTTTACGGCTGATAAAACTACGGTTAAGACAGGCGAGAGCGTTACCTTCACCGATCAGTCATCGGGTGCACCGACATCCTGGGCCTGGACTTTCGCAGGAGGCACGCCGGGAACATCTGCAGTACAAAATCCCGCCGCGATCAAATATTCCACTGCCGGAACCTATCCTGTTAAACTGAAGGTCAGCAATGGTATTTCTTCTGATTCACTCACCAAAACGGGATACATTACCGTGACGGGTTATCCTTCAACCATGTCCCTTGATTTTGAATCGCTGAGCGATTTCACCCTGGTTTTCAATCCGTGGACGGTAGTCGATGTCAAGGGGGGCAATACCTATGGAATACAAGGCATCTCCTTTACGAATAATTATCTGCCCATGGCCTATATTTGCTTCAATCCCTCGAAGACAAACCCGGCTTTGATCAATATGCAGGCTCACTCGGGACAGCGACTCGGATGTTGCTTTTCTACCATCCCTTCTACACCTCCAGCACCCGCCGTTACACCAAATGACAAATGGTTGATATCGCCCAGGATGAGCCTGGGAATCAACCCGCAAATCGAATTCTGGGTGAAGACCTATAACGCTGAATTTGGCTTGGAACGCTATAATGTGGCAGTTTCAACCGCCGGCCTCCAACCATCGGATTTTACGCCACTTACAATCTTACCGGAAGAGGCCCCGGTAAATTGGACCAAAAAGAACTACGGCCTGCAGGATTACGCAGGCCAGGATGTTTATATCGGAATCCAGTGCATAACAGATAACGGTTTCATCTTCATGATCGATGACATTTCAATCACCTCTACAGTAGGAACAGGGGATAAAGATGCCAGTGAACAACTTGTGATCTTTCCAAACCCTGCGAGCGATCAGATCAATCTGAAATTCAATGCATTCAGGATGGAAAAACTTAATATTAAGCTTTATGATGTTGTAGGAACTGAAATCATGTCGTGGGACGAGGTATCCCCGGCAGGAATCATCAGCCTGACAATCCCCAACGTAATCCAGGGCGTTTATATCATGAAGATAATGTATGGAACGAACGAGATCATCCGAAAAATTTCTGTCATCAACTAACCGCACCAAACCAAACAATATGAAGTCCTGCTTCCGGAATATTTTGATATTTACTTTCCTGCTGATTGTATTGCCCCCGGGGATGGTGACTGCCCAGCTGAACCAGGGTGGCATCCCATTGAGTTTTAAACTTTCCATTCCCCCGGATGAAGGGGGACAGGCTAAGGTAACCCCGCCATCATTGGATGGATTGCAACGGGAGGATGAACAAAAACCGCTTCCATATCGCTTTGCCGTAAACATTCCGGTTGACCTGGACATCAATTCGGCCGGCTCATGGGTGAAATCACCAGATGGTACCAATATCTGGCGACTGACCATCAAATCACCGGGAGCCATGGCCATGACCCTGTACTTCGATCAGTTTCAAATTCCGGCCGGGGGAAAACTTTTTGTATACAATCCTGCACGAACACAATGGTTGGGTGCTTTTACATCACTGAATAACAATGAATTATCTACTTTTGCAACCGGTTTGATCTATGGTGACCAGCTTACCCTGGAATACAATGCACCCGCTGGCATGCAACTTCCATTGCTGCATATCTTTGAGGTGGCATACGCCTACCGGGGTGTATCAAACTACTCCGGTCTTAAAACCGGCTTCGGATCGGCCGGAAAATGCATGGTCAATGTCAATTGCAGCGAAGGGGATCATTGGTCGCGGCAGAAACGCAGTGTTGCCCGTATCGAGGTAAAGAAGGGTTCATCCACATCCTGGTGTTCCGGGTCCCTCGTAAACAACACGAAGAATGACGGAACCCCATATATCCTGACGGCTGATCACTGCGGCTATTCAGCTACTGAAGTTGATTTAAGCATGTGGCAGTTTTATTTCGAATACGAAAGTTCCGGCTGTCCCAATCCATCTCAGGAGCCTCCCTTGAAGTCCATGACCGGTGCGACACTTGTTGCACGCAGCGGCGGCAGTGCCTGGACCGGATCCGATTTTTTCATGGTTTTGCTCAATGAAGATATCCCTGAATCCTTTAATGCCTATTACAACGGGTGGAGCCGTGCCGAAACTTCAAGTACGTCAGGCACCGGGATACATCATCCGCAGGGCGATATTAAGAAAATTTCGACCTATACCGCTCCTTTGCAGCCAACATCCTATCCGGGAAATCCGAATCTGGCACACTGGCAGGTTACTTGGTCTGCAACGGTACACGGTTATTCAGTTACTGAGGGCGGTTCTTCAGGATCCCCGATTTATGATCCCTTTGGAAGGATTATTGGAACACTCACCGGAGGGGACTCCAAGTGCGATTCAAACTCGCTGGGATTGCCTGATTATTATGGCATGTTTTCTTATCACTGGGATCAGAATGGAACCGAACCCGGCCGAAGACTGCAACCATGGCTTGATCCGATCAATGCCGGCGTGATGGAACTGAATGGCTGGGCTGTTTCAGTTGAAGAAACACCGCAGGATGAATGGATCAGGTTTTATCCGAACCCGGTGATTGATCTTTTAAATGTGGCGACTACCCGGCCTGATGGTGACAAAATCGAAATAATGATTTGTGATTTGGTTGGAAATCCGTTGTATTTAAAAGAATTCAAATCACAGCAAAGTCTGAATGAACAGATAGACATGACGGGAATGGGCCGCGGGATGTATATGGTTATCATTCAAAGCGGTGAGCGGAGGGTAGTGAAGAAAATTATTAAACAATAGTTCATGCAGGAAAAGGAGATACAAAAAATCATTCAATATACTGGTGTTTCAGATGTACTGTCGGAAATTGCCCGAAAGACGCTCCACGGAGAGCGGATTTCTCCGGATGAGGGAGTTGTTCTGTTTAACCAGGGAGGGTTAGGCTTCCTGGGACTACTGGCAGATTTTGTGCGCGAGAGCAAGAACGGGAATAAAGCGTTTTACATCCGTAATTTTCATATTGAACCAACCAATATTTGTGTAAATAAGTGCAAGTTTTGTTCCTATTCTCATCATTTTAGCCCTGAGAAATGGGAACTTACAATAGATGAGATACTTGACAAGGTTTTATCACAGGATGATAATGTGTCGGAATTGCATATCACCGGCGCAG
>Ga0074195_1004410_pt1 | contig 11619 bp, 10 predicted proteins | sample EPASupsiteHSE623_FD_64525 | JGI IMG/M metagenome (GOLD analysis project Ga0074195, IMG submission 64525) | Bioremediated contaminated groundwater from EPA Superfund site, New Mexico - Sample HSE6-23 | ecosystem: Environmental > Aquatic > Deep subsurface > Groundwater > Contaminated ...
TGACAAGTGACAAGTGACAAGTGACAAGTGACAAGTTGAATTTTGTCATTTGTCATTTGTCATTTGTCATTTGAACTATCCGTTCATCGAAATCAGGAACTCCTCGTTGGTATTGGTGAATTTCATCCGTTCGCGGAGGAACTCCATGGCTTCCAGCGGATTCATATCCGCCAGATGGTTCCGGAGGATCCAGATACGCTGCAGGACATCCTTCTCGAGAAGCAGGTCCTCGCGGCGCGTACTTGAAGAAACGATGTCGATGGCCGGATAGATACGCTTGTTCGAAAGTTTGCGGTCGAGCTGCAATTCCATGTTACCGGTACCCTTGAATTCTTCAAAGATCACTTCGTCCATTTTGGAACCTGTTTCAATCAGGGCCGTTGCGATGATTGTCAGTGAGCCTCCGTTTTCGATCTGGCGGGCAGCGCCGAAGAAACGTTTGGGTTTTTGCAGTGCATTTGCCTCAACACCTCCTGAAAGCACCTTGCCGGAAGCCGGGGCTACCGTATTGTAGGCACGAGCCAGACGGGTGATTGAATCAAGCAGGATCACAACATCGTGACCGCATTCAACCAGGCGTTTCGCCTTTTCCAGGATGATGTTCGAAATGCGTGCATGGCGCTCGGCCGGTTCATCAAAGGTAGAAGATATCACTTCGGCTTTTACGCTCCGTTGCATATCGGTTACCTCTTCAGGACGCTCATCGATTAAAAGTATGATCATATACACATCGGGATGGTTGGCCGCAATGGCATTGGCGATCTCTTTCAGCAATACAGTTTTACCGGTTTTGGGCTGGGCTACGATCAACCCACGCTGACCGAAACCAATAGGGGCAAACATATCGATCACGCGGGTCGACATGCTTTCATTTTTATGGCCGGTCAGTTTGAATTTCTTCATGGGGAAGAGCGGTGTGAGGTAGTCGAAAGGAATCCTGTCGCGCACCTCTTCCGGCTTCCGGCCGTTGATCAGGTCAACCTTGATCAGTGGAAAATATTTTTCTCCCTCTTTCGGCGGACGGATGGTACCACGAACGGTATCGCCTGTTTTCAGTCCGAACAACTTGATCTGCGACTGCGAAACATAAATATCATCCGGAGAATTCAGATAGTTGTAATCCGACGACCGGAGAAATCCATACCCGTCGGTCATAATTTCGAGCACCCCTTCGCTGGTGATGATTCCTTCAAATTCAAAAGTGTACTCTTCACGCTGGCGTTCAGGATATTTGCGCGGGAATTCGCGGTGCTTGCGCTCTTCGGTTACTGGCTGTGATGTTGCATCCGAAATCAAGCCTGCTCCATTTGCTTCACCTTCAACCGGTTCAGGAAATCCGTCCGGTTTCTGGATGATATCAACAGGATCGATGGGTACAAATGGCTTATCATTGGGCTCATCAAAATCGAACCGTTCTTCAGGCATATCCGGGAGGTCAGTCAAGGTCATTTTCACCAATGGCTCAACCGGGGTCTTTTCCTGGTAAGGCCTGAATGGTTTGGCATCACGGGGCGGGCGTTGCTCACGTGGCGGACGCTGATCCTGGGGTGCACGTGGCTCACGTGGCGGACGCTGATCCTGGGGTGCACGTGGTTCACGGGGGGGCAAAGGGTCACGTCGCTGACGCTGGTCCCTTGGTGGGCGCTGATCGCGCTGGATCCGGGGTTCAGTCTGAGGTTGCAGATTGTTTTGATCTTCAGCAGGTGCTACATCTGGGATCTCCTTGACTTCACGCTGAATTTTGGCTTCACGTGGTTCGCGGGGTTTGTTTTCCATCTCCTTGCGCGGACGACCGCGGAATGGCTTGGATTGTTCTTTCTTTTCCTGGTTCAGGATTTCGGGAGTCGGATTAAGTGCCTGGTGATCGAGGATCTTATAGATCAGATCCTGTTTTTCGAACTTGTCAACTTTGGGGATGTTGAATTGCCTTGCTATTTCTCTGATCTCCGACAGCTCTTTGCTGTCGAGGGAAATAATGTCATACATGATTTATGAATTTAATTGATTGAATAGTCAATTTGAAAATGAACTATAGGTTTGAGAATAAGATTGAAATGGGTTGAAAATCAAACTAGAGATTGATCGTGGGGATTAAAATCGGTACAAAGATACATATTTATTAATAATAGTCAACAATTTTTTCTCGACACTGAACCAGGCTGATGCAAAACTTTCCTAATTTCGCATCGAATTAATATGCCAGATATGTTACAACGTATACAAACACTCTATCTCGCCATCGTGGCGATAGCCTGCATCCTACTCTTCTTTTTTCCGCTTGCAAATTATTACGACGAGTTGCAGGGAAACTATAAATTTTTTATTTATGGTGTACAAAGCATGGATCCGGAACCCAAAGTATCATTCCCTGCTTATTTTACTATTCCGCTGATTTTCCTTGTCGTTGTTTCCTTCATCTTTTCGGTGGTGACGATATTCCTTTATAAAAACCGGCCCATGCAGATCCGCATCTGCGCTTTCAATGTATTGGCCAACATTGTGCTGATCATGGTTATCTTCTTTTTTTATGCCACCCGCATTAAAACCATGACCCAGATCGAACCGGAGTATGCCTATTCAGGAATGGCTCTTCCCCTTATTTCCCTGGCATTGCTTGTCCTCGCCAGCCGCGCCATCAGGAAGGATGAATCGCTGGTGAAATCGGCTGACCGGCTGAGATAAGCTGATTTACCTGACTGAAACGAGACTGACTTGACGGGAACTTGACGAAAACTTGACGAAAACTTGGCTGGTGTGAAAGCAACGTGACATCCCTGACACAGGTGATAGGGGGAGCACGTGACAAATGCAGCATATTTACATCAGCAAATTATCACATCTTCACATCTTCACATCTGCACATCTGCACATTATCTCGGCACGTCGAGAACCTCCAGATCCCGCATATTTCCTTTATCAAAGACAAGACTGATCGCAGTGATTGATTTGTGAATTCCGTATTTTCCGGCGGCACCCGGATTGATGTGCAACAATCCGTACTTCTGATCGTAGATCACCTTCAGGATGTGGGAATGGCCGCAGACAAATAATTTTGGTCTTTCCTGTTCAATCATCAACCTGGCCCTGGGATCATAGCGACCCGGATACCCGCCGATGTGTGTCATCAGGACTTTGACCTGTTCAACTTCAAAGACCTCGGATCCGGAAAATTCGATGCGCACATCCTGGCCATCAATATTGCCATACACGGCCCGGAGTGTTTTTAATGTCCGCAGCTGATGTCCAACGGCGGCATGTCCCATATCTCCGGCGTGCCAGATTTCATCTACACCGGTAAAAAAATCGAGAACCTTCGGATGGACATAGCCATGGGTGTCGGAGAGGATACCAATCTTTAACATGGGACAAAGGTAGGAGTTTAGTATGACAAGGGACACGGGACGCGGAACGAAAAATCGGGACGCGGGACACGGGACGCGGGACAAAAAAACGGGACACGAGACACGGGACACGGGACAAAAAAACGGGACACGGGACACGGGACACGGGACACGGGACAAATGACGATTTTGGATTTACGATTTACGAATTGTGACCAATGCCTATTGCCTATTGCCTATTGCCATTTGCCTATTGCCTATTTACAGGTAACAAGTGAATTTATAATTTAATTTTGGATTACTTTTGGTCCGTAAACAAACGAACATGTTCCTTAGAAGATACTTTTTGATCATTGTGATGTTTTTGCTGGTATGTCCTGCAATTGGACAGTCATTGAAAATCATGACCTACAACATAAGATACGACAATCCGGATGATGGGGCGGATGCATGGCCAATGAGAAAGGCCTGGTTGTGTGAGCAGATCAAGACGGTCGGCCCGGATATTTTCGGTATCCAGGAAGGCCTGACTCAACAGGTAAAATATATCGACAGTGCATTTAACGGGTTCCGTCATATCGGGGTGGGCCGTGATGACGGCAAGGCGAAAGGTGAATTCTGCGCCATCTGGTACGATATAAAAAAATTCAGAATGGTCCGGCAGGGAAACTTCTGGCTGTCGGCAACCCCGGAGAAACCATCCATGGGATGGGATGCAGCGTGCATGCGTTTATGCACCTATGGCTTGTTCAGGGATATTCAAAGCGGGAAGAAGTTCTGGGTGTTCAATACACACTTCGACCACATCGGGGCCCAGGCACGGAAAAACAGCGCCCTGCTTATCCTCCAGCGAATCGCAGCCCTGAATAAATCTGGCTTCCCGGTTATCCTGATGGGTGATTTCAACGGCGATTCTGAAAGCGAACCTATCAAAATTATCTCAGGTAAAATGAAAGATGCAAAGAATGCTGATAAAAGCATGTCGATGGGCCCCGATGGAACATTCAATGGTTTCAATGCCCAAAAGCCTGCGATACAGCGTATTGATTTCATATTTACCGGTTATGGTGCAAATCCCGTAAACTATTTTGTAATCCGTGAAATGCGCGATGGCCGGTATGCCTCAGACCATTTCCCGGTTGCAGCAGGTGTGAATTTTTAGCATTCCTTCCAGTATTCAGTAAACACTTCATTCTAACCAGTAATCCAGTCAGGTTTTTTATCCTTGCATTGGTGAACTTGCAGGTTTATCATGTACATTTGTGCATTCATAAGGCATTCGCGATGGAGAAAGTGTTTATCCTCATATATGGGCTGGGAATTATTGCAGGGTTCATCCTGCTCTATTTCAGGCTTGGCCGGTCAGGCAATAAAAGGATCAGCGAGGAGATGGAGCAGCTTAAACAGCAGGTTGATATGCTCAGTAAGGAGAACGATTTGCTCCACAAGGATATTGATCTGCTCAGCAAAGAAAAAAGCGCCATCGGTGAACGTGCCAGGATGTTGCAGGAACAATCTGAACAGGCCAATCTCCAGATCAGGGAAAAAGATGCCTCCATCCTCGGATTGAACAACAATCTCACTACCAGTGTTACGGAATACAATAACCTGCAGAAAAAACTGGATGAGCAGAAAGCAGACATCGAAAAGCTCCAGGAGAAGTTTCGTGTGGAATTCAAGAATCTCGCCAATGAAATCTTGGAAGAAAAGACGCAGAAGTTCACCGAACAGAATAAGATCAAACTGGATGAAATTCTGAAACCGCTGGGCGAAAAAATCCGCGATTTTGAGAAAAAGGTTGAAGAGACCTATGACAAGGAGTCAAAGCAGCGGTTTTCACTGGAACGGGAGATAAAAAACCTCACCGACCTCAACCAGCAGATCAGCAAGGAGGCCAGCAACCTCACCAATGCGCTGAAGGGACAGGCAAAAACCCGCGGCAACTGGGGGGAGATCATCCTCGAAAGCATCCTCGAAAAATCGGGACTGACCCTCGACAGGGAGTTTTTCATCCAGCAATCCTATACCAATGAGTTCGGAAAACGGATGCAACCGGATGTGATCGTGGCCTACCCCGGCGAACGCAATGTGGTGATCGATTCCAAAGTATCGCTGGTGGCCTATGAAAGATTTGCCTCCGCCGAAACAAAGGAGGAACAGGAGCTTGCAGCCCGCGATCACCTGCTCTCAGTCAGGAACCACATTTCCGATCTCAGCAGTAAAAACTACCAGGATATCTATGCCTTGAAGAGCCTTGATTTCGTAATGCTATTCATGCCGATAGAGCCGGCTTACATGCTGGCCATGCAACATGATCCAAACCTCTGGAACTGGGCCTACGACCGGCGGATCCTGCTTATCAGCCCGACCAACCTCATTGCCGCACTGCGCATGATCGCAAACCTGTGGCGCGTGGAATACCAGAACAAGAATGCCATGGAGATTGCCCGCCAGAGCGGTGAACTGTACGATAAATTCACCGGTTTCCTCGAGGATCTGCAGGATATCGGAACCAAAATCGATGCAACCCGGAAGGTTTACGATGCCTCCATGAACAAACTTTCCACCGGCAAGGGCAACCTTATCAGGCGGGTTGAAAATATAAAATCATTGGGAGCAAAGGCGGGTAAGGAAATTCCAAAGTCCTTGCTTGATAAAGCAGAGGAGGAGCATGAGTGATTGACACTGGACGCGGGACACGGGACACGGAACACGGGACACGGGACACGGGACGAGTTACGATTGGCTAAGGGCCTGTTAAATTTATAAATACACCTATGAAAAAGGAGACCTACATTTACGGCATCAGGCCGACGATTGAAGCGATCAAATCGGGAAAAGAGCTGGAAAAGATTTTTCTGCAGAACGGATTGAAGGGGGATGGATTCCGCGACCTGTTCAGCCTGATCAAGGAGCTGGAGATTCCGTTTCAGTTTGTGCCGGTTGAAAAGCTTAACCGGCTTTCGCGGCAAAATCATCAGGGAGTTATCTCCTATGTTTCCGAAATAACCTACCAGCAAATCGAGGATCTCGTCCCCTTTGTTTTTGAACAGGGACGCCAGCCGCTTTTCCTCATTCTCGACCGGGTAACCGATGTGCGCAATGTAGGTTCGATTGCCCGTACCGCAGAATGTGCCGGGGTCGATGGACTCATCCTCCCGGCCAGGGGATCGGCACAGATTAACTCCGATGCCATCAAAACATCGGCCGGGGCCCTGTATAAACTCCCTGTCGTGCGCGCGCAGAATCTCAAAGAGACCATTCAGTTCCTGCGGAACAGCGGACTGACAATTATCGCGGCCACGGAGAAAACCGACAAGGAATACACTGCAACCGATTATAACCGGCCTATGGCGCTCATCCTGGGATCGGAAGGAGAAGGAATATCTGAGGAATACCTGAAACTCACCGACGAAGTGGTGCGCATCCCGCTTTTCGGAGAAATCGAATCACTCAATGTATCGGTTGCATCTGGTGTTATCCTTTTTGAAGCACTCCGCCAACGCAATTCAAAATAATGAAATACCTGTACAAATACACTCCGGAAATTATCCTGTTCATTTATATCCTGTTGTTCCTTGGATTTAAATCACCGGAGAAAAACTGGGACCGGGTGATCAACAGTGACGGAAAGGGTTACTATGCCTATCTTCCGGCGATCTTCATTTACCATGACCTGCAATTCAAATTCGTTGAACAGTACGAAGCGCAATATTACCCGGCAAACCGGTCGGTATTCAAGGAGTTCAGGAACGATGCCGGTCAGCGGAAGGTGAATAAATATTTTCCGGGCATGGCCATCATCTGGCTGCCCTTCTTCCTCTTCGGCCACCTGATGGCCTGGCTCGAGATCTTCCCCCGCGATGGCTACTCCCTGCCCTACCAGTATGCCATTGCCCTGTCGGCCTTGATGTTCCTGTGGCTTGGCGCCCGATGGCTTCAAAGACTTCTGAAAAAGCTTGGATCCGACGACCGGTCCGCTGCATTTATAACCCTTGTCATCACATTGGGAACCAACCTGATCTTCTTCACGCTGGTCGAACCCTCCATGACGCATGTATACTCCTTTGCCCTTATCACCGGTTTTGCGCTGACCACCTGGAAGATGTTCCACGAATACCGGCCCAAATGGTTTATCCGCTCCCTTTTGCTGCTCACCCTGATTTTCCTGATCCGCCCCACCAATGCGCTGATCATCCTGCTGGTACCATTCATGGCTGGGAGTAAGGATATCCTGGTCCAGACTATGCGGCAGGTGCTTTCCGAAAAGAAAACCCTTATCCGGGGATTAATACAGGCGTTGATTTTGCTGGCAGTTCCAATCGTTTTATGGTATCTGCAGGCAGGAAAGTTTCTGGTGTATACCTATGCTGATGAAAAACTGAATTTTTTGCAACCGCATATATGGAACATACTCTTCAGCTATAACCGCGGATGGTTCGTTTATACCCCCGTCGCATTTGTCTCCCTCTTCGGATTCCTCGGGCTTTACAGGCAAAATCCGTTCAGGTTTTACTGGCTCCTGGGCTTTCTGCTGATGTTCATCTATGTTGCCTCCTGCTGGTGGGTATGGTATTATGCCTCGAAATGCGGGCAGCGGGTATTCATCGATCTGTATGTGGCCATTGCGATTTTAATGCTCTATCTGTACAAGTCATTCCGGGCAGCCGTGTTCAAACGATTGCTGTCAGCTCTGTTTGTGCTTCTGATCGCGCTGAATCTCCTGCAGTTCTACCAGCATTCAAAATGGATCTTTCCTCCCTATAATATCACCAGTGCCATGTATTGGGATTCTTTTTTCAGCCTGTCGCAAAAAGCAAAAGTGTATATCCCTGAAGAAAGTGTAGCCGGCATCAAAACAATGTTCAATGATATGGAGGTTGACAAAGGCGGCGCCTGGATGAACCCGGGAACCCGCAACGACACCGTGTTTTTCAAGGGACGATGGTCGTCGAAGGTGGACAGGAAGATACCCTACAGCCTTGGCCTCGAAACCCGGCTCGATACCCTTTATACCACATCCAACAGGCTGATCAGGATCCATGCGTGGGTCCTTGCACCCAAGGAAACCACCGAAGCCACCATGGTGGTTGACTTTCAGGCGGACAGCAGAAGCTTGAGCTACAACCAGTTCATCCTGGAGAAATATGTTCCGGCAGATAAATGGACCCCCATCGAGGTGGCCTTCTACGTGCCGCGGAACCTACCTCCAAACGGTGCCGCCAAGATCTACTTTTTCAATCCGTCCCCCTTGTATAAACTATATATCGACGATCTGAAAATCGACTTCATCACATTGAAAGACGAACCGGACTACAGGAAGATCGAAGGAATCCTGTTGCCTGAAAAAATTGTTGATTAAAAAATAATGTGCTGATGTGCTGATGGGCTGATGGGCTGATGTGCTGATGGGCTGATGGGCTGATGTGCTGATGTGCTGATGTGCTGATGTGAAGATGTGAGGATGTGAGGATGTGAGGATGTGCTGATGTGCTGATGTGCTGATGTGCTGATGTGCTGATGTGAAGATGTGAGGATGTGAGGATGTGAGGATGTGAAGATGTGCTGATATGCTAATGTGCTGATGTGTTGATATTAGGGTGTGAGGATGTAATATTCTTTAATGCTGGAACACTTATTTGTCTATGTATATCATGAAAATACAAGGTACTGCTAAAGTCCCGGATTATATCCAGATCAGGGATAATGACTTTACCATGATCGCCTATTTCAAAATCACCAATCCAAAAACGGCACTGACCCGTTGCAATCTCATTCATAAAGCGGATGAAATCCTTGAAATCGCCAAGGGACTGGAATATGGAAAACTTGAAAAGCTGGATATAAATATTTAAATCTGTCAGTAAATTCTGAGAATTGAGTCCACTCCGAAAAGTAGGATCCATTGGATCCTGAGCGGAGCCGAAGGATCCTGAACAGTCAAAGGATCCTGAGCGAAGCCGAAGGATCCTGAGCAGTCAAAGGATCCTGAGCGGAGCCGAAGGATCCTGAACAGTCAAAGGATTCTGAGCGGAGCCGAAGGATCCTGACCGTCTCACTCTGCAGTGACAAACTGATCCAAGGTGACCGGAGGCTGACGTATAGGAAAAATCATTACATTTGTTGGACCCAATCAACAATTATGAGTGGCGAACGCATTATCGAACTCGACAAAGTATCTGTTTATCAGGCGGAAAACCTTATTCTGGCGAATGTCACTCTATTTATCAGCAAAGGCGAATTTTTGTACCTGATCGGCAAGACCGGCAGTGGAAAAAGCAGCCTGCTGAAGACCATTTATGCCGAGTTGCCTGTAAGGATAGGCACGGCGCGGGTTGCAGGATACGACCTCAGGATGCTGCGCATAAAGGATGTCCCCTTCCTCCGGCGGAAACTGGGGATCGTTTTTCAGGATTTTCAGTTGCTTATGGACAGGTCGGTCAACGACAACCTTTTCTTTGTCATGCATGCCACTGGTTGGAAGGACAAACGTAAAATGCAGAAACGGCTCCTGGAGGTGCTGGCAAAGGTAAACCTTGGAAATAAGGGAGCCAAAATGCCTCACCAGCTATCGGGTGGCGAACAGCAGCGGGTTGCCATTGCCCGCGCTCTGGTAAATGATCCCGAGGTCATCCTGGCCGATGAACCGACAGGCAACCTTGACCCGGAAAGTTCAGAGGGAATTATCAGCCTGTTGATGGATATTTCAAAAACAGGACGGGCAGTGATCATGGCGACACATAATTATACCTTTTTCGACAAATACCCGGCTCGCACCCTGATGTGTGAAAAAGGAAAGGTGATCCCGGCTTAAGTTCTAACCAACCCGTATGCATCCCTGATGCTTAAGAATGGCAAGGTGATTCCTGCTTAATTTCTAACCACTCCGTATGCACACCTGAAAAGAAAAAAGGGAAGGTGATCCTGCTTAGGCTCCCAATGTTGCAACCATCACAGCTTTGATGGTATGAAGCCTATTCTCGGCCTCATCGAATACGATGGAGGCGGGAGATTCGAAAACATCCTCCGTAACTTCAAGTCCATCAAGGTTATATTTTTTGAAAATATCAAGCCCCACTTCAGTGTCCTTGTTATGAAATGCGGGAAGACAGTGCATGAATTTCACTTTAGGGTTACCCGAAAGTTTCATCATTTTTGAATTCACCTGGTAAGGCAACATCTCCTTGATGCGCTCATCCCAAAGTTCTTTGGCTTCACCCATCGACAACCATACATCAGTATACACAAAGTCGACACCTTTCACGCCCTCTTCAACGCTTTCGGTCAAGGTAATTTTTGCGCCGGTTTCTTTGGCAATTGCGAGGCATTTATCAATCAGTTCCTGCTCAGGCCAGTATTTTTTCGGGGCACAGGCGCGGAAATCCATTCCCATTTTGGCAGCGCCCACCATCAGGGAATTTCCCATGTTATTGCGGGCATCGCCACAATACACGAAGGCAACCTGGTGCAATGGTTTATCCGAATGCTCGATCATGGTCAGAAAATCGGCCAGGATCTGGGTCGGATGAAATTCATTGGTTAATCCGTTCCAAACAGGAACGCCGGCATACTTGCCAAGCTCTTCCACGATGGACTGACCGAAACCACGGTATTCGATGCCGTCATACATCCTGCCCAGCACACGGGCAGTATCTTTCATCGTCTCTTTTTTACCAATGTGAGAGCCTTCAGGTCCCAGGTAGGTAATGCGGGCACCCTGGTCGAATGCGGCAGTTTCAAACGCACATCGTGTACGAGTGGATGCCTTCTCAAAAATCAGGGCAATATTCTTTCCCTTTAAACGCGGCTGCTCCGTGCCGGCGTATTTGGCTTTTTTAAGATCCATGGAAAGATCCAGTAAAAATTTGATTTCCTGCGGTGTAAAGTCCAGCAGTTTGAGAAAATTCCTGTTGCGAAGATTAAAAGACATAGGGGAGAATTTTGGATTTACGATTTACGAATGCAAATGACAAGTGACAAATGACCAATTACAAATTACCAATGACCAATGACCAATGACCAATTACAAATTACCAATGACCAATGACCAATGACCAATGACCAATTACCAATTACCAATTACCAATTACCAATTGCCGATAGGTTTTGCAAAATTATTAATTTCCCTGATGCCGGCAAATTGAAAATTGAAAATCGTAAATCGTAATCGCAATTTGAAATCATAATTCGGAATTCGGAAACGTAAACCGTAATTCATAAATCGTAAATCGTAAATGGTAAATCGTAAATCGTAAATATTATTACTCCGGTATTACCC
>Ga0074195_1004411_pt1 | contig 11618 bp, 7 predicted proteins | sample EPASupsiteHSE623_FD_64525 | JGI IMG/M metagenome (GOLD analysis project Ga0074195, IMG submission 64525) | Bioremediated contaminated groundwater from EPA Superfund site, New Mexico - Sample HSE6-23 | ecosystem: Environmental > Aquatic > Deep subsurface > Groundwater > Contaminated ...
TCCGTTACAGTTATACCGATGGGTCCGGATGGACGACGACCGCCGGTACCAGCTTCACCGCGGCTACCCTTACCGCCGGTACTTATACCCTCTATGTGCAGGGCAGAGATACGGCCGGTAACTGGTCGACGAGCGGCAGTTTCGCCATCACGATCGATCTCACCGCTCCGGCTGTAGCGATCGATGCAATCAATGCCTGTACCCGTAAATTGACCGGAGAGACCGTGGCTTTCACCATTACCGGCGACTATAGCGCGACCACCTGTCGGTTGGATAAGCCCAACGCGACCTTCACTGAAGGTCCCTGTTCTTCTCCGGCCGCACTAACCCTCAACGGCGGCGACGGCACCTATACCGTTACCGTTACGGCAAGCGATGCGGCAGGCAACAGCCATAGCGATGCACGAACGATCGCGCTCAGAACAGAGACCCCGAACCTTACCTGGTATCTGCCGCCAAACAACACTTCTTGGAAGAACACCACCGATGTCCCGACCTTCCAGTTCCGCGTCAACAACATGGAAAAAGATATCGTGGTGGAGCTCTGGGACAACGATGCCGGAGTGAAACTGGCCGAAGCGACGACCGCCGGGTCGCTTTGCAACGCGACCGAAACGGTGATCATCGCCCATGCCCCGGCCGACAAATGCGCGAAATACAACCTCTATGCGAAGCTGACCGACGCGACCGCTTCGACCGACCGCTACACCGATAGCAGGGTCGCACTTCCGGCGACCACACGCGCATTCACCGTCGACCGGACAAAACCGACCATCACCGCGATCACCATCACCAGCGATGCCGACAGCAACAATGTGCTGGTCCCCGGAGAAGATACCGCGATCGGCGCCGGCATGCAGGCGAACATCACCGTAACGGTCACCGATGGGGCCAACTCGGCGGGGTTGGTCGGCAGAACGCTTACCCTTACCAACAAGACCTACAGCACCTCTTCGACCGCGCTCATAGTTGAAGATGCGGGCGTTTACAAGGCAGTTTTCACCAACCTGACGATACCTGAAGCGGGGAACAACCTCGGTGCGACCATTTCCGACTGTAACAATACTCCCGCCGACGAGGTAACGAAGAGCATCACCGTTGATACGATCGCCCCTTCGATATCGATAACCGGTCCGATCGGTTCAACCCCCGCACAGCCGCTCTGGCTTACCGCGCTGGAAGACGCCGATGACGATGGCCTTATCGAAAATGTCGATCTCGCCTTCACGATCAGCGGTGATTGGAACGGCTCAGATCCGACCGTTACCCATACGGTGTACGACTACAGTGATGTGCTCGTTTCGGGTCCCGACGCACTGACCACCATGACGATCGTCGGCAACAATGTCGCCGTGCCGCTTCCCGCGCTCGGATACAACAAACACCGCTTCTCGGTGACCGTCAGCGACGCGAACGGTAACAGTTCGACCACGACCCGTACCTACGAGGTCGACGCGACCGTTCCGTATGTCGCGGTCAACGGGCTCGCCCGCGGCGATACCATAGACAACGCCGACGACATCTCCCCGGCGGGTGGCATCCAGTTCCGCACCAATCTCTCTTTCTCCGATTATGTCGCCACCCTCGATACCTTCTCGATGATCGCGGTTCCGATAACCGCGCTGGACGGCATAGAGGATACCCTGCGCTCCCGCGTTGAGATCAGTGATCTGGTAACACGGACCGTCAATCCCGAAGATTATCCGACCGTCAGCGATGTTCCCGACCACATCCAGTTGGGTAACGGCTGGTGGCGTCTCCAACTGGTCCTTACCGATTCGCATCAGAACAGTTATGATACCATGCTGGGTGACGATCCGGCGCTCGCCTGCACCGATTGTCTTGACGTACAGGTGGTGAGCGCGGCCGCTGATATCGCCGCGCGCAAGTGGGCGGATGGGTCCAACATCAACGGCACACCGGCAAGCCCGACCTGGTTCACCGCCGGCCAGATAGTCGACACCAATAAGGTGAACATCGCCGTGACGACCGACGCTCCCGACGGCAGCCCGGTTGACATCACCGTCAACGGCGGCACCACCTACAGCGGCACCGTTTCAGGCGGCATAGCGATGTTCGGCCTCAACGCCTATGCCACGATCCAGATAACGCTCGGCGGCGCCGAGAACGCGATGTTGATAGAGATCGATAACGGCGTCGAGGCTTCGTCGGTCACCTACTATATCCGTGCCGATGAGACCGAACCTTCCGTCGATGCGGCGACCGGCATGAATCCGGTGCCGTATGTCAACGGTTCGGATGAATGGGAGGTCGGCTACGGAAAAGCCGATGACACGCTGAACGTTGCGACCACCGATGTCCTTGAACTCGGTAACGCCTCCACCAAACAGCTGATATTCACCATCACCGGCATCACCGATATCGGACAGACCGATTTCGGTACCGTCGAGATCGTCGACGCCGGGTCGGGACTTTCGGGCATCGGACCGGCTCCTTCGGCCTTGGAGACCGCCATCACGCAGATCGGCAGCGATTTTGTCGCGAAGTTCGACGGCATCAGTTTCGATGATGTCGAACCGGACGGTCAGACCGACTATGTGTTCGATATTCTCGTGACCGAGATGCCGTCGGGCAACACATTCCGGCAGACCGTACACCTCCACCTCGAACTGGAAGTGCCGATCGCTCTTTCCGACCTTTCCCTGACCTATAATAGGGGGCGCGGTAAGGTGTCGGCGACGTGGTCAACGGTCGCGGGAAATGATTCTTCTTATGCAGGCGATTACCAAGGCAAGATCCACGAGTATAAGGTCCGGTATGAAAAATACAGCACGAACTGCACGATCGACGACAGCGATACCGATTTCCTTAACGGCACGGTTCCCTATGTCGAACGGGCCGGTGGCGTGCCGAAATATGTGACGGTCACCACCAGCGTGACCAGCGACGATACCATAGAACCCGCATGGCCGATCACCGATCCGGCTCCGGCATCGATCACCTATAACTTCTTTGTGAACAAATTGACGGAAGGCTCTCAAACCGCCGATATTCATAAAGATACCGACAACTATTGCGCCGGAGTTCGCGCTATCGACAAGGTTTATGCAACCGACGGCTATGCACTGGAGTCAAATTTAGGAGAACCGTTCGTAAAGGATCAGGGAGCCATGGCCTTTTCTCAATCGACCACCTTAATTACCGATTCCACTGGTTCTCATGGAACTATCATTAAGGTTATTGGCGACATGAACACCGATGGCCGTTCAGATTTCATCTGGTCTGATCCGCCTGTCGGGACTACCCCCAATAGAGGGCTGGTCAGCGTGTTCATTTCATCAGCTACCACTCCGACCAAAATCGATCTGGTGAAGCCCGCAGGAGCAGGTGATTTGTTTGGAAACAAGGTAGCCACTGGTGATTTTAATGGTGATTTAAAGTATGATGTCGCTGTGTCCGATAACAGTTCTCCTAAGAATATACATCTTTATTACGGTGCTGGCGACACGATTTCAACTACTAGAGGAGATGTTTTTACCGCAGCCGTAACAACCGACATAGAAGGCATTGGCGATTATAATGGCGACGGTTGTGACGATATAGCCGTTGGTGATTATTTATATGATGATGGCGCTAATACCGATGCGGGAAAAGTCCGCATAATATGGGGCGCAGGCTCGGGCTGTGCCGGAAATTATACAACAGGAGCCGGCATTGATATCTTCGGTGTTGCCAACGGAGACAAATTTGGCTATTCTATCCGCAAGATCGGCAATGCGAATGGCGATACTGCTTCCGGCAAACCACTCTTTGACCTCGCCATCGGTAATTATGACAATGTTAGTAATCAGACAAAAGTGAAATTCATTTACGGAACCACATCCACGGCGGATGTTCGTCCAACATCCTACGACATGACCATCGCGGGCCTTGGACAAACACGGACACTTCAATACGGAAACCTTGACGGCGATTCTTACGATGACGTTGTCCTTATCGAATCCGGCTATACAAGGATAATGAAAGGTTCCGACTCCGGCATTTCAAAACCCGCATCATGGACCGCGAATGTTGATTCTATCGCATATAGTGCCATCATGACCTCTTTGGGATATGCGCTAGGCTCGGGGTACGGTGTTGGGACTTCGGGACAAATGCAAGATATTGATGGCGACGGGCAAATTGATCTCTTTGCAGGACAAGCGAATGCGCAACTTCTTTTCAGCGGGAACGGCACCATCGTGACCTTGCATCCTAGTATATATTGGCCGATCTCCATTGGAAATGGCTCTGCCGCATATACAACATTAAAAAATTATGGTGTTTTTATCTGTGATAAGAACACTAATAAAGGTGGGTGTGTTCTTTACTATAGATAAAGGAGGAAAGAAATGACCGTGCCCTACGCCACCCCGAAAATAATATCAGAAATCGCTATGAGCCAAAAGATGATTTATGCAGGATGCAACATTGAAAATGACTGGGATGAGACAGATCCTTGTTTTTCTAGTCCTTTGACTTCTTAATTCAGCTTGCCTCTGGTTAACATCGGCACCTTTCATTTTTCTATTCCCGAAGAAGTTTGTTGTTCTTTCTTTTCTCCTTTCTTTTTACAAGAAGCTTCCGCAGAGATAGATTTCCATGTAAAAATCACCAACGATATTCCCTCTTACTGCTATATTTTGGGGAAAGATGGTTTTTTGAAAATTCCATCCTCTCACTTCGAACTTTATTTAGAGCGATCTTTGGCTCATATAGGATTGCTTCGAAGAGAAACATATCTCGTGATTCATTCTGCTTTGTTACAAATGAACCATAAGGGCTATCTCTTTCTCGGAAAATCAGAATCGGGGAAAAGTACGCTTTCCCAGAAAATGAGCAGAGTTTCTATCCTTGGCAGCGATGAATCCAATATAATAACCGAAAAAAACAAGGAGTATTATGCTCTTTCCACGCCTTTTGGCTCTTTTAAAAAAAGAGTTGTTGTCCCCCAAAAGATAGAAGCTCCTCTTGAACGAGTTTTTCTTTTAGAGAAAGAATTTCTTCGGCCCACATGGAAAGAACATCTTATAGACCGCGATATGCTGTGGCAATTTCTTGTGACCGGACAAACCAAGTATCCCAAGGCTGAACTTTCTCTTTATGCAAAATACAACGCTATGGTTAATACCTTTGCTAATAAATGCGAAGCTTACATTCTCCATCATAATATGGCCAGCACTCCGGAACAAGTAAAAGAGGTAATTACGGATGAATCCTGATTACGGCTCGGCACTGATAGAGCTTACGACCCAGTGCAATCTTTCCTGCGCGCATTGCGTGCACCCAGAAAATGGCCAACAAACACTTGATAAGATATCTTTGGCAATAATAGAAAAAGTTCTTGATTCTCTCGTTGAGGCAGGGATCCTTTCTCTTACCCTAACCGGAGGCGAACCCCTTCTTTGTTCTTCTCTTTTTGATATCATAGCTCTTGCTCGGAAAAGAAAATTTCTGGTGAAGATAAAAAGCAACGGACAGCTTTTGGATGAGACAATGGCGCACCGACTCAAAGAGGCCGGTGTTTTCGCGGTTGATATCTCTCTCTATAGCTATGAAAGCGATTATCACGACCACATTACACAGTGTCCGGATAGTTTTCGTCGTTCTTGCCAAGCAGTAAAGAATATTCTCTTGGCCGGAATGAAAGGGCGCATTCTTACCTCTCTGTTTCATCCCCTAATAGACCTCAACATGATGAGTCTTTTTGCTAAGACATTTCCTGTTCCGATAGTGTACGACCCTTTAGTGCACGACACTTTCGACCATCGAAGAATCATTGATAATCTTTCTTTGACCCGCGAAGAAATGAGAACTTATATCCGCTACATGGTTCGCCTTGGCGAATATCGTATTGATATGGAACCTCAACAACGTCAATTATGTAAAATAGGGACCCATAAAACAATCTATATTGATTACGCCGGGAACTTCAAACCTTGCGGGAACTATCCTGTTGTTACTGGCAACATCATGACCACTACCGTTGAGGAAGTTCTTGCCGCGTGGCGTTCGTTGCGTGAAAACCTCGATGCGCACCGCCCTTGTACGTCCTGTGAGATTTCTCACTATTGTCATCCTTGCGTTGCCATCTCTTTCCTTGAAACGGGCGATGCCTGCGGCTGTAGCCCACGACTGCGCCGCTTTGCAGAGGCATATCGCGATGTGGTGCGTGAAATAAAAGAGAACACCTAATGGACCCTTTTCCTCTCGACCGACTTATAGAGACTTTCTCCACCGGCGGCGGTCCCGGCGTCGTGCTTTTCGGCGCTCAGAACTCCATGCTTCCTTCCATTAAACCCGGAGAACTCATCCACATCGCGCCGGTAAGCCGTGATCATCTGCGTCCCGGCGATGTGGTGGTCTTCCGTGCCGGAGCTGCGTTCGTTGCTCACCGGCTGGCGTGGAAGCGAGACTTCGTCGCATTGACCAAAGGCGACAACAACGCTTATTGCGACCCGCCGATATCGGTGTTCGATATCGTGGGTGTGGTCGAAGGAAAAAGTTCGCGGTGGACGTTCTTCTATTATCTGGTGCGGAACCGCCTGCGCCACTACACGCCGCGCCCAATGCGCCTGTTGTTCTCGGAGTTGAAGAATAAACTGCTCAGCCGAAAGCGAATGGAACACATATGACCATCAGGCGCCCCGGCATTCTTTTTGAGATCGCGGATCGGTGCGATGCGCGGTGTCTGCACTGTTACCAGCCAAGGGAATGCGACCACCGGCTGATGTCACTCACCGAGATCGAACGGGTGCTCGACATTCTCGCCGAAAACGAATATCTCGATGTCACCTTCAGCGGCTATGAACCCTTCACCAATCCCGACCTGTGGGAGATCCTCGCGGCGGCCCGCAAACGTCGTTTCTTCGTCAATCTGAAGACCAACGGCCTCCATCTGTCGGTCGAGAATGTCACGCGACTGAAGGCGCTGCATGTCGGCACGGTCCATGTATCCATCTATTCGGCCGACCGCGATGAGCATGATCGCCGTGCCGGTGTTCCCGGCGCGTACGACCGCATCTTGGCGGGCCTCGTCCTTCTGCGCGAGGCGGGCATCAAGATAGTGCTCGCCGCGCCGCTTCTGCATCCGCTCCCCGATCTCGCGCAACTGACCGCTTTTGCCAAGGAGCGCGATCTGCAACTGGTCATCGACTACAGCATCTTCAGCTCTTTCGACAAACGGCCCGAGGTCGAAGCGGTGAAGTTGATCGACGACGAACTTGAAGCGGCGCTCCGGTTCCAACACGGCGTTGAGGGTGACGATATGGACTTTTACGCGCCGAAGGAGGCTTCGTTCCTCTGCCACTACGGCGATCCTTCCACTTTCCGCATAGACGGTGCAGGCGACATCTACGCCTGCGGCAAATGCACCCTGCCGCTCGGGAACCTGCTGACCGACGACTTTGCTGCACTGGTGCGAAAGGCGGCCGCGGAACGGCCGATCATCATCCGCGACCGTGAATGCAACACCTGCGACCTGTTCGCGTACTGTAGTCCTTGTCCCGCCGAAGCGTTATTGGAGGGTGGCTCTCTGTACGGCTGTTCGGCGGTACGCAAACGGATCGCCCAGATCAAACGTCGGATCAGCAGAAGCGGGGCCGCCAAGAAGACAGATAATACCGCGGAGGACCCGTGTCAGATCTGAAGACCCGTTGTTTTGCGATAGCGGGTTATCTCTTAAAAATATCGTATGTCTCTCGGGTGATATTCCCTGTTCCGTTCCGGTTGTTTGAGAACGGCTCAAGACAACAAGACTTCTTCGTGCCGGTGACCGCACAGGAAAAAGCCGACATCAATAATCTTCAGCGCATCAACGGTGCCTGGCAGATCTCTCAACACCGGCCCTATCTTTATCTGCCCAAGGTGCTGGCTTACGAGGGATTCGAGCACGAAGACTTGTTCCTGCTTCTCCATTCCTGTTTTCTGGTCGACTGCGACGGTGGCGGACACCTGTTCCTCGCGACCTCCGGGACCGGCAAGAGTACGCTCGCCCGCAAGATGCGCGGCCTCATGACCGGCGGCAACGACGAAACCAATGTCCTGTGCCGCCGCAACGGTATTCTTTACGGTTATTCGACACCCTTCTACACGATACCGAAACTCAAACAGGCGGTCATCTCCAACATCACCGCGCCGCTCAAAAGGATCTACCTGCTCCAGAAAGAAAGCGACGCTCATTCACACATCGGCGCAGCGATCGCCGGAGATGCGCTCTGGCGGTATCTTGTAGAAGGTCAGGTGGGAACGCCCTACACCCGTCGCGAATACTTTGGCGCCTATCATCGCATGGTGAACGATCTCTGCGACCACCACCCCGTCCATCCGTTCCAGCACAACCTGACCGATCCGCCCGAACGGATCGAGGCGCTTCTCAGAAACAGCGACCGGTAAAACAGACCAAAAGGATCGTTAGTAAGCCCCTGCCTACCTGTATCGATAAGCCTTGGCCTACAAGTTTTGTTTTTTTTAAGCAAACTCATTACCCCTCATAATTACAGCCCTTTTCACATTAAGGACCGTCGAGTATGTTTATATCCAAAGTATTTTCGGTGTGTTATAAAATTCTTTCTATTGACAAAGTTTTCTCTTGAGGATATACTGTCGTTGTTTTGTTTGTTGAAAAAAGATATTTGTTGGAACTAGGATGAGTTGTCGCGGTTACGAAAAACCTATCATAATTGAAGAACTGGTACTGGAAAAAGAAATTCTCTTCGCGTGTATCTTCCAGAACCTAAAAAAGTGCGAACCTATCTGCCACAATCCCGGACAAAGCGCCGGGGGGCCTTGCTGACCGTCGAACATCGCAAACATCCCCTCTTCTTGCTTTTCCCAACTGAAAAAGATATAAATCAGCGACACGATTGCTTGTGGTGGGGAAATGAAGAAGAACGCGCAGAATGACAAGACGGCTATACTCATAGTAGAAGACGATCCTGCATTATCAAGCCTCATCGAGATTTCACTCAAAGAACACGGATGGGGAACGATGCGGGTTTTTTCCGGCACCGAGGCACTGGAAAAGATAAAAGAGGGCCGCCTGGATCTTCTGCTCCTCGATTATTCTCTGCCCGATATGTCGGGCGCCGGATTCATCGATACCGCCGAACGGACGAACGTTTCATTACCGCCCTTCATCGTGGCGACCGGCCGCGGAGACGAGCGGATAGCGGTCGACATGATGAAACGGGGGGCCCGTGACTATATCGTCAAGGACTCGCAGTTCCTCAACACCCTGACCATAGCGGTCGAACGGACGCTGGAACAGCTGGAAACGGAGCGGCGGCTGAGAGAGACCGAGCAGCTCCTGCGGGAACATGACGCGGAGCTCATCGCCTCCCGGGAACAGCTACAGATATTCGCCGCCCGGCTGCTCATCGTACCGGAACAGGAGCGGGCCCGCATCGCCCGCGAGATCCACGACCTGCTGGCGCAGGATCTGATCCGCTTGAAGATAGATCTGGTCTGGCTGAGCGGCCAACTCGCCAAAATGAACCCGATCCCTGTTCTTCTCAAAGAACGGATCGTCGAGATGATCCAGATAGCGGACGGCGCGATCACCTGCGTGCAAAAGATCGCCACCGAATTGCGACCGGCGGTGCTCGACAGTCTCGGGCTGTGCGCCGCGGTGGAATGGCAGGTCCGCGAATTTCAAGAACGCACCAACATCCGTTGTCGCACGACCGTCCCGGAAAACGATGTCCCCGTAGACAGAGATTCCGCCATCGCTCTTTTTCGCATCCTACAGGAAAGCCTCAACAACGTGAGACGACACGCTAACGCCACCCAAGTCGATGTCCTTCTGCAACGAGAGACCGGACAGTTGATCCTACGGGTCCGCGACAACGGATCGGGCATCAACACCAAGGCGCTGAAAGACCCCCTCTCCATTGGACTGACCGGTATGCGGGAACGAGCGATGCTCCTTGGCGGGCAGATCGAGATCAAAGGTAGGCCGGGAGCAGGCACGACGGTCGAGGTCCGATTGCCGCTTTCGAAAATAGGAAAAAAACGGGAGGCGACTCCGTTATGAAGATCCTGATCGCGGACGATCATGCCATCGTGCGGAAAGGGTTAGCCCAGCTTTTGGCCGACGAATTCCCCGGCGTATTGATCGGACAGACCGCCGGCACGCAGGAAACGCTCGCCGAGCTGTCGCTCCAACGATGGGACGTGCTGGTCCTCGACATCTTCATGCCGGGATCCGGCGGACTGACGGTGCTCGATGAGGCGCGACGATCCCGTCCGGAAATGCCGGTGCTGGTCCTGAGCACCGCCCCGGAAGAGCAGATGGCGGCACGGGTCCTGAAAGCGGGGGCGAGCGGCTATCTCAATAAACAGTGCGCACCCGAAGAATTGGTCAATGCGGTCAGAAAGGTTCTCGCTCACGGCCGTTATGTCAGCGCCACGATGGCGGAACGGCTCGCCGGTGATATCGGCCGGCCCGAAAGATCCCTGCAGGAAGAACTCTCCGATAGGGAATATACCGTCCTGCGTATGCTCGTGGCGGGCAGGTCGATCAAAGATATCGCGGCCGAACTGAATGTCAGCCCGAAAACGGTGAGCACCTTTCACACCCGGATATGGCATAAGCTCCGCGTCACCAACGACGCCGACATGGTCCGTTACGCGCTGGATCACGGCATCTCCTGACCGTTTCACGCTCTTCGTAAGCGCAATCCTACAAAAGAAAAAGCCGCGTCCTACAGAAAAATGACCGTGAAAAAGATATTCTGTTCCTTGTGAGGCGGATGGTCCGGGAATGGAAAATGGAGGTCGTCATGAAAAGAATGGTTGGGCTTGGCACATTAGTGTTGATGGCTGTTCTGGCCTTCTCTTGCGGAGGCGAGAACCCGGAAGAAATGTTCGCCATTTCGCTCTCCGGCCGCACCGCGACGGTACCCGTGACGGTAAGCAATATCATAGAGGTCAATCAGAAAGCGGCCAACTTCGGCATTGCGGTCACCTCAGTGGGCGATGTGAACGGTGACGGCTACGACGATGTAGCGGTCGGCGCCAACTTTTACGACAACGGCCAGACCGACGAAGGAATGCTGTTCATCTATCATGGAACGGCAACCGGTATCAAGACCCCCTATGCCATACGGCTCGAATCGAATCAAAGGGACGCCCGCCTCGGTTGGTCGGTCGCCTCTGCGGGCGATGTGAACGGCGACGGGTACGGCGATGTGATCGTCAGCGCGTACCGGTACGACAACGGCCAGCTCGACGAAGGGATGGTGTTGATCTATCACGGATCGGCTGCCGGTATCGGCCCTGCTTACGCCCGACGGCTCGAAGTTGATCAGGCGAACGCCTCTTTCGGCATTTCGGTCGCGTCGGCAGGCGATGTGAACGGCGACGGTTATGATGATGTGGCGGTCGGCGCATTCTTGTACGACAACGGCCAGGCCGACGAAGGCGCCGCGTTCATCTATCACGGCTCGGCCACCGGCGTCGGCACGCAGTATGCCCGGAGATTGGAAATGGATCAGGCGGGCGCGTGGTTCGGTTATTCGGTCGCATCGGCGGGCGATGTGAACGGCGACGGCTTCGGCGGTGTGGGCGCCGGGGCGGGTCTGGAAGAGAACGGCCAGGCCGCGCCAGGGGGCGCGCGC
>Ga0074195_1004412_pt1 | contig 11611 bp, 7 predicted proteins | sample EPASupsiteHSE623_FD_64525 | JGI IMG/M metagenome (GOLD analysis project Ga0074195, IMG submission 64525) | Bioremediated contaminated groundwater from EPA Superfund site, New Mexico - Sample HSE6-23 | ecosystem: Environmental > Aquatic > Deep subsurface > Groundwater > Contaminated ...
CGCGGAATCGGAATCGAACATCAGGCGGGGATGCCCGCCCAGCACTGCCCGCCGCAGGGCCTCCCGGTCGCGGGGCGTCTTGGCGATCGGCTTGCAGAACAGATGCGGCTGGAGCAGACCGCCGGCGACATCGTCCAGGGTGATCAGCAGGTGGTGGAGGGTGACGGTGGCGGCGACCGTATCGAATTTTTCCAGAAACTCGACCGCCGCCGCAGTGGTGATATGTTCCATCACGATCCGCAAGCGAGGGAAGGTCTCGGCCAGCCATTGGTAGACGGCGAGAAATTCCCGTTCCCGATCCATGACAAAGCCGCCGGTTTCGCCGTGCACCAGCAGGGGAATATCCAATTCCTCCAACAGGGCGACGGTCGGACCGATCCGGTCGAAATCGCGCACCCCGGCCTCGCTCTGGGTGGTGATCCCGGCCGGATAGAGTTTCAGGCCGATGATCTCGTCTCTGGCCTCGACCAGCTCTTCACGGCTGTAGTCGCGGAAGAACAGGGTCATGAAGGGGGTGAAAATGTCGCTGCCGCAGGCATCGGCAATGGCGGATCGATAGCTGCGCAGCCGCGCCAGGCTGTCCACCGGCTCGATCAGGTTGGGCATGACCACGCCGCCGGCGAATTGGGCGGCGCTGAAGGGAGTGACCAGACGCAGCATCTCCCCTTCGCGCAGGTGGAGATGCATGTCCAGGGGGGTGTCGAGGATGAGGCTCATCGATTAACAGGGGTTGAGGTTGATTGATGGCCCGAAATATCCGGGGTTATTTTTTTGGCGGCAGGAGATCGGTGATCGAGCCGTCGACCATCTCGGCGGCAAAGGCGAAGGTTTCGGCAAGGGTCGGGTGGGCATGGACGGTTTTGCCGATGTCCTCGGCATTGGCCCCCATTTCCAGGGCGAGTACCGCCTCGTGGATCAATTCCCCGGCATTGAGCCCGCAGATGCCGGCGCCGAGGATGCGGCCGGTGGCCGCGTCGAACAGCACCTTGCTCACGCCATTACCGGCACCGGCGCTGAGGGCGCGGCCGCTGGCGCCCCAGGGAAATTTCCCTTTTTCAAAGGCAATCCCCTGCTCTGCCGCCTCCTTCTCGGTCAACCCCATCCAGGCCACCTCGGGTGAGGTATAGGCCACCGAGGGGATGGTCAGCGGCACGAAGGCCGATTTCCGCCCGGCGATCACCTCCGCAGCCACCTTGCCCTGATGGCTGGCCTTATGGGCCAGCATTGGTTCGCCGACCACGTCGCCAATGGCGTAGATATGCGGCTGTGCGGTCTGCTGCCGCTCGTCGACGGGGAGAAAACCGCGCTCGTCCAGTGCGAGTCCGAGAGTCTCCAGGCCAAAGCCCTGGGTGTTGGGCCGCCGTCCCACCGCCACCAGCACGGCATCGAAACTCTCGGTCCCTGACGTCTTGCCGGCGAACACCACCTCGATGCCCGCCGTACCGACGCTCATTGTCTCCACCTTAGTTTCGGTCCAGATGCGGTATTTTTTCTTGAGCTTCAAGAAGAGCGGCTGCACCAGGTCGCGGTCCGCAGGCGGAATGATCTGAGGCTGCATTTCGACGATGGTGATCGTGGAGCCGAGCGCACTGTACACCTGGGCCATCTCCAGGCCGATGATGCCACCGCCGACGATCAGCAGCCGCCCCGGCACCGTGGTTAGGGCCAAGGCATCGGTGGAGTCCCAGATGCGGGGATCGTCGGGAGCACCGGGCAGGACAAAGGGATGCGAACCGGTGGCGATGACCGCATCGGCAAAACTGACCCGGGTGTCGCCCTCCTTGCCCCGGACCAGCAGGGTCTGATGATCGACAAAGGCGCCATGGCCGATGAGCCGGGTTATCTTGCGGGCCTTGCACAGGCTGTCGAGCCCGTTGGTCAATTGGGTGACAATCCCGGCCTTGTGGCTGCGCAGCGCTTCGATATCGATCTGCGGCGTCCCGAAGCGCACCCCGAATGTACTCGCCGCCTCGGCCTCTTCGATCACCGCGGCCGCATGCAGCAGGGTTTTCGAGGGAATGCAGCCGATATTGAGGCAGACCCCGCCCAGCCGGCCGCCCTGTTCGATCAAACAGACCTCAAGCCCCAAATCGGCAGCGCGAAAGGCTGCGGTGTAGCCGCCCGGACCGCCGCCCAGAACCGCGACCCCGGTTTTCAATTCCTGCACCATATCATGCCTCCTTATGCAAACGATGGACCGCCGTTATATCAGGATTCGCTTGAGTTCTTCAAGAAAGAGTCGCAGGGTCCGGCAGAACCGGGCCGCCTCGGCGCCGTCGATAATTCGGTGGTCGTACGAAAGGGAGAAGGGCAGCATCAGCCGGGGAACAAAGGCCTGGCCGTCCCAGATCGGTTGCATGGCGGATTGCGCCAGGCCGAGGATGGCTGCCTGCGGCGCGCTGACCAAGGGAGTGAAGCCGGTACCGCCGATCCCGCCGAGGCTGGAGAGGGTGAACGAGGCCCCTTGCAGCTCGTCGATGCCCAGCTTACCCGCGCGGGCAGCCGTGCTTAATCGACCCAACTCCGTTGCAATCTCGCGCAACCCCATCCGGTCGGCATGCTTGAGCACCGGCACGACCAACCCCTGAGGGGTGTCGACCGCGATCCCGATGTGATAGTAGCGCTTGAGGATGACCTTCTCTCCAGGCACCAGGGAGCTGTTACACAGGGGATGGACCCGCAGGGCGGCCACCACGGCCTTAACCGCGAACACCAGCGGGCTGAACGAACGCTCTTCCTCGTCTTGCAGTTGCCGGCGGAACCGGTCGAGTTCGGTGATATCGGCCTCGTCGAAATGGGTGACAAGGGGAATGGCGGCCCAGCTTGCGTGGAGGTGCGGCCCGGAAATCTTCTGGATGCGGGTCAGCGGCAGTTCCTCGATGGGGCCAAAACGACTGAAGTCCTCCAACGGAACCAAAGGGGCCGCCATCCCGCCAGCAGCGGCCTGGCGCAAGGTCTCTTTGACCAGGGCTTGGACATCCTCTTTGAGGATGCGACCCCTGGGGCCGGTGGCCCGCACCCCCGCGAGATCGACGCCCAATTCGCGGGCATAGGCGCGGACCGAGGGGGTGGCGTGCACCGAAGCCGTCGGGCCTGCTGCCTCGACCGATGGTTCCGGCTGTGCGTCCGCCGGCGGCGCCTCTTCCGGCAGTGCCGCTTGCCCCTCGGTGGGCGACGGCGCGGGCGTTGGCGCTGCAACTTCGGCCGGTTCCACCACGGCCTCGCCCGCCTCTTCGATCTCGATCTCGGCGATCGGGTCGCCGCCCTTGACCGTATCCCCCGCCTTGCACAGCACGGCCTTGACGGTGCCCGCAAACGGCGAGGGGATCTCCATCACCGCCTTCTCGCTCTCCAGGACGATCAAGGCCGCCTCCTGCGCGACGGTGTCGCCGGGTTTGACCAGCACCTCGATCACCGTGATCTTCTGCACACCGCCGAAATCCGGGACAATTATTTTTTCCAGGCGCATGGCTGTCTCCTCCTAGCGGTTGATGGGGTGCGGTCCATCGGCGTCGATCCGGTAGCGGGCGATCGCCTCGCCCACCCGCGCCCGGTCCAGTTCGCCCTGATCGGCCAGGCCCGCGAGCGCGGCGACAACGATGTGCTGCCGATCTACCCGGAAAAGGGCGCGCAGCGCCTCCCGGCTGTCGCTGCGACCAAAGCCGTCGGTTCCGAGCACGGTCAACGGGTTGGGAATCAGACGCCTGATCTGCTCGGCATACCCGCGGACATAGTCTGTGGCGATCACCGCCGGCCCGCCGAAGCCGGCCATCGCCTCGCCGATGTAGGTACGCCGGGGAGGTTGGTCGGGATGGAATCGGTTCCACTCCTCGACCTCCATGCCGTCGCGATGCAACTGGTTGATGCCGAGGATCGACCAGACATCGGCCTGCACCCCATGGTTTGCGGCCAGCAGATCGGCGGCGGCGATCACCTCGCGGAGGATGGCGCCGCTGCCCAGGAGTTGCACCCGTGGTGTCCCCTCCTCCCCCTTGCGCAGCAGGTACAGGCCCCGACGGATCCCCTCCTCGACACCGTCGGGCATCGCGGGCTGCGGATAATTCTCGTTGAGCAGGGTGATGTAGTAAAAGCAGTCTTCACCCCGGCCGAACATTCGCTCCATCCCGTCTTGCACCAGTACCGCCAACTCGTAGGCAAAGGTGGGATCAAAGGCCCGGCAGTTCGGGACGATCGAGGCCAGGAGCAGGCCCTGGCCGTCCTGGTGCTGCAAACCCTCGCCGTTGAGGGTAGTGCGGCCCGAGGTGGCGCCCATGAGAAAGCCCTTGGCGCGGGCGTCGGCGGCGGCCCACAGCTGGTCGCCGATGCGCTGAAAACCAAACATCGAATAGAAGGTGTAGAACGGAATCATCGGCACGCCATAGTTGGTATGGGCGGTGCCAGCGGCCAGCCAGGAGGAGATGGCCCCGGCCTCGGTGATGCCCTCCTCCAGGATCTGGCCTTGGGCGTCCTCCCGGTACCAAGCCACGGTTTCGCCGTCCTGCGGCTCGTACAACTGGCCGGTGGGGGCGTAGATGCCCAACTGGCGAAACAACCCCTCCATGCCGAAGGTGCGGGCCTCGTCCGGAATGATCGGCACGATCCGGTTGCCGATCTGCTTATCCCGGACCAGGGTGGTCAGCAGGCGGACAAAGGCCATGGTGGTCGAGATTTCCCGCTCGCCGGAGGATTCGAGCAGGCCGCCGAAGTCGGCGAGCGGCGGCGTGACCAGCGGGATATGGCGGCTGTCGCGAAACGGCACCGGCCCCCCCATGGCGCGGCGGCGCTCCGCCAGGAACCGCGCCTCTGGGCTATCCGCCGGTGGCCTGATAAAAGGCAGCGCCGCCAATTCCTCATCCTGAAGCGGCACATGGAAACGGTCGCGAAAGACCTTCAGGGACTCCACATCCATCTTCTTGACGTTATGGGCCACCATCACCGATTCCCCGGCCTGGCCCATGCCGAACCCCTTGATCGTCTGCATGAGGATGACCGTCGGCTGCCCCCGGTGCGCACACGCGGCGGCAAAGGCGGCATAGACCTTGCGCGGATCGTGGCCGCCCCGGCTCATCTGCCAGAGTTCGTGATCGCCGATCCCCTCGACCAGCCGGGCAAGAGCCGGGTTGTCGCCGAAAATTTTTTCTCGCAGGTAAGCCGGTCCCCGGGCGTGAATGGTCTGGAAGTCGCCGTCGACCATGGTCCCGAATTTCCGCAGCAGCAGCCCATCGGTGTCGCGCGCCAAAATCCGGTCCCACTCGCTGCCCCACAGCACCTTGATCACCCGCCAGCCGGCCCCGCGGAACTTGCCCTCCAGTTCCTGGACGATCTTGCCGTTGCCGCGCACCGGCCCATCCAACCGCTGCAAATTGCAGTTGACCACGAAGATAAGGTTGTCGAGCCCTTCGCGGGCGGCCAGCGACAGTGCGCCCAGGGCCTCGGGTTCGTCGGACTCGCCGTCGCCCATGAAAACCCAGACCTTGCGCTCGCCCGCCGGTTTCAGGCCCCGGCTGTCCATGTAGCGCATGAACCGGGCCTGATAGATCGCCGCCATCGGCCCCAACCCCATGGAGACGGTCGGAAACTGCCAGAAATCGGGCATCAGCCAGGGATGCGGATAGGAGGAAAGGCCCCGGCCGTCGACTTCCTCGCGGAAGCGGGCCACCTGTTCCTCGCTCAGCCTCCCCTCGACAAAGGCGCGGGCATAGACGCCGGGAACGCTGTGCCCCTGGAAATAGACCAGATCTGCGCCGTCCAGGCTCTCCGGCCCACGGAAAAACCAGTTGAAGCCGACCTCGTAGATGGCGGAGATCGAGGTGTAGGTGGCGATATGCCCGCCCAGGGCCTTACCGTCCTTGTTGGCCCGGGCCACCATGGCCATGGCGTTCCAGCGGACATAGGCGGCGACGTTGCGGGCGATAAACGACTCTTCCGGAGGGATGACCTCGCTCTGTTCGGGAAGGAGGGTGTTGCCGTAGGGGGTGAGAATGCCGGGCGAGGTATCGACGCCCTGGCTCCGGGCGCGGTCGGTCAGGGCACGGAGCAGGTAGTCGGCCTTTTCCGCCCCCTCGTGGGCAATCACCCCGTCAAGGGATTGCAGCCAATCGCCGGTTTCGGCGGGGTCGGGATCGTTGAAATACGCACTCATCTGCACCTCCTGGGGTAAGAGAGGAGAGGGGCTGCCGGATTCGACCACGCCTGCGGCAACTCGAACGGGTCCGCATCCAGGTTTACGCCAAATCGGCAGGACTGCACGGATCGGTCATTGTGCGAAATGTTTCCACGTTCACGCACGTTAGCACGATAATTTCGCCTTGCGCAAGCATTTGCGTTCCCCGCTGCCGGAGAATGGATACCAATGGCTGTGCCGTTTCCGGTTGCGAAGGACAAGAACAATACAACGGGCAGGGACAAGGCCCGCCACCTCGACAAATTTGTCGCATCCGCTACGCTTTTGCCGATGTGCTCGCCCATCCTGTCATCTTGTAGCGCCACACGCCGTACCTACAGTGCAGATCAATCGCCACAACCCCTCGATTCGATGAGCAGAGTTCGCTCCTCCTTGGATTGGCTTGGGTTTTGCTTTGCCGCAAGCAGGAAACTCACCCGACCGCAGTCTTGCCGAAGCACGGCGGCGGCGACGCATTCGGATCGTCGCCGGGCCTCCGCTCGTTCCAGTCGCAGGATCGGGATCTACCATAATGCAATAGGAGCAGACACCATGGGCGTGCCATACAGACCACTGGGCTTGGTGAAGGAGGCGTTGGAACAGATTGGCATCGAGGTGAGCTATGCCTACGAAGATCTCGTTTTTATCCAGCACAATCATTTTCTCCTCCAGTTCGGCAAGATGGGAGCGATCCTCTTCTATTATGCCAACGTCGAGACCGCCGAGGAGGCGGCGCAGCAATTTTTCCGGGAGGTTCAGCGCGTCTTCGGCGCCAAGGGCATGACCCTCGTCGACCGGGGGCAGTATCGCCTGACGGCCGGCGCCGGCGAAGAACTGTCCCTGCACTTTCTCAACCAATCCCCCGCAGACCGGCAAGACGATGGCGCCTGAAACGAACGGGGACCGACTTGCCTGCCCGCGGTGTGGATCGGAATGGTTCGTTTCGTCGAAAACCGGGGAGCGGATCGTCTTTCAGATGGATGACCGGCGCCACCCCATCCTGATCGATCCGGAAGCGCTCCCAAGGGAAGCGGCCGCCATCGATCCGGAGCACATCTGCTGCGGTGCCTGCACCTGGCAGGGTTCGGCAACCCATCTCGTGGAATCGCGCATGTAAAGTTGCCCCGTCTTGCCGACTACCATCGCCGCCAGACGACCGCCCCCCTGTCTCCGCACCGCCACTCCTCGCCCTTGGGCGACATCCTCGCGCTACGCCGACTGTGCAAGTTGACAGTCCCAAAAGGCAGGCCTGCGCGCACACCACCACCGACGCAGCGTGGCTTGCCGCCCAATTCTTTGCCCCTCCTCCTTCCGTCCGTTGACTTGCCGTCATTCCCTGTTCTCCTCACGTACACCCATGCACAACGCAGGACCTTCTCCATTTGTGCAATTTGTGCGAAATAAAAAATATATTGCACAGGGTTTTTTTAGCTTTTATAGAACAATCGAAACAGTCTCCATACACAAGACCAGAGAGAGAAAGAACAGAGTTACATGGGTATATAGGCAGTCAACCGGTCATCAAGGAGGTGGCAGATGAAGGCAAAGGTTGTGGACGGCAACGGGAATCTGTTGAGCAGCGTGACTCGCAGGGATTTCATGAAATTCTGCACGGCCATCGCTGCGACGATGGGGCTGCCCATGACGGCGGTTCCAAAGATCGCCGAAGCCGTCACCTCGCCGAAGCGACCATCGGTGATCTGGCTTTCCGCGCAGGAATGCACCGGTTGCGTCGAAACGCTGTTGCGGACCGGGCATCCGACGCTGGACACCCTCATCCTCGATCTGATTTCCCTCGACTACTCCGAAACCCTCAATGTCGGAGCCGGACACCAAGCAGAGGCGCACCGGGAAAAGGCGATTGCAGAGAACAAGGGCAAGTTCATCCTGGTCGTCGATGGTGCGATCCCGGTGAAGGATGGCGGCGTCTACTGCATGGTCGCCGGCAAACCGGTGCTCCAGATCCTCAACGAAACCGCGCCGCTTGCCGCCGCGGTGATCGCGCTCGGCTCCTGCGCCGCCTGGGGCGGAGTTCCTTCCGCCGATCCCAATCCAACCGGCGCCACCCCGGTGCACGAGATCCTCAAGGGCAAAAAAATTCCGGTTGTCAACATCCCGGGTTGTCCGCCCAATCCCTACAACTTTCTCTCCACGGTCATCCACTACCTGACCTTCGGCAAACTCCCAGCCCTCGACGGCAAGGGACGACCCAAGTTCGCCTACGATCGACTCATCCACGAAAACTGCGAACGCCGACCCCATTTCGATGCCGGCCGCTTTGCCGAGGAGTTCGGCGATACCGGCCATCGTCTCGGTTACTGCCTGTACAAGCTCGGCTGCAAAGGTCCGGAGACCTACAACAACTGCTCCACCTTGCCCTTCAACGACACCCCCGGCTGCTGGCCGGTGGCCACCGGCTCCCCCTGCTTTGGCTGCTCCGAAGAAAAGGTTGGATTCCATAGCCCGCTGTTCTCCAAGGCCAAGGTGATCTTCCCGACTCCGCCGGCCCAACCAGTCGATGCGGTTCCGGAAAAGGGAAGCGGCGCCCAGAAATTTGCCTACGGCGTCGCTGGTGCAGCCGTTGGCGCAGTAGCGGTGGCTCTGGCCACGAGAGGCGGCAAGGGTGACGGTTCCTCAAGCTCGGGAGAATAAGCCATGTCGATCAATAGACGCGATTTTCTCAAATTTTCGGCTGGCGCCGGCTTGATGCTGTCGGCGGGCGCCGCGCCTGCCCAGGCGGCCAAGACCCCGGAACTGCCGCCGGAAGCCGTGGGCATTCTTTATGACGCGACCCTGTGCATCGGCTGCAAGGCATGCATGGTCAACTGCAAGAAGGCCAACTCGGAACGGGGCGGGGCACTGTACCACCAGGATACCGCAGGCCTGATTCCCTACGAGTATAACGAGCCCGATAAGATTTACGATGCGCCGCAGAGTCTTTCCGAGAAGACCCTGTGCATCATCAAGGCCCACCGGGACGACGGCAAGGAGGCCCTGCCTGCGTCCGGCGAGCAGCATCTGAGCTTCCTCAAGCTTCACTGCCTGCACTGCATCGAACCGGCCTGCGTTTCGGTCTGCCCGGTAGCGGCCCTGCAGAAAAACCCGGAAACCGGCATCGTCACCTACAACAAAGACCGCTGCTTTGGCTGCCGGTACTGTCAGATTGCCTGCCCTTTCAACATTCCCATGTACGAATGGAGCAAGGCCTCGCCCTCGGTGGTCAAGTGCCAGCTGTGCAATCACCTCTATGCCCAGGGCAAATACTCGGCCTGTTGCGAAGCCTGCCCCACCGGCGCCTCCATCTTTGGCAAAGTCAAGGATTTGCGGGAAGAGGCGAAACGACGTTTGGCCCTGAAACCCGGCGAAACCTACGCCTATCCGGTGAAACGGGTCGACGGCAACGAACGCACCGAGAAGGTAGTGTCCAAATACGTCGATCACGTTTACGGCCTGAACGAAGCCGGCGGCACCCAATATCTTTTCCTCTCCGGGGTCACTTTCGACAAACTGGGATTCAATCCAAAGATCACCGACCAGGTGTATCCCGACTACACCTGGAATTACGTTGCCGCTGTCCCGAAACTGATCGCCACCCTGCTGGTTGCTGGCACGGCGCTGCGTGTCGTGACCCAGAAACTGGACAAAAACAAGAATGAATCCGGGAAAGGGGACGCGACCTGAACACCAGCGCCCCGCACAACCAGAGCCTATTGCCGATTACCCCCTGAAGGAGCGTATAAAGGAGAACACACATGGCCAATAAAATAACCATTGATCCCGTTACCAGAATCGAGGGTCACCTGCGGATTGATTGTGAAGTCGACAACGGCAAGGTCACCAACGCCTGGTCATCGGGTCAGATGTGGCGCGGCATCGAGGTCATCCTCAAGGGCCGCGACCCCCGTGATGCCTGGGCCTATACCCAGCGTATCTGCGGCGTCTGCACCACCGTGCATGCCATGGCCTCGGTCCGGGCGGTGGAAGATGCCCTCAAGATGGAGATCCCGCTCAACGCCCAGTACATCCGCAACATGATCATCGGCGCCCATGGCATGCACGATCACATTGTCCACTTCTATCACCTCTGCGCCCTGGACTGGGTGGACATCGTTTCCGCCACCAAGGCCGATGTGGCGGCCACCGCCGCCCTGGGACAGAAGCTGTCCAATTGGACCGGCAACAGCCCCCAGGAGATCAAGGCCACCCAGGATCGATTGAAGAAATTCATCGGCACCGGCCAATTGGGCGTCTTTGCCAGCGGCTACTGGGGCCATCCGGCGATGAAACTTTCGCCAGAGGTCAATCTGCTCGCCGCCACCCACTATCTGCAGGCGCTTAATTACCAGCGCAAGATCAATCAGGTGGTGGCGATTCTCGGCAGCAAGACCCCGCACATCCAGAACCTGGCCGTGGGCGGGGTGACCAATCCGATCAACCCGGACAGCCCGGCCAACCTGACCATCGAAAAACTGTTCCATATCAAGACCCTGATCGACGAGGTCGGCACCTTCATCAAGGAAGCCATGCTCACCGATGTCGCCGCGGTCGGCGCCTTCTACGCCGATTGGACCACCTACGGCGCGGGCGTGCTCAACTACCTGTCGGTGCCCGATATGCCCATGGACACCAAGGGCACGAAATTCGCCCTGCCCGGCGGCTATATCCCCGCAGGCGACATCAGTAAATTCTCCCCGATCGGCAGCCAGCGGGAAAAAGCGCTGTACGACGGCATCAAGGAATCGATCAAACACGCCTGGTACAACGGCAACTGGGACCGCTCGCCCTACGAGGAAGAGACCGTTCCCAATTACACCGGCTACGATTACGACAAGAAATACTCCTGGGTCAAGGCACCGACCTACCTGGGCCAACCTGCCCAGGTCGGCCCGCTCCCCCATGTGGTCGCCATGTACCTCGCCGGCCACGAGCCCACCAAAAAGTATGTCGATCTGACCCTGAAAAACGTCTCCGCACTGGCCGGCGCCACGGTGGGCCTCGACGCCCTGCACTCGACCATCGGTCGGATCGCCGCCCGCGTGGTCCGCACCGCCGTACTCTATGAGAACATGAACGTCCAATGGCAGGCCCTTATCGACAACATCGGCAAGGGCGACCTCGACACCTTCAATGCCCCGGTGTTCCCCAGGGGCGAACAGCGCGGCACCGGTTTCCACGAGGCCCCGCGCGGCATGCTCTCCCACTGGATCGTGATCGAAAACGGCAAGATCAAGAACTACCAGGCGGTCGTCCCCTCGACCTGGAACGCCGGTCCGCGCAACGGCGAGGATGCCCTCGGCCCCTATGAGGCCTCCCTGGTCGGCAATCCCATAGCGGATCCGGAACTGCCGCTGGAAGTGCTGCGCACGGTCCATTCCTTCGACCCCTGCCTAGCCTGCGCCATCCACTTGGTCGACGGCAAGAAAACTCCGCTCGGCAAGGTCAAGGTGC
>Ga0074195_1004414_pt1 | contig 11610 bp, 13 predicted proteins | sample EPASupsiteHSE623_FD_64525 | JGI IMG/M metagenome (GOLD analysis project Ga0074195, IMG submission 64525) | Bioremediated contaminated groundwater from EPA Superfund site, New Mexico - Sample HSE6-23 | ecosystem: Environmental > Aquatic > Deep subsurface > Groundwater > Contaminated ...
TAATGATTGTCCAACCTCTGACATCTGACGACCGACCTCCAGTTTCGGCGGCCTTCGCCATCTTCAGACATCTTGGGGAAACCTCAGATTGATATTACAACATAATTATGCTATAATTATGACAAAATCATGCTAAAGGAGTTGAGCCTATGCCGCAGATAAGACCCATCGCTGAATTAAGGAACACGAGTAAAATTTCAGAAATCTGCCACAGTCAGTCGGAACCCGTGTTCATTACCAAAAACGGGTATGGCGATTTAGTAATTATGAGCATAGAAACCTATGAAAGACATCTGGCGCTAGCGGATGTTTATAAAAAACTAGGCGAAGCCGAAAAGCAAATTGCAGACGGTCTTCCTCTTTTAGAAGGGGAACAGGTGTTTAAGCGTTTGAGAAAAAAGCATGCAAAATAGTTATAAGCTGAAATTCACCCCCGCTGCCAATGATGATTTAGACCTAATATATCAGTATATATCAGAATACCTGGTTGCTCAAAAAGCCGCCGATGACCTAATGGATGATATTGAAACTTCAATCATGCGCCTTAAGGATTTCCCCTATTCGGGCAATCCTGTTACAGATGATATTCTAAGCAGCCGGGGCTATCGCAAGCTGATAATAAAAAACTATATTGTGTTTCACCTGATTGACGAGGCAGGAAAACAAGTCGTCATTATGCGTGTGCTTTATGGCGCACAGCAATATGAAAATTTACTGTAACAGGTACGAAATGCAGCTGAATATTGTAGAAGAGCTGTGATGTTTTTAAGGAGCATCAGGGCTCTTTTTGTTTTTGGAACTGACCGGAGGGGCTGATATGTTCCTCCGGGCGGAATGTCTAAGCGGGGCTTGTTGGCAAATAATCGTAGGTCGAGGGACGGCTGTCCGCAACGGGGTTTCTCTTGTTCTCATTATGCGCCACTAACCTCAGAGACTGGCGGAGCCTTGGGTTACACTGCCAAATGCGCCATCCGTGGCGCATTGGCGCTCCGCCGTCCGTGGCTCCGCCCTGCGGCTCCGCCAGTCTCTGAGGCAAGTGGCGCAAAAATGGAAACAAAGGAAACCCTGTTGCGGACAGCCATCCCCTCTGTCTTTGAGGCATTTGTCAACAAGCCCTTATCTATTATGAGCACCTTTTGGTTTATATTTAACTTTGAGGAGGGAATAGAATTGGCACACTTGCCAAATAAAGCACATAAGGCTGAATACGTAAAGAATACATTTAATTCAATAGCAGGCAATTACGATTTGATGAATACCTTAATGTCTTTGGGTTTAGATAGAATCTGGAGATCATTGACTGTAAAAAGGTCGGAATTGAAAGCAGGCGCGTGCCACAGGTCCTACCGGTGAAGTTATTGGTCTGGATTTTTCAGAAAAGATGTTAGAGGTTGCCAGAAAGAATATGACAGATTCAGCGGGATACAGTTCAATTTATTCAAGGTGACGCGATGAATCTGCCGTTTGAGGATAACCAATTTGACTGCGCTACAATAGGATGGGGATTGCGAAATGTCCCTGATACCATGACAGCAGTACAGGAATTGACACGAGTGATTAAACCGGGTGGAAAGGTAGTATCCATAGACATGGGTCAGCCATAACTACATTCATGATTCCGCACGGGTCTTTCTGAGCCAAAGTGAGTTGGCAAGAAAAAAAAGCTCCCCTACCAAAAGATAGGGGAGCTTTGTCGGTCTTAATTAATTATCTGCTGTTATTGTTGGTGAAGCAATCGCGGCAGTAAACAGGGCGGTCGCCGCTGGGACGGAAAGGAACCTGGGTTTCAACTCCGCAGTGGGCACAGGTGGCATCATGCATTTCGCGCTGTGGACGGCTGGAATTGCCAAAACCACCACGGTTCTGCTGCTTGCGAACTGCTCTGCACTGAGTACAACGACCTGGTTCATTTGTAAATCCTTTTTCGGCAAAAAATTCTTGTTCCGAAGCCGAAAAAACAAATTCCTCACCACAGTCACGACAGGTCAAAGTCTTGTCTTCCATCATAAAAAAAATCCTCCTCAAAATTTTATTGCCCCAGAATAGTTTAGGGATTCACTTTCTTATTATTCCCCTAAACACCGAGACAATTGCGAGAAGGGATAAAAAATGTGAGACCTAACTAACCTTTTAATTGAGCCTACTCATTATAACACCAATAGGATTCAATGTAAAGGGCTTACGGATTCAGTGGAACTTTGCATGCCGAGAAAAATGGCATCTGGCGTTGTTGCCCAGGCTGGCGCAATCCGCGGAGTACAAGGAGTACGCCTGTGGTTGCGGCGGGGTCGGCGCCTAGCCAGCTGCCATTTTTCTACCTCTGGGTCGGTACTGGGGCCAGGCTAAGGCGGCTATAGCCTAAGCGTTGGGTGGCCTTCGGCCACCATCAGACTGGGGGACGATAGATTCATTGGCGTGCCTTAGTATGCTTGACAGGCCAGGGTACGCCTGTGGTTGCGGTGGGGTCGGCGCCTAGCCAGCTGCCATTTTTCTACCCCCGGGTCGGTACTGAGGCCAGCTGAGGTGGCTAATAGCCTGAGCGTTCGGTTGCCTTCGGCCACCATTACGGTAATAATTAAGGTGCGTAAAGGACAGACAAAAATTATTACTCTCAATACCGAGTATTTTACCGGGGTAAGGCTAATTAGCGGAGTCAGATGATTGATGCATTTAATGCCAATTTCTGAGACCAATCTGCGTGACGGTTGTCAAGGTTGGGTATACTGTAACACCCTAAATTAGAGGTTTTACCGCCAATTTAAATGTTACAAAATGTCATTATATAAAAACTAAAAATTCTTTCCGAAAACGAGGGGTAATGAGTGTCTGAGACATGGTCTTTATATGCAAGTCAAGTCGTTATAAGGAATCCGGGATTTTTAGATACCACTCACTTTCTTCAAGCGTGAGTGTTTAACCTTAGTTTCAAGCATTATTAACTGGGAGAATTGATGGGGGTTTGACACGCATCGCAATGCGTATTATAATAAATTTATGTAATTGTAAGGAGGTGGACTCCGAAAGCGATGGGAAAATCGTACTCATCACAAAAGGTCATTCGGATTATCAAGGCAAAGGGGTGGTACGAAGTACGGCAAAAAGGTACTGACCATAAACAGTTTAAACATCCAACCAAACCTGGAAAGGTTACGGTACCTCATCCTGTAAAGGATTTGGACATCGAAGTACTTAAGAGTATAGAGAAGCAGGCGGGGGTTAAATTCAAATAACCCCCGGCTACCTCCTCTTTATTTAAATAGATTATATTGATGGTGTGTTCGTTTAGCCAATATGCGTTAGACGAAATGAGCATCACTAATAACAGTCAAACGGTTCCGCTGAGATTCTACCTAGTTTTGTATTTTGCTGTCACGATTTCTATGATTACTAAGCAAAAATTGTTCTAACCGTTTGAGTCTGAAAAGTTCGAGGGTAAAGGTTCTGTGTTGCGCTTCGACCCAACTTTCCTTGTCCTCGACAGTCACGATTTTTGCGACGTTTTGGAAAGGAAACTTACGGATAAAAGCGCGCGCTAGCTGAAAAGTTTTTCCGTATGTTGTAGGAGAAATTGACTAGCAAAAGAAAAAGGAGGTTAAAATGATGGAAAAGACTGATTACAAAAGTTACTATAGTTCAAATCCTGAAGCTGTAAGTTTGATATGATATTTACGAAGGAGGTATATTGGTTTGAAGCAAAGTGAAACAAGGAATACCTTTGTATTTCCGGCAATTTTTTATCAACGACCTCAATATATTGCTGTAACTTTTCCGAATTTTCCTGGATGTGTAACCCAAACAAAAGATAATGATAAACCGAATTTCCAAAAAGCATTTGAATTAGCGAAAGAAGCTTTAGCACTACATTTAATTTTAATGCAGGATGATGGTGACGAAATACCCCAACCTACTCCAATAGATAAGTTAGATCCGGACGAAGTTAATGGTGGAGCTATAACCTTAGTTGAGGTTGTTTTACCTTATTATCGTATGAAATTTGATTCTATCTACGAGAGAAAGAGCGTAACTATTCCAAAATGGTTAAATGAATACGCAAAAGAAAAAGAAATAAATTTTTCTAAGATTTTAACTGACGGACTTATTGAAACACTTGGATTGTCTAAGAAAACTCATTAGATTATTAATTTTGTACTTAGTGAGTAATTATAGTCATTTGCAGGATTTATTGAAATGCAATAAATATTGAAAAGGTTAAAAGAACCCTCCGTTTTGCAGATCAACATAGATTAAATGCTACCCATAGAAGTGCAGGTCAAAACGCAATTCTCGACGGAGTACGCCTGTGGTTGCGGGGGGACGGGCGCAGTGGCAATTGGTAAAAACGTTTTTTGATTTAGGGAGGAAAATACTGCTAAATATCGAATAACTCATTGAAATATAATTTTTTTCCGATATAGTGCTTGGGGTTAAGAGCTTCAAGTTGTCTCGAAAGGGGGTAAATGTATTTGGAAACCGGTTTAATGAACAAGAGAAGGGCACTACGGGTGGATTACCGGACAAAGTCTAGGTGCAAGTTTTTAAGTGCTGACGGAGTGAGACTGGACCTTTTGTCGAAGTATGATTTTGGTATCCAAATTATTAATTTGAGTACAGGAGGGGCCTGCATTACCTGTGAAGGAAGCGTACGGGTTTTAGTAGCAAAAGTAGGAAGTATTATTGAACTGGAGATCCCGGTTAAAAACAAAAACCTTATCGTAAACGGAAAGGTAGTATGGTGGGAAAAAACAAACGGAGAGGTCAATGCCGGGCTCTGTTTTGACTTTCAGACGAAACAGGAGGATAGAGAATTACTGCATAAACATTTACATAAGAAACTAAGTCTCGTCTAGAGACGGCACATCTGCCAACAGCCAAACCGGCTGTTGGCTTTTCAATGTAAAAAAAGCCCCTTTTTAAGGGGTTTTGAGGACTAAAGGCAGTTTCCGTTTTGGGCTATCTGTTTATTGTTTGAAGCTTTGGTATTAGACAATTATTCAGCCCCCACATTAGTGGGGGCTTTTTGTGGAGGCATTAATGGGGGGTGCACTGGAAAGGGAAGATTGCGCTGTTCAATATATATTATGTAACCTTCCCGGGAAATGTTCCAGATATATGTTATGTGACACGAATCGCGTTATTTTTGGTTATTTTTCCTGGAATGCCAAAAAATGCATTTTGCACCGGCAAAACCGCATCTTGTCCCAGGAAAACCGCTTTATAAGAAAGGCCGGCAGGAAAAGACAATAAGTCGAAGAATCAACCCTGTAATTTATTAACAGGACTGCAATTAATTAAACAAAACCAATGAAAATAGAAAAAGTACTCAGGTTTTGTTCACAAAGGGGTTAATGAAATGTATCATATTAGACTGGTATTGGCTGATTTTGACAACAAGTACGTGGAAAAAGTAACCGATTTCATTAATTCTTCTTTTTCCCCACGGATTAAAATATCTTCATATACAAGGCTCGATTCACTGGAGGAATATCTGACAAGTTCTACAGAAAAAGTGGATGTTCTATTGGCTCATCATCAGTTTCTGGCCTTTCCCCCCGAGCGCTATAAAAATGTTGAAATCGTGTTAGCGCTAGCAGATGGAAGTCTTATCAGCCAACCTGAACAATATAGGTTTGTAAACAAATATCAACCTGGGGACAAGCTCGTCAATCAAATTCTCAGCCTCTATTCGGAAACAAATGCCAAGGTCTCCAGGGTTGTCAAGGGTTTTAATAAAACAAAACTGGTGTCAGTATATTCCCCAGCCGGCGGGGCCGGTAAAACGTCAGTTGTTCTGGGACTGGCCTCGAAGTTAGGGGAGCTTGGACAGACTGTTTTCTGCCTGAGCCTGGAAAGCATTAATTCAATCTCGGCCGCCCTATCCTGCTCTGGGAACGACGCGCTGTCACATATCTTATTAAGTCTTTCTGAAAATGCGGAAACGCTGCCCATTAAGCTGGAGACATATAAAACAAGAGACTCCGGTCGAAATATTGACTTTTTTGAGCCAACCGAACATTTTCTTGAACTATCTGAGCTTAGGAAAGAAAATTTGGAACTGCTTTTGGAAAGGCTGAGGCAAACAGGCGCCTATGATATTATCTTGGTTGACCTGGATGCTGCCGCGAATGACAAAGTTGTTTCGGTTTTTAACTACAGTGATATAGTTGTTTTTGTTCAGATACCTGATAGTATCGGCAGGTTCAAAACTGAGGCATTCTTAAGCCAAATAAACAGAATCGGTGAAGCCGAAAAAACGAGCATATTCAAGAAATTAATTCCGGTAATGAACAAGTGTAACGGTAACTCTATGGATGAGATAGGTCAGTATGGATTAATAACCGATTTTTCGATTCCGGTCTTGCAAAACTTATGGAAGTACCTTGACGGACGGTGGGTATTTGATGAAGATCAGATTTTTTGCAGCAGCATGACCGGTTTAGCCAAAAGAATTTTAGTGACTGGATGACAGGCACATCATGGAAAGTAAGAGGGAGCGGCCAAATGTCAAATAGTGATTTTAGGAGTTTGGCTAAAGAGGTCCAGGAAGAGGTTAATGAGCGCATCGACCTCTCCAAAGAGATCCTGGATGAAGATATTCAAAACATTATAACCGGTATAGTGTTTGATAAAAGCCGGGACCGGTATTTAAGCCTGACTCAAAAAAGAAAGCTGATATCTTTTGTATTTAACTCAATGAGAAGGTTAGATATCATTCAACCGCTACTGGAAGATAAATCGGTAACAGAAATAATGGTCAATGGGCCTGAGTACATTTTCGTTGAAAAAAACGGTTATATCAAACAGCTTGACCTACAGTTCGAAAACCCGGAAAAGTTGGAAAACATTATCCAGTCAATTGTCTCCAAAGTAAACCGGGCTGTCAATGAAGCTTCTCCAATTGTGGATGCCAGGCTTCAGGACGGCTCGAGGGTTAATGTTGTCCTGCCTCCTATAGCACTCGGTGGTCCCACTATGACGATTCGAAAATTCCCGGATAAACCGCTGACAGTCGAAAAACTTGTGGAAATAGGTTCCCTGACGAAAGACGCCGCAGTTTTACTACAAAAACTTGTGAAGGCAAAATATAACATGTTTATCAGCGGGGGGACCGGGTCCGGCAAAACGACATTTCTGAATGCCTTATCAAATTTTATTCCCCCAAATGAACGAATCATAACAATTGAAGATTCCGCGGAATTACAGATACAAAATATAAATAACCTGGTCAGACTTGAAAAAAGGAATGCGAATACTGAGGGCAAGGGTGAGATCGCTATTAGGGAATTAATTAAGACTTCTCTGCGGATGAGGCCGGACCGGATTGTCGTAGGAGAAGTACGCGGTCCTGAGGCCCTGGATATGCTGCAGGCCATGAATACCGGTCATGAGGGCTCCCTCTCTACAGGTCACGCCAATACCACAACAGATATGTTCAGCCGGTTAGAAACTATGGTTCTTAGTGCGACCCTTCTCCCGATAGAAGTCATCAGAAAGCAGATCGCTTCCGCCCTCGATATCATAATCCATCTGGGCAGACTCCGGGACGGTTCCCGCAGAGTACTGGAAATATCCGAAGTAGCGGGTTATGCCGAAGGCGATATTGTTCTTAATACCCTGTTCAGGTTTGAAGAAGAGGGAGAACTTGATAACAAAGTGGTCGGGTCACTTAAAAATGCCGGCAGTCTAATGCATATTCTTAAACTGAAAATGGCTGGCATTAACATAGATGATTAAATAAAACGGAGTTGATTTTTATGAAATCCGGAACGGAACTAATTAATTATAAAGTGTATGTGATGGATAAGCGTGAAAGAGTCAAATACATGCTTCAAGCCGCAGCCGCATTATTTGCGGTAGGGTATGTTTTCTTCAGTAATATAATAATTGCCTTAATATTTTCTTCAGCAGCATTCCTTTATCCCAAATACAAATCAAAAGAATTGGCCCAAGAGAGGAGGGCAGAACTAAATCTGCAGTTTAAAGACGCCTTATATTCACTGTCTTCGTCACTTAGCTCCGGAAGGTCTCTGGAAAGTGGAGTTAGGGCGGCCCTTAGCGACCTGCGGGTTCTTTATTCTGATGACAACACCTACATCATTAAAGAATTCGAATACATATACAGAAAAATGGAATTAAACGAACCAATTGAAACTGCCATGTTTGATTTTGCGGAAAGGTCGGGTCTGGAGGATATTCGAAACTTTGCTGATGTTATGTCAATATGTAAACGGTCAGGTGGCAACCTTGTTCAGGTAGTAAAAAATACATCCAATATTATAAGTGATAAGATCGAAATCAGGCAGGACATAGATCTGTTGTTAACCAAGCAAAAATACGAGCAAAAGCTTTTAAATATCATGCCTCTTGTTTTTATAGCTTTGATTAAGTTTGGCGGTTCCGGATACATGGATTCACTCTATACCTCAATTAAAGGTTATCTCTTGATGGGGGCGGCCCTTGGCATCTTGGCCATTTCATATGCTGCTTCCCAAAAAATATTTCAAATAAAGGTGTGATTTACAGTGTACCAAACAGTTAATTTAAAGGTTATATCGGCATTAACTCTGATAATTGTGTTTGCGGTCTTATATTTGCTAACAAGAAATAGGGCTGATGACTATGCCGTGGAAATTAAGGAATACGAATTCAAGATGCCTTTTCTGGCTTCTCTTGGATTTTATTTGGCAGAAAAGATTCCATACGATTTCAGGTCTGATTTTGACCGAAAGGCCAGGGTGAAAGTGGCCCAGCTGTTCGGTCAGAAAGAAGCCAATACATATTTCGAAGTCCATGTGGCTCAAAAATTAAGTATAATCATCGCCCTCAGCTTCTTTCTAACAGTTGTTTTCCTGGTTGGGGAAACGGATTATTCGTTTTGCTTTTTCGCTCTGGCCATCTTAACACTGGTCTACGTGTGGCTTGACAAAGAACTTGATAAAAAGATTAAGGCTAAAAAAAGGGACATTCTTATTGACCTGCCGGAACTTATTAATACCACAGTGCTGTTGATAAATGCCGGACTGCCGTTTTCCCAGGCCATGCAGAAGACAGTTAATGACAGTGACCCCGATAGGCCGTTATATAAGGAACTGAACTGTCTGATGGCTGAATTAAGCGCCGGAAAACCTGTTAACCAAGCTTACGAAGACTTGGCTCAAAGATGCAGGGTACCTGAGATTACAAGGTTTGTTTCAATGATTCTGCAGAACCTCAACCGGGGTAATTCAGATTTGGTTCATGTTCTCCGGGTGTTATCACAGGAAGCCTGGGAAAAAAGAAAGGATATTGCCAAAAAACAGGGCGAAGAAGCTTCAGCCAAACTTGTTTTTCCTATGGTCCTCATATTTGTGGCGGTATCGATTATCGTTCTGGCACCGGCCATAATCACGATGAACAGGTAGTCCATGCTATCAAAAGGGGGTGAAGATGTGAAAAGGTTGGCCGAATTCATAAAGGGCTTTTTTTACGAAGAAGATGGTATTCAAACCATTGAAATGGTCATCGTTCTGGTAGTCTTGGTCAGCATTGCCTTCGTATTTAGAAAGACAATGGTCCAATGGTACAATGAGTTGATTGGAGAGGCCCAGCGCCCGGATTTAGGCACCCCTGAGGTAGGCAAAAGCCTGGCTGAATAAAAATTGTGAGGTAATCGGGATGCTAAAGAAGGATTTTTTCTTTCACAAAAGGTTGTTTCAAGAATCTAAAGGCAGTGTTACCCTTGAGGCTACGCTTGTATTTCCGATAATTATATTTATTATCTTCAGTCTTGTCTTTTTATCAATGTTTATATATCAGAAACTGGTTTTGCTTGATGCGGCAATTTACACTGCTAAACAAAGGGCAGCCACATGGGATAACAGCAGCAAGTATCTGGAAGATGGTTTTCAAGCCGAATTTGATAATGACGGTTTGTATTGGCGGGTATTTAACGACTTTGGTGGTTCCAGTTTAGTCAACAGCAAAATCAAAAACACCAAAAATTTTCTGGTCAGTAAACTGGAAGATGGGGTATTCAATTTAAAGAGTTCAAAAGTTAACATCCGATATACCAATACACTTGGAAAAAGAACCGTCTCGGTAGATGTAATCGAAAATATTATAATGCCTTTAAACTGGCTGGCAAATATCCTGGGCAGCACCATAACGGCCGGCGCCAAGGCGGAAGTCGCCGAACCGGTCGAATATATCAGAAATATAGATTTGGCCGAAAGATATACGGGGATGTTGTTAGACCAGCTAAAAAACTACTTAGAGGGGTTTCAAACCGAAAATGGGGAAGGACGGTCAAGGCAGGTAGTTGCCAGTATAGGTAGTGACAGCAACGGTTTAAAGGTCTACCACTATGCCAACTGCCCGTATGCCGGCCGGATAAAAGACAGCAACCGGGTAACCTTTGATTCCCCGGACCAGGCTATAGCCGGGGGTTACCATCTATGTGTATATTGCGCAAAAAACGCGATAGCACCGTAAGTTCGATTACTCTTGAGGTGCACGGTATGAACAGGATTAAATATGCTATAAAAACAGAAATGGGCAGTCAGGTAAGAGATGAGAGAGGTTCTGTAACTATTTACCTGGTGATAGTCTTTTTGGTAATGCTTTTGTTTATTGGGTTATTTATTGACCTCGGCAGGATAAAAGTAGCCCAGAATCAACTGAGGAGAGTGACCAATGCTTCGGCCCGTTCCGTTTTAGCTAATTACAACGTGAATTTAAAAGACCAATTCGGTTTGTTTGCGGTAGACCAATCAGATTACAGCAGGGATTTCGAAAAATATCTGCAGGCAAATTTTATATCATCAGGCAGCCAAAACTTTAATCTGTTTGACTACAGGTACGAAAGAGGGGCGGTTTTTCTAAACCAACCGCTAAAAAATACGGAGGTATTAAAACAGCAGATTCTTGAGGATACGAAATATTCCGCCCCAATTGAAATAACCAGAGACCTGCTGGAAAAATTCAAATCAATAGGGGGAATGGCAAACTTTTTTAATGACCAGACAAATAAAACGAAAGATGTCAAAAACATCAACAATAAGATTAAAGACATCAGTGATATTAATCGAACCATGAAAACTAAAAGAGAAAGGCTCAAGAATGAAAAAAGTTCATTAAAAAAGACCAATGAACAAATTGAAGCAATCAAAAGTAATCCGAAAAGATCAGAAGCGGACAGTGAACGATTGAAAGAACTTGAAAAGGGAAAAGACAGGCAAATTAAACAAATAGGCCAAACCAAAGATGACATTCAACAGGACATTGGCCGGTCTCAAACCAAAAGACAAGAAATCCAGGCCGAAATTGACAAGTTAGAGAAAGATTCGGAAGAACTGAAAGGGAATTCTGGGAATAACCAAATTGATAGCAAAATTCAACAAAACATGGAAGACTTCAAAAAAGAAAACATCGAAACATTAAAAAATAGTGCGGCAGAGATTCAAAATAACATCGAATCAGCCGGCAGAGCTCTAGATACCATTACTATTGAAGGGGAAGAGGCAGCTGAGGCCATATTTTCCCGGATTAACATTGATTCTGCTGATAAGATATGTGAAAAACTCAGCAACCCCGACCATTTCCCGAGCAGGGGGCAGGACCTTAAAGTGTTTCAGG
>Ga0074195_1004415_pt1 | contig 11610 bp, 12 predicted proteins | sample EPASupsiteHSE623_FD_64525 | JGI IMG/M metagenome (GOLD analysis project Ga0074195, IMG submission 64525) | Bioremediated contaminated groundwater from EPA Superfund site, New Mexico - Sample HSE6-23 | ecosystem: Environmental > Aquatic > Deep subsurface > Groundwater > Contaminated ...
ACTTGATCTGGAGTTCCTATGTATTTCTGCATTACCTGTACTACTTTCTTGTCTTTCCATTCGTTCTTGATGAGGTAAAGGTACTTTCGGCCAGCGATCGTCTTGACCTTGAAATGCATAATACTATTAGACCCAGTTAGTACTTAAGTCTTTTCATAATTATCATTTGATTTAACTGCGATAAATAAGCATCTTCTAGCCTGTTATTTCTTAATAATGATAAAAATATTAACAAGCTATATTATTAATTTTTCACTAGACCCTATGAAAAAACGCTACGCAGAAGGTGGACAGAGGTACGATCTTATAAACTCCGGTATTAACATCAGTTGATGTAGGTGGATCAAATGAGTTGAGGAATCGGCTCTATGATGTAACTGTAGATGACAGCCCCACACAAGATGATGAAGTCGCAAGGATGCAACTTGAAGCTGCGGGCCACATAAAGAAATACGAAAATATGAAGGAAATGCAGATTACCTGTCAAGCAATGATGTATATAATTAAAAGGCAATTGTTCGAAGTTGATATACCATATCATAATAGAATCCGCGCTAGTAAGCATGTAACAAAAGATCGAAGAAGATTACCCCGATTCATTGATATGATAAGGGGTTTTGCATTGCTTAACTTTATGCAACGAGAATTCAATGAGAAAGGACATTTAATTGCCACCATTGACGATTTCAATGCGGCAAAGAGGTTATTTGAAGCTAATGTAGAAAGCCAAGTAACAAACTTAACACAAGCGGAACTTAAACTTGCGAAATGGATATTTGATCAATCAAAACATGTATCCATTAATGATATCGTAGGTGGATATTCAAAACCTAATGGCGAGAAATTTAATCCTGAGTCAATAAGGAAGACGTTACAAGGCACCAAAACGCACGAAGGATTAATAGCAAAATTGCCAGGTTTGCTGATAGATGATAGCAAGAGAGAAGTAAAATATTATTTGCCACGTTTAGATATATATGGCGGAGAATTAATTACTTTGGAAGAAGATAAAGCGATCGGTGAGACATCTAATTTAGCTCTCTCTTGTGCAGATTCTGAGAAACAGAATCAGGAGGCTTGAAGGAGTATGTCCAACTTTACTCCAACTCCTTTTTTCGCAACCAGTAGCCCATCCAACTTTTAGTCCAACTTTCACTTTCGGCATCTAGTGACTTTGTCGAACCAGTCCAACTACTTTTTAGTGAGAGGATGGAAAAGAGAATGAACCTACCAATTCCAACAAACCACCTATATATATTATAATATATAATATTTATAATTGATTAAATAGAGGTAGGTTTGTTGGGTTTCGCCCTCATTCCTAAAAGTGGTTGGACTAGTTGGATAAAGTCTATTGATATCGATTCCCAAAGTTGGACTAAAAGTTGGAGATGCCATCTAATAGCGATTCTGAAAGGTTGGGCAATAGTTGGACAGATGGTATAGGAATAGATCAGAGTTTAGGACACGTAAGTACAAGATGATCATCAGGTATTGGCGTCTGCGCCATAAGTTTCGGGGTCAGAATCCTTTTTTGTTGATGCGGATTGTGCAACCAACACTGATTAGTGTGAATCCGTATCATTGATAAAGAAATGCTATAGAGCGATGAAATTATATACTCATAGATATGAAACGAAAATAGGGATATAAAATGCATGGAGAGAGGTATCTTGGATGAGTGGTTTTTCGCCAAATTACAGATACTTTATCGATCCAGAAAACGGCATTCATATTGAAATCGAGGGAAGTCTAAAAAAATTTAACCCAAAATTATTAAATATAGGGAATCTAAAGGCACCATCAAAACCGATTGAAGTCCTGTCTGTCGTTTTTGATCTGGAAGGATTCACAAACTTCACTAGTCAAATTGATCCTCAACTGAGCATACCTAATTATATTTCCGAGTTCTTTCATTGGCTTTTTCGCCAAATTAGGACGGAGCTTAAAGTACCGGGGAAGGAAAATATCATGTGGGCTGAGTTACCGTTCTTTTCTAAGTTCATGGGAGATGGGGCATTATTCCTTTGGAAAATCGATTTGGATAAAATAAAAAATTCTGCTGAGGATATATCTCCTGCTGATTTGAAGAATCGTACAAATGAATCTGTATGCAACATAGTTGCAACAATGTACGAAATTTGCAAAGATTATGGGAAATTTTACAAATTGGCAGAGACGAATTATACTTCGACGCCCAAAAAATTGAGATGTGGAATTGCAAGAGGGAATGTGTTTCCGATAGGTAATGGCTTAGATTTTGTTGGACCGTGTATCAATATAGCTTCCCGTTTGCAAAAATTTAATGGACTATCTTTCACATTCTCCGCCAGAGGAATCGCAAAAAGTGGTTTTTCACCTGAATATGCAAGTGAATTTCGAAAAAAAAGAGTGAGCATTCGCGGAATTGGAGATGGAGAATTGATATTTGTGCTTAAAGATGAATTCAATCAGCTTCCTGACGACCTAAAATCTAACTTCATTGACGTATGAATCCTCGTTGTTAAAAGAAGTAGTATCTGGCATCGTAAAATCTAACAGTGCTCATATTATTCCTTTGTTTTATCACTTGCGTGAGCATACAACACTATATATAAATAGATTTCTCGTTAATTCCTCAGCCTACGGCCTCGGAATTACTCAAAACTATTTATTGGTCTTAAAACCATATTATCAAATTATTAGAATATGCAATTCATTTAAAATTGATTTAAGGGTTGATTTTTCATGGGTTGAGATGATTCTATGAATTGTTGGCCCCAAAAATTGATGAAAATGGATGGCATGAAATCAGGCATATTAATTGATATCTACTACAGATTTTTAATCTAGCATGGTTTTATAAATTATAGTGCATCAATTTTTTGGTAACAAACCCATTCCGGCAGTCTATGAAATATTAGAATTCCATCTTCCAACATTGTGATGAGTGACATAGAAAGTATCTTCAGAGGGCTTTTTGATTTGAGGTTGTGGTTTTTTTCCTATCGATATTGAAGCAAAAAACCTTAAACTGCTAGACAAATTTTTTGAAACAAAAGTTTTTCCTGTCAATTTACTTCAAAAAGTTAATGACCCTTTTTAATGATCCAAGGATAATGCCGCAGAACCAAATCTTAATAACAAAATATTATATACTATACTGTTACTCAGCAAATACATGGACAAGTCTTTAGTATCTTTAGGTATTAAACTGGCACCAAAGATGAATGACCTATGGAATTTTTATTTAGATCTATATAATGGAAAAGAGAATAAAATTCTTGATGTATCCTTAAGCCAATTATCAACTCAAACAGGAATTGACAAAGGAGATTTAAAAAATTTCTTAGAAAATACAGAGAAAGAAAGTATGAATGATAGCGAAAAAGAATTATTAGGGAGATTTCTTAAAATTCTTTATGAGAATATGCTGCAAGATAAGGATTTTCATGACAGATTAATTGCAGCAAAAATATGTGATTTTGATTCAATCCTTAAGGAAATTAAAGAACTCTTAAATGAAAGAGAAAAAGGAGACAACAAAAAAACACAATTTATAAATATGTTCAAGCATGAAATCGAATCATGTATCTTTATACTTGAACAGGTCAATGTTCAATTACTTCCAGATTTCTGGATAAAAACCGTTCTTTCTGATGGAATGAAATATTTTCATGAATTAGAATTAAATTTATTATCTGATCTATCTTATAAAATTTCGAGTTTTAATGAAATGGCAAAAGAAGAAGGATTTATTGTGTATCCGTGGAAAAGATTAGAATATGAGGACGGCCATAGATTGCCAATATTCCGAGTCAGAGCTTTCTTGAAAATCCGAGATGATCTAAAAGCAGAATTAAATAAACTCAAAGAAGCTGAATGGTTAAATCAATAATGTTATGTGAATTGTGCGAGATTGTTGAAAGAACGTAATCTCAAACTGATTCGCATCAAGACACGTAGCGCAGCTCACCCAAGATCAGCCAACTCTATCTACCACCAAGTCATGAAAGAAGCAAAGAAAAAGAGCTGGTGGCAATTCAGGAGGAGCGTGTAAAATGTCGAGTTTTTGGTGGGTAAATGTTATTGGGATAATATTTAGTGGCACTGGAGCGTTTATGCTAGCTTATGATGTTTTTACTTTTAGGCACAAAAATCCAATAGACACAATAGGATACATATTAGGAGAGAAACCAGAACACGAAAAAAAGAATCAATATCTTATCCGAGCCGCAATGATTCTTATACCATTAGGTGCAGTAATTCAATTGTTGGCCATGTCCCTCGACAGCTAGCGCTACCTACCAAGCCAAGAAGAAGCAAGAAAAAAGGATGATGGCAGTTCTGGAAATAAATAAGGATTGATATGGATCTCAATTTAACTGGTCAAATTTGGGGTATGCCTGTTAATTTTGCGGGTAATCTAACGAGTGAGATTGCAATAAGTAAGCCTGAACAACTCAGCATTAGTCTCATAGACATCGTCATAATAATTATATCTATAATATTTATTATTATAGTACTTAAAAAAAGAGCTATTCCTCTATTTGGTGGTTTTTGGTATCATCAGGAAACTCGGCCTTTGAGTGAGCATGAAGGAGAACGTTTTTTATTCCAAAAAAGGAATTATATATTTATTGGATATAAACCAACACACGATAGGGAATTCTGGAAAAAGTATTTTATGATATTTGAGGATATCTTGTCTCCTCTAAAAAAAGAGATGCATGTGGAGGAAAAATTAGCAAATTGGATGCTTGCAATAAGCGGCGGCGCGATGATTTTAATCGCATCAAATTTTAATAAATTCCAAATCACCGAACATGAAATCAATTTCAAAAACATATTGTTGTATTCATTGCCAGATAAAATTTTATTTATTTTTATCCTATTAACTCTGTTTATATCAGCATGCTTCCATTTTTCATCAAAGTTGGGTTTGTATCATTTGCAAAGCGATTTGGAAATTACCCTTGCATATATACCACTTTCTGAAGGAATAAGAGATTTAGATAGCGCAACTATAAGTATAGAAAATTTAAAACAAAGTTTAGACTCATTAACTGATTCGAATATTCCCATCGAATATAGTGCACTTGTATCACGTTTTGAAAGTGTGGAAAAGAATTTGGACATAAAAAGAGCTAACAATTGGAGAAGATTTCAAATAGGGAATGCGCTTTTTATGGTTGGTTTATTTTCATTAATTATATACTATATATTATTTATTTTATACAGCTAATTATCAATTCTTTACTTCTAAACTTTCGAGATAATTTCTATCAAGTTTCAATGCAGACATAGAAGTTTAGTACTTGGCAATCAAAGCAAGATAGATATGTTGATTGGTTAAGAGATTAATTCTACGTGGGCTGCCAAGGCTGCAATTACCGGACTCAAAGATTTTTCTTGATAGCCGATTCTAAAAATGTAAATATGCATTTCATCATGATGATTTTAAGCAAATATTTATATACGAAAAAATGTTTATCTGCAATCGTGAAAGCATTAGTTATGTCATTAACTATTATAATTATCTCTTTATTACTCGTACCAACTATTTCGGCTAAATCCAGTGATGTATTCATAGATTACCTTACTGATTTAATGTGGAAGGATTGCAAAGGGAACGATATTCATATAAATCAACCAATCCTAATAGATACGTCCACAAATCAATCTATTAGCTTGATTACATGGCCAAACTACGACAAAGAATCTTTTAGAAGAATGATAGAATTGCTTGATAGTTGTCCTTATATGGATTATCTTGGGCCATGTGGTGGACCTCATGTGGAATGTGGATGGGACGGTTGCGATATTCTTACGTGTGGGAATAAAAATCTAACCATAGATTATGATACATATTATTGGAACGGCAAAAAAGTTGATGTTCCAAAAGAAGAATTGCTTGCCATTGCCTCAGGTAATAATAATACGCAGGTAATTAATAAAGGCGATGCAAGTTCTATAAATATAGGTGATAGTAACACTGCAAATACAGGCGATAATAATTCAATCACCCACCAGAATTTGGATATTTCTTTTGCCAAAGGAACAATATTAGGAGCAATCATAGGAATTTTATTGAAATTCTTGTATGACATTTTGAGCAGGAAGTATCTGAAATGATGCAAAAAATTAATAGAATCTAGGATAGGGGGAATTAGCTTGATGCCTTCCATAGTAACATACATCTATTCTATAATCCCATCATTAGTTATAGTCTTTTTAGGTGCATGTTTGACTTATTATATAAACATCAAACTAGAAAGCGATAAACGCCAATACGAATTTAAAAAACAAACCTATCTTGAGCTTCTATCTTCAATTCTAGAAAATAATAAAATCGTTGAGATGTTAAATGAAGAAAAAGCAGAAATAACGGATGATCAACAAAAAACTGCCTTACGCCAATTTCAATTAATCCTATTCAAATTAGAGCTTTGTAATTCTTCTAAAGAGATTCAAGATAGAATTCGCACAATTGCAGAAGACGAACATATATTAGATGAGCTAGAACTAACAAAAGAAGAAATTTTTAATAATTGGATGCCCATTATCAAGGAAGATTTGGGAAGAGATGGTTGGAAGTGGTGAAAAGAATGGTCTTACCTATAAGAGAATCCAATTCGATCTTAATTCTATTTGTAATTGCATTTTTGAGCAATCCTTTGTGCTATACAGCAGAAGGGAAAGAATACCTAAGTGGAGCTATAGTAATCGATAAGCTTAACAACGATAAAATAGAAATGATGTCTCTAAATTTCAGAGATAATCCCTTTAGCGTAATAACTAGATGCAATCTAATATCAAAAACGATAACACAATCATCTTATCCTGATATGGCACGTAGCGTTTATCAACGCGAAAATTATAGTGATGAGGAAATAGAAATATCTGATGGATATTCTTGGTTTAATGCAATTATAACCTAAGCTCCCCATTTTTTAGGCACATGGCGCATGACGATTAGTGGTGGGCAATAGGCACCTTGCTTTGCGAAGGGAAAACGATAGTACTGGCCTCGTTTCCATCTCTCCTTTGCCTAATTGACGGGGAGCTCAGGTTATAAGAAAATTGACTGAGATTCCAAGAAATGATTATATAAATAAGCTGGTAGGCGAAATTGATTTATCATATTCGGCTGGCGGATATCGCGAATTGGCTGCCGATAGAAATACAACTGGAATAACATTTTATCCGAAGACAATTGATGGAATAATCTGTACTGTTTTGGAATATATAGGAGACAATGAAAAGACATACAAGATCCAAGAACCTTCTAATGTTGTAGGATTATTTATGCCGCTAAATGAAACTAAGAATGGATGCGATAAGTATCTGGTTATTTATAGCATTAATCAAACTGCAGATTGGCTGGATTCTGTTAAAGTTTTAAAAGAAGAAGGAAATATAAAATAATTTTTTATCGTATCAAAAAAAAAATAGAAATTTCAATTGCAATTACAAATCAAAGCTTCAAGAATCTATCATACTTTGATCTTTTAGCATCATCAGCTAAATGCAAATACCTCATGCTTGTGTTTATGTCATTGTGTCGAAGAACATGCTGTATGGTTAATAAATCACAACCGTTTTGTACCATTAGGCTTGCAGGCGTATGACGAAAAAGTACATGTGCACCACCTTTCTTAGTTATTCCGGCTCGATCTTTGTAGTAAATCACCAGTCGGTAAATCTCTTTTCGATCATACCAACCTCCATAGTCAGTGTAGAAAAGCGGTCTTTGGCCCTTAATCTCTAAGTCCGGTCTTATTGCAAGGTAATCGTGCAAGGTTTCGGCTGCATCCTCTGAAATATAAACCATAGCAGTCTTTCCACCTTTGCCATTGCGCACTTTTAATGCTAGTCGATCAAGGGCGACATCTTCAATATCCAGATTGCATAATTCCGATGCTCTTAAGCATCCATAGAATGCAGTTTTGAACATTGCTAGATGCTTTATATTATTGATTTGATCAAATATACACGATACTTCATCAGATGTAAAATAATAAGGTATCGTGTTTGATCGCTTCAGGAACGGGAAACTTACATCTTGACTTAGCATTTTATGGAAATTCTTCATTGCAAAACAAGTATTATTTATGGTAGAACGAGATAATTCTCTATCCATTAAAGAATTTCTGAAATTTTGGGCCATCTCCGGCGAAGGTTGCTCCTTACCGCAAAATTCAAGGTATCTCCCTACCCTTGCCGTATAATCCTCAACGGTGCTTTGCCGTGCACCTTGATCTCTGAGGTAACGTTTAAATTGCTTTAACTTAGTATCCTTAACAGGAAGATCCCATGATATCTGTAACTTCTGCCTCATCTGAATACCTCGCGAGGCAGTCAATGGCCGGACTTGGATGCATCCAAGATGTTCGATCGAAGAAAACAGCATCAAGAGCGCAGATGCGGAGCATCGAGCACCGCCAGGGCTTAGGACCCTGTCACGAAGGTGTTCGCGGGTTCGACTCCCGTCCCCCGCATTGCTGATATCGAATTTTGCCCTAAAACTTCAGAAAATTTCTGATATAAGATGCAGGATCATTATACCATACAACTCCTGGAAAACAATCTTGTTGATCAAGAAGATTGGATTTAAATTTTTCCATTATCAACGAGTGATTTATTTTGGTAAGTTTATTTAAAATTTAAATATCCAGCAGCAGCGGGATGCACGGTTTGACTTCAGGAGTCCGCAAAGTTATTTAAATTATCACCACACATATTATGTTAGGTGTTCTTAATGAGATTCTTAAACAGCCCCAGATGGTACTTCAATGGAAAAGGACTGGCAATTGTAGTATTTCTGCTGATGTTCTCAGCTCAGGCAGCTGAGTTCAACGTATGCGAAGATGGCTGCAATTATACAAGCATCCAGGAAGCTATAATTGCTGCCAGTGCAGGGGATGCAGTCAAGATTTATAGCGGCACTTATTACGAGTATGTAAACGTAAACAAGCAACTTACTCTTAGTGGGCTGGATTCAGGGGCTGGCTTGCCGATAGTCGACGCCGGAGGCAGCGGAAGTCCTATTACTCTGAGTGCGAACGGCACTACTCTTGAAGGACTTGTGGCGATGAACTCTGCGGGCAGCTCCGAGGGCGGAATTAAGGTAGAGTCGAGCGACAACATAATCATGTTGAATACAGCCAGGGGAAATGAGTATAACGGAATATATCTTGTAGGGGGAAGAAACAACACTATCTTGGCCAATAACGCCAGTAATAATTATTACGGTATATATCTGACGAACTCTGATCAGAACATTATTGCGAACAACATTGCTGGAAACAACTCAGATACCGGAATCTATATGAGAGATTCAAACAGTAACCTCCTCTTCCTGAACAAGCTATCCGGTAACGCCCAGTACAATGTCTACGACAGAGGATATAACGAATGGGATAAAGACAAAATCGGCAACTATTATAGCGGAATCAATTGCGTGGATGCGGACAAGAACGGAATTTGCGATAAGCCCTACCGCATTCCACCCGGAAACCAGCGTGAAGGCAAGTTCTCGATCGATCGGTATCCTCTGGCATCATGGAGCTCAATGACCGCCTTGCCTGCGGCTGAAGTCTGGAACAATAAAGGATCTGAACTCCTTTTAAGTGGGAAATACGATGAGTCCCTTTTATACTTTGAAAGAGCTATCACGCTGGACCAAAATTTCACATCACCTTGGAACAACAGAGGAAAAGCCCTCTTTGCCCTGGGAAGGTACAACGAATCCGTCGAAGCTTATGATCAGGCCATCAGCATAAATCCTGATTTTGCAATTCCCTGGAACAATAAAGGGGAAGCGCTCTTCGCTCTAGGAGAGTACAATAAATCCATCGAATCCTACGACCAGGCTATCCAGATAGAGGGCTTCAATCCCCTCTTCCGGTTCAACAAAGGCATGGCCCTTCTGTCAATGGGCAGCTACAATGAATCAAACTATAATGAGTCTATTCTCTACTTCAATGACGTTCTCCTTTTCAATCCCGACGATACAATGTCTCTGGCCAAAAGAGGCAGTGCTCTCTTTGCGCTGGGAGAGTACACCAGATCCCTTGACGACTTCAACAGGGTTATTGAATTAGATCCTGAGAATGCAGAAGCATTGAAGGGCAAGGAAGATGCCCTTAAAGCCCTTGAGCAGGAGTGACGAGAATATTGCTGTCGCACAGACAAGAGTACTAGTACAACCGGCCTAAATAAACCAATTTTTAGGCAGCAAGTGCCTTTCCTTTATATGTCCATTTGAATGGTTTCGCCATTGTCTGGTTGAAGTACTCGACGAAAGCCAAAACCTTGGTTTTCCTGTGTCCTCCTTTTCCCAAGATTGGATTGGATACAGGACCTATAATCATTCTCATTATCAAATTACAGAAAATTCGCTACACAACCTTGCGGTGGGCAAACCGGTCATTTAACCCCTGTTTTGGTAGCGATAGAATTTAAATAACGCGGGGCTAAAATGATTCCTAAGCGGCTAGAAAACTTTGAAGAATCGCTATCCACATAATGCTTCAATGGGGCCACGGCGATTTGAACGCCGGTCACAGGACCCCCAGTCCTGTAGGATACCAGGCTACCCTATGGCCCCGCACGGCGAATCCTAGGATGCAGAAGTGGCATATAAGGATTTCCCACAGCTCATGCAGAAGCCTTTGCTTCTGCCTTCGCTGAGAGGATACCGGGACTGTGATATGTTTCGGCTGTCAGGTGATAGAAAATGCAGCGCATCACAGATACCGATTGGAGCATAAAAGGAACCACAGATTTCGGACCATCTCTTAACAGGTTTCGCCGCTACCTTGAGGGCCAAGGCAGAAGAGAGGCCACGATTGAGGGCTATTTAGGAAATGTAAATCGTTATCTTAAGTTTGCCAAAACCGACCGGCCATTGGATCACGATTTAGAACGCTTCAGAAATAGCCTCGCTGAAAAGAAAACATCGCGATCAACTAAGAACCAGTATAATTATGCGATTAAGGCTTATCATGCCATGCTAGGAGAAAAGATCAAAGTTAAACGCTTGGAGCCTAACAACCAGACACCTGTATATGCAATGTTAGTATTATGGCCTAGAACTACTTGCTTCTTTTCAAGCAGAAGTCTAAGATGTTTATAATTGGGTAAAATTTGAGGCTGTCATCACCACATTATCAACGAGATTAGCATTAGGTCTCCCAACACCTTTATTAATCAAGTTACAAGTTTCCAGAAGGAGGCTTGAATTATGGAATTCCTTGACATTATGAGCATCTCACACCGCTATATGGAGATACTAAACCCTTCGACGCCTGAAAAGATCATCAAACTTGGCAAATTACTCAAATTGAAAAAAGGAAACCGGGTCATTGACTTCGGTTGTGGTTGTGCCGGACCCCTTTCTCTCTGGGCTGAGGAATTCGGTATTACTGGTATTGGGATAGATATATCCGAGGATTTCTGCGACAGGGCTAGGCAAAAACTGGCTTCGAAAGGTTTATCGGACCGGATCGAAATCGTTTGCTCCAATGGGGCTGATTACATATTCGAAGAAGGGGTTTTCGATGCCGCAACATGTATTGGGTCAACGTTTATTTTTGGCGGCTGCCAGCAGACACTCCAAGTACTGAA
>Ga0074195_1004416_pt1 | contig 11605 bp, 8 predicted proteins | sample EPASupsiteHSE623_FD_64525 | JGI IMG/M metagenome (GOLD analysis project Ga0074195, IMG submission 64525) | Bioremediated contaminated groundwater from EPA Superfund site, New Mexico - Sample HSE6-23 | ecosystem: Environmental > Aquatic > Deep subsurface > Groundwater > Contaminated ...
CATCTGCTGTTCTTTATGCGGCAGTTTAGTGAGTTGTACACTTATGTTGGTCTGCCGGTCAGTCATGCTGTTAATGGATTTGGTCGCATTGTCGATCAGGTTACGCAGGTTTTCGTTAAGCTGATTCCGGATTTGTTTGATTTCCTTGTCGATCATGACCAGGGTAGGGTTGTTCTCTTTGGCGCTGAAGGAAATTACCTGCCTGCGGTTGTATAACTCGCCCAGTTTCATCACAAGTGAATTGAGCGCCACATCTTCGATGCCCACTACCGAAGGAGATACCAGTTGTTTCAGGTCGGTGGTGTTGTTGAGGTACTTCAGCAGGTTATGGAAGTAGTCGAGCTGCATCTGGCTCTGGGCTCTTTCCGATTCAATTTCCTTGAGGTTATCCATCACCAGTTTTCCTTCATTGCCCAGATCGATGATTTTATTCCTGGAGCGGAAATCGGTGAACTTGGAACTGGCCGAATTCAGCGAGTCGGTTATTCCGGTTAGCTGGGAATTAATAAAATCGAGCGAGCGGCGCTGCGCTTCGTTCTGAAGGTTCATTTTTCCTTCGATATAGACATTGATCAGTTCGTTCAGGAACTCGCCTTCTTTTACCGCTTCCTCTCCTTCAATAGAGCACGCAATAATGTCGCCGTTTTTATCTTTCAGCGAAGCGTTCAACCTTCTCTGGTATGACTGGGTCGCTGTGTTCAGATCGTTAAATACAAAATAGTAGTTGTCGCCGGAAGTTTCGAACTGATTTATTTTTTTTAGCAGGGTAAAATTGAAATGGTTGTTGACAAACGGGCGGTCGAAGGTCCCTTCGCTCTCAAACTGAATGTTGGCGCCGTTTATTTTCCCATCGACCGAGATGGTATAGGTATCGGCTGATTTAGGGGTGATGTAGATGGCAATACCTTTGGGATTAACAAAATTCGGAGTTTCCTGTACATCATAGGGCTCCTGTTTGTAAATGCCTTTCCAGATCATCCAGTCTTTTTTGTACCAACTGGTTCTCCAGTTCAGGTTTGCCAGGGTCTGGTTGACGTTGTAATAGGATTTGATAATCTCAATCTGGTTGAAGATGTTGTTGTTGTTCTGACTGAGGGCTCCTTCAAATAAATTTTTCATGTCCAGGCCCGTCGATTTTTCAGGTACCAGGATCGATGCGTTTACCGAATAACGCGGTTTGGTGAGTTGATTATAGATATAGGCTCCGCTTAGACCCAAGGCGCCAAAAAGCAAAAACCAGTGCCATTGGCGGAGTAAAAGGTAAATGATTTTTTTGATGTCAATTTCTTCTTCCTGTTTTCGTATTTCGTTGGAGTTATTTGCGTTGTTTATCATGACGTGGATTTGGTATTAAATGACTGCCTTTCGATTCGCGTTCGACGGAGCAAAAGCGGTTTTAGGAGCCGGTTGACTGAATGGGGTGATTGGTTAAAAGGCTGGTTTATTTTAGTGCAAATCCCAATACGGCAATCAATACCGACAGGGAAGAGAAAATAAGGGAATAAGCCTGGCTGTTCAATTGGAAATTTTTGTACTTATCGGGTTGTACAATCACATAATCATTGGGGTGCAGGTAAAAAGCTTCCGACAGATAGACATTCTTGGAAGTCAGGTCGAGCAGGTACGATTTATTTCCTTCGGGAAAAGGCCTGACAATCATCACATTTTTAATGGAAGCAAAGTCGGTGTTCCCGTTGGCCAGCGCCAGCGCTTCAATGACGGTAATGCCATTGTTGTAGTTGTAATAGACTCCCGGCACTTTGACTTCGCCGATTACGGTGACTTTAAAATTCAGCAGTTTTACTTTTACAATGGCGTCGTTGAGGAATTCATCCGCTTTTTTCTGAACAACAGGTTCAATTTGCGACAGGGCAATTCCTGAAACTTTTATTTTGCCTAACATGGGAAGTTTAATGTTCCCATCCACATCCACTTCGAATCCGTAGAGGTAAGCCCCGCTGGGAGTCGTAAACTTCTGAAAGGCATTGCTGACACCTGTTTCCATGGTAGATTCCGGATTAAAAAGCTGGTTGACTTCCGGGTTCATGGATTTGATGCTGACGTACAGGATGTCGCCGTTTTTTATAATGTGTTCTGTCGTTTGAATCGGTAGTTTTTCGATCAGGTCGTTGTTGCCTGAATCTTTTAAATAAATCAGCTCTTGGCTGCTCCGGCAAGAATAGGCAAACAGAACGGTCAGAAATAACAGAAGTTTAATGGTATGTTTCATGTAAATAATTTTTCTTTTTTAATTAACGGATGCTGGTTAATCTTGTCCGGGCAGGTAATCTTCGTGTCCGGGAGTTTGTTGTATTTTTGCTATGCGTTTTTTTGCCAAATCTTTAACAATTTATTTCGTTGCAAGTTCGTTTCGCCCGGATATATTTTTAACAAGCCAGTTATTTAATTAAAGTGAATGATAAAATGTTGTATTCTTTTGTCGTGTTGTAAAAATAGAAAGAAATGATCATTTGTGATAATCATATGTCATTTTTATTTTAGTCTTTCTCTTTAGTTGTTTAGGGTGAAATACTTAGAGCTTGTTTAAATTTCATTCATTTTGATTTTTCGGGTTACGCCGAACTCCCGATCTTCATCGGGACAGGCTCTGAAGGGCGCCCCAAAAATCAAAAAACACCCTTTAGGGCAGGGGTACATTTTTTGATTTTCGGTATTATTTCAAATTTTACACAGTTTCTTAGGCACTCTGGCATTCTATTACTCATTTTATTCGCAGTGCTTAGGAAGGTTCTTCAGCCTTCCAGATAAGCAACAACGGTTTGTTGGCAAAGAATTGAATCAATTCTTCCGGTGTAAGAATGATGTATTTAATCCTTCGGCTGATAAATGTTTCTGCTTTTTCGACAAGTTTTTCGATGAAGGCCCGATCGAGCTGATTACCAACAAAGGCCAGGTCTATAATTTTGGAGTCTTTACCAATGGCAAAGTCTCCGGTAACGTAAGCCGCCTGCAGGTCACCTATCTTGCTGGTAATTTTTTCGATAATCTGATCAATCCCGATGAATTTTTTCAGGATATTGTGAATATCGGAGAACAAGGGGTGCATCTTATTGGCTGTAAACATTTTTTTATTGCCATCACTGGCGGTGATTAATAATCCGGCCTCCTCCAGTCTGTTTAACTCTACCCGGATGGAATTGGTCGATTCGCCAAATTCACTTTCCAGACCACGCAGATAGCTGGTTGTATCACTGTTCAGGAAGAACTTGAGCAACAGTTTGACACGGGTCTTTGATGTAATTAAACTTTCAATCATAATGCTGAAGGATGTCGAAGTGGCGTATGTTTTTTAGCCGGGGATACGAATGAACAACTACTGTATTTTGCTGAAAATGGAAGGTTTATGTACTGCTATTTCACAGCTTCGCCTCCTCAGTCACAGGATATGATTGAGTCTGGTGAAAAATAATTAACTGAATCCACTGGACCGAATCGAAAAAATAAAGAAGTAGTTCGATCAATGGTGCATTCTTCGAGTACAATATTAACTCAATTTTTTCTATTATAGTTTACAATACAATTAAAAAAAACAATTTTATATGAATATGTTGAAATTTTACATGAATGGCCCGTTTGGGCATATGAAATGTTTGGGAGTGAAAACCTGACTCTGACAAATAAAAAAAAGAGGATCACTTTCGTAATCCTCTTTTGTGGGCGATGACGGATTCGAACCGCCGACCCTCTGGGTGTAAACCAGATGCTCTGAACCAGCTGAGCTAATCGCCCTTTCTATTGTTGTTTGTTTGAACGTGCTTTGTTTTTTTAAGCGTTGCAAAGATATACCTCTTTTTTAAATCTGCAAGCAAAATAATCAAAAAATCTCATAAAATTTCAGCTACTACGAAAGTGCTTCCACCAACAAAAACCAGGTCGTTTTTGCCTGCATGGGCGAGGGCTGCAGAAAGCGCCTGACGAACAGTTGGATAACAATTACCCTTCAATCCAAACCGTGCAGCTTTGGCTGCAAGCTCTTCGGGATTACCCGCACGGGGGATAGAGGCTTTGGTAAAATAATAGTGTGCGTGGGGTGGGAGCAAGGCCAAAACTTCATTCTGATCTTTGTCGTTTACCATTCCGATTACGATATGCAGGGCTTTCCATGCGGTCTGATTAATTTGTTCAACGACCAACCGGATGCCAGCCGGATTGTGTCCGGTGTCACAAACCGTCAGTGGGTTATTGCCGATAATTTGCCAGCGACCCATCAGCCCGGTATTATGAATGGTATTCAGCAATCCATTTCGGACAACCTTTTCTTCAAGATTCCATCCCTTTGCGTTTAATACATCAATCGTTTTTAAAACAGTGGGCACATTCTTTCGCTGATAAATGCCCAGTAAGTCCAGTTGGATGTCGGGATAAATCAATTCTTCGTTTCTCCGGATGTTCAGGCTTTGTTTTCCTCCGGTGGTTAACATCGAATAATCAGCCCGATATTCCCGATCGGCAAATACGAGTGAGGTCGGTGCTTTTTCAGCAAACTGTTCAAAAACGGAATCGGTTTCGGGCGACGATTCACCAATCACTACCGGCACATCCTTTTTGATGATTCCGGCTTTTTCGGCTGCAATTTTGGGTAAAGTATTTCCCAGCAGAGCCATATGGTCGAAACTGATGTTGGTAATGACCGAAACTTCCGGCGTAATGATGTTGGTAGAATCGAGTCGTCCGCCTAACCCGACTTCGATGATAGCCATATCCACCTTTTGTGAGCGGAAATAGTCGAAGGCCATGGATACGGTGAGTTCAAAAAAGGAAGGTTCGAGTTGTTCGGCCTGATTCTTTTCGAGGTACCGTTCTGTAAACTGAACCACGGCTTCTTTGGTGATCATTTCGCCGTTTACGCGAATCCGTTCCCTGAAATCCTTCAGATGTGGCGAAGTGTAGAGGCCTGTGCGGTATCCGGCTTCCTGAAAAATTGAGGCCAGCAGGTGCGAGACGGAGCCTTTTCCGTTGGTTCCGGCCACATGAATGGTTTTAAACGACCGGTGCGGGTGATCAAATAAATCGTCGAGCCGAATGGTATTGTCGAGGTTATCTTTATAAGCTGCCGGGCCAGTACGTTGAAACATAGGCAACTGGCGGTACAAGAATTCGAGTACTTCCTGATAGGTTTTCATGCAGAAAAAAAACTTATGAACAATGGTTAAAAAATACAGCGGTAAAATTGAGAATTTAACTGCTATATCTGAACTATTCCATCCTAATTTTTCTAAATTTAGGGAAACCTTAAAGATTACGGAGATGGCTGCCAAAAAGCAAACTAAGATTTTCGTGTTGGATACCAATGTTATTCTGCATGACCACACTAGCATTTATCAGTTTCAGGATAATGATATTGTAATACCCATAACGGTGTTGGAAGAGTTGGATAAGTTTAAGCGGGGAAACGACCCTATCAATTTTCAGGCACGTGAATTTGTGCGCGAATTGGACGAGATTGTAGGCGATAAACTGTTCAATGGTGGAATTAAACTGGGCCCGGATAAAGGAAAGCTCATTATTGAAACCGGAAAACCTCTTCCTGAAGAAATGAAACATTCGTTTCGTGAGGACATTCCGGATCACCGGATTCTGGCCATTGCCATGCATATTGGGCAGAAGTTTCCTGACCGTCCAACAATATTGGTGTCTAAAGATATTAACCTGCGGATGAAGGCCAAATCGCTGCGGATACAGGCTGAAGACTATTACAACGACAAAGTAAAAGACATTCAGTTACTGAATAAAGGAGTGACCGAACTGGCCAACTTTGACGATGCGTTGATTGAAAAATTGTACAGCGAGAATTCGTTGCCCATTGAACCGATGGAATTGGAGCAAACACCTGAAATTAATGAGTATTTCATTATAAAATCGGCAAAAGCCAGTGTTTTAGGCCGGTATGACGGAGGATTGAAAAGGATGCAGCGGGTAGAAAAGAAAACGGCCTACGGAATTAAACCACGTAATGCCGAGCAGACATTTAGTCTGGATGCCCTGTTTAATCCTGATATTAAATTGGTGGCTTTAACCGGAAAAGCCGGCACTGGGAAAACGTTGCTTGCCTTGGCCGCTGCGCTGGAACAGCATAAAAACTTCGGTCAGATTTTGCTTGCCCGACCCATTGTGGCCTTGAGTAATCGTGATCTGGGCTATTTGCCCGGCGATGCTCAGGAAAAGATTAACCCTTACATGCAACCGCTTTTCGATAATCTGTCGGTGATTAAGCACAACTATAATCCACGCAGTACCGAATATCAAAAAATAGAAGAACTCCTGAAGGATGAACAATTAATAATTACCCCGCTGGCTTACATTCGAGGAAGAAGCCTGTCGAATTCCTATTTCATTATTGACGAAGCTCAGAACCTGACCCCGCACGAAATAAAAACCATCATAACCAGGGCCGGTGAGGGCACGAAGCTGGTATTTACAGGCGACCTTCAGCAAATCGACTCCCCTTATCTGGATATGAAATCGAACGGATTGGCGTACATGACTGAGAAGATGAAAAACCATGAAATCTTTGCGCATGTAAACCTGATCAAGGGAGAACGCAGCTATCTGGCTGAGCTGGCCAGCGATTTGTTGTAAAATATATGGATAGTTTAACCACAGGTTTCACAGATTTCCACAGATTGATAAGCTGTGAGAATTTATGAAATCGGTGGTTTGTATTTTCGGGGAGACTAAAGAACTGAATAGTTGTGTGTTAATTTCCTGAAAATCTTTGGGTCTTTGTGCCATCGTGGCAATACATTTTTTATATTTTTGCGGCCTGATTATCAAGATACAGAAAAGGATTTTAATGAATTATTCAGGCAAAAAAGCTTCATTTTACACCTTAGGTTGTAAACTCAATTTTTCGGAAACATCGAGCATTGCGCGTCGCTTTGAGGAGATCGGGTTTCAACGTGTTGAATTCGCTGATGCGGCTGATGTGGTCGTGATTAATTCGTGTTCGGTGACGGCTGAGGGTGACAAGAAAACCCGAAACATTATTCGTCAGGCCGTGCGTAAGAATCCCTTGGCGATCGTTGTGGTTACCGGTTGCTATGCTCAATTACAGCCTGAAGTTATCCAAAAAATTGAGGGAGTGGACCTGATTGTTGGTTCATCAGAAAAACAGCATATCACCGAATACCTGGGTAATCTGACTAAAAAGGAAGGGACTGAAATTCATATTCAGAAGCCAAAAGAAATCAAAAACTACTTTCATGCTTATTCGTTTGGCGATCGTACCCGCAGTTTCCTGAAGGTTCAGGATGGCTGCGATTATTACTGCACTTATTGTACGATTCCGTTTGCACGCGGGCGAAGCCGCAATGACAGCATCCGTAACACGGTGGCTGAAGCGAGGGAAATTGTAGCCAAAGGCACGCTCGAAATTATCCTGACCGGTGTAAATATTGGCGATTTTGGCAAATCGACCAGTGAAGAATTTATCGACCTGTTACGTGAAATGGATCAGATTGAAGACCTGAAACGGATTCGGATCTCGTCGGTTGAACCCAATTTACTGACGGACGAAATCATTGAATTTGCAGCCCGCTCGCAGCGAATTATGCCGCATTTCCATTTGCCGCTCCAATCGGGTTCGAATGAGGTGTTGGCATTGATGAAACGAAAATATAAACGTGAGGTTTTTGAAAGCCGGGTGGCCAGGATCAAAACTGAAATTCCGCACGCCTTTATTGGGGTTGATGTGATTGCCGGAACCAATGGAGAAATCGACGAGTTTTTTCGCGATTCGTACTGTTTTGTGGCCGATCTGGACGTGTCGCAACTGCATGCTTTCCCATACTCGGAGCGACCCGGAACCAAAGCGCTCGAAATTAAACCAGTTGTTCCGGTTGACGAGCGGAAACATCGAACCCAGCGATTAATTTCACTCTCGGGCCGGAAAACGGAAGATTTCTATCGTCAAAATCTGGGAGCCGTGCGCGAAGTACTTTTTGAAGAACAAAAGGATAAAAAGCCGATTTCAGGATTTACCGATAATTACATCCGCGTGGAAACTGAATACCGTGAAGAACTGGAAAATCATATTGTTCAGGTAAAGTTGGAAAACATATTGCCCAAGGGAAACGTTTGGGGAAGGGTGATGGGATAGGGCATGGGGCGAGAATGAAACCCGAAATAAACAATATCGAATTTTCAATATCCAATAACCAATAAGGAATATCGAACAAGAAAGTGAAGGCGATAGGGCGATGGGCAGGGAGAAGTCGGAAGACCGAAGTCATAAGAAAAAAATCTGTGTTTATCTGCGTAGTCTGTGGTGAAACAGAGTAACGCGACGGGGTCTGAAATCTGGAATTTTAAACTTGAAACTATATACGATATGAATCTCGAAATACTTTGTACACAAGTTCAGGAACTGGCTCGTGAGGTTGGCCGGTTTATTTATGATGAACGACTGAAATTTACAGATGAAGACATTATCCACAAAGGGAAATCGGATATGGTAACCTATGTGGATAAAACGGCTGAGGCCAAAATTGTAGCCGCTTTGCGCGAACTGCTGCCCGGCTCTGGTTTTATTGCCGAAGAAGGGACCGCGGTGGATAATGGCGAAAAGTACCGCTGGGTGATTGATCCGCTGGATGGAACGACCAATTATATTCATGGGATTTCGCCGTTTTGCGTAAGTATTGCCTTGATGGAAGATCAGGAAATCATCATGGGTGTTATTTATGAAATCAGCCTGAACGAAATGTTTTATGCCTGGAAAGGAAGTAAAGCATATTTGAATGATCTTGAAATTCAGGTGTCAAAAGCGGCCACAACTGCCGATTCGTTGATTGCTACCGGATTTCCATATTACGATTTTTCGAAACTGGACAATTATCTGGAAGCAATGAATTATTTTATGCGTAACTCACACGGGATGCGTCGCCTGGGATCGGCAGCGGCCGATCTGGCTTACGTGGCTGCCGGAAGGTTCGAAGGTTTTTACGAACATGCCCTTCATTCGTGGGATGTGGCTGCCGGAATTATCATCATTAAACAGGCCGGAGGACGGGTTTGCGATTTTCATGGGGGCGAAAATTACCTGTTTGGGGGCGAAATGATTGCCTGCAATGCCAATTATTTTGATGAATTTTATAGTATCGTGCATCAGCATTTGGGGTAAACTTTTACTAAATTGCAGCAACTAACAACACACCAAATGGTCGAAAAAGAAATTGCCCTGATAAACAAACAGCTCGAAAGTCTGAATTCCAAAAACTTCGATCTGGAAGCCTGGAAAAGTCATACGATCATTTTCCTGGAACGTATTTTTGGGAAAGAAAGCAGTAAAGTGCGAATGATCAAAGAGCTGAATTATAATTATTCGAGCTGGAGTTTGCGCGATGCCGCCGGGACAGGGAAAGATGCCGATCCGGTAATTCTGAAGGCCCGTGAAATACTCGAAGCCACCAAGCTGGAACTGGAGCATCTTGGTGTTCCGAAAGAGGAAGAAGAAAACCTGAAAATATGGTCGCTGCTCGAAGAAGAAATGACCGGCAAGCAAATCAGGGAGATCAGGCTGGTATTGCAGTCGGATGAACCGGAGAAAATGGAAAAAATAGCCAATATCCTGTATAACCTTGAAAAAGAAAATATGGCTGTTGTGCTGGCGAAATTGCTGGTCCCTTAAGAAAATGTTCAGTATTCAGTCGCAGTTCACCGGAAAATGTTTGGGGTTGCGAGATGCGGGTTACTGGTTCTCGCAACACGAATTCCGGAACACGAAACAAAAAACAGCTCTTCAGTAATTCAAATCTAAAGTCCTTCATGAATCCCAAAGTCGCTATTGTCATCCTCAACTGGAATGGAACCAAACTGCTAAAGCAATTTTTGCCGTCGGTCATTGAATTTAGTAAAGGAGGTTCAACCGAGCTGATTGTGGCCGATAATGGTTCGACTGACGACTCACTTGCAGTACTCTCGAACGAATTTCCGGAGGTAAAAATACTCGATCTCCGGCAAAATTATGGTTTTGCACGCGGATACAACGAAGCGCTGAAGCTGATTGAAGGCGATTATTTTGTGATTTTAAATTCGGATGTGGAAGTAACCGAAGGATGGCTGGAGTCGCCAATTCAATTCATGGAGAACGATTCGTCGATTGCAGCAGTTCAGCCAAAAATACGCAGTTATTATCAGAAAACACATTTCGAATATGCTGGTGCGGCCGGTGGTTTTATCGACCGTTTGGGGTACCCTTTTTGCCGTGGCCGAATCTTCAGCAAGGTGGAACCGGATAACGGCCAATACGATACGATTACTGATATTTTTTGGGCAACCGGAGCCTGCATGTTTGTCCGCGCTACCTATTTTCGGGAAGCTGGCGGTTTCGATGCCGATTTCTGGGCGCACATGGAAGAAATCGATTTGTGCTGGCGGTTAAAAAATCGTGGATATCGTATTGTTTTTACTCCTGAAAGTACGGTTTATCATGTAGGTGGCGGAACGCTCCCGTACGATAATCCTCAGAAATTATACCTGAATTTCAGGAATAACCTTTGGCTTTTGTACAAAAACCTGCCTTCAAATAAACTCTTTATCACCTTATTTCTCCGGATGTTTTTAGATGGAGTTGCCGCCTTTAAATTATTGGTTGAATTAAACTTAAACGGTATTCGAAGTGTGTTAAAAGCACATTTTCATTTCTATAAATCGCTACCGGCTTTGCACAGAAAAAGGAAACAAAGCCGTCCGGGAAAAGGGAAATTACTTCCCCCGGAAATGCTTCGGAAGAGTATTGTTTTTCAGTTTTATGCGAGGAAGAAGATGCGGTTTAATGAAATTTGAAGGTAACTGCTCAACACCACTCTGCTCTCGGAAACCATCCATCCCGATGGGTTTAATCCCTTCAAACAGCCACACTATTTATTGCTGAATTTAGCCATCGGCGGAAACGGAGGCAATCCGGATCGAAGCAAATTTCCGATTCGATATGAAGTTGATTATGTGAGGGTTTATCAGGAAAAATAAAAGTCATTCATGGTCATTGTGTCATTAAATAGTCATTTTTTGTAAAAGCTCTTTAACTATGAACGACTATTTAATGACGTGAAACGAATGACCATAAATGACTTCTTGTTACATCCTGCAATTAGTTAAACAATTCTTTGTTTGGTTGTGCGCCCATCGTAAATTCGAGGGTTCCTCCATCCATAATTTCCTGATGGGTAATGTAGGTGCGGTCAAGTGCCTGTCCGTTCAGTTTTACTTCCTGAATATATTTGTTCTCGTTTGAAGCCAGAGGAGCTTTCATGGTAAAGAATTTTCCGGGAGTCACTTCTAATTTAGCCTCCTGAACAATTGGCGAACCAAGCTGATAGGTTAACTCCGACGGATTAACCGGATAGAAACCCATAGCGCTGAAAACATACCAGGCCGACATTTGTCCGCAATCTTCGTTTCCGCACAAACCATCGGGAGCAGTAGTGTACATGGTGGTTTGAATTTGGCGGTTCAGTTCCTGTGTACGCCAGACCCATCCGGCATAATTAAACAGGAAAGTAGTGTGATGTCCGGGTTCGTTCCCGTGGGCATAAGCGCCAATTAATCCGGAGATATCACTCGACGCTTCTTCACCTTTTACACC
>Ga0074195_1004418_pt1 | contig 11605 bp, 13 predicted proteins | sample EPASupsiteHSE623_FD_64525 | JGI IMG/M metagenome (GOLD analysis project Ga0074195, IMG submission 64525) | Bioremediated contaminated groundwater from EPA Superfund site, New Mexico - Sample HSE6-23 | ecosystem: Environmental > Aquatic > Deep subsurface > Groundwater > Contaminated ...
GGCCCGCCAGCCGCACCTGGTCGCCTTTGATGGTGCCATCGGGCCGGTGGTACTCGACGTCAACACCATCAACAAGCATCCGGTGGAATACCCGGTTGTTGTTCACCAGTGAGGGGGAGTCCGGATGCAGGATCTTTTTCAATGCGGCTTCCTGAGCATCAGCCGGGATACCCGGGTTGAGCCGGGCGATTGCTGCTGCGAGCCGGGGTTTCAGGATAGCGTCGTTCCAGTGATCGCGTTCAGCTTTAGGTTCGCCGGGGGCGATGTCCGGGCCGAAAAGGGTGGTATATCCGAGTTCCCGGAGCCAGGCGAGAGCGTGTTCTTCTACATGGGATTCAGCTATGCGGGCGGCGGGCATCAGGTACCTAATTTAGGATACGGCGTTCTCTTACGATAAGCTTTGGGAAAAATAATTCTGAAAATATCTGTAAATTACTGAAAAATTTACAGGTTCTGGGAGTTCATTTTATCTTTTAATGACCCGGAATCCGGGCTGAAAATGCGTTTTTCAGAAAAAGTTCCGTCGAAGCAACTACTAATTTAGTAGATTTTAGTAATTATTAGTAGTTGGGAAAGGGGCTGATAATCGGGTCAGGAAGTGCCACCTATCAGTTTGTGATATGTTGATAGATTTTGATAGATGTGGAGCATAAAAAAAAAGTTGCTAAACCGTTACGGTCAGACCCGGCATCTGATCCCATGTCCTGCCTTCAAGAACCCTGCCGGCCCGTTTCTTGATAACGCCACCCCACTGTTTGAAGAAGAACGGAACATTCGAGGCAAGGCAGATGTCCCTGATATCCGTCACCCATTCTTCCTGCATCGGCCGGGCACCGGGTCCCGACTCCCCCCCAACAATTACCCAATCAATACCGTCAAGGTTCAGGCCCGGCAGCGGGCCGATTAACGGCTCCAGCGAGAGAAATTTGACGGGTGCGTGTGTTGCCCGAAGATCATCTATCCTGAAGAGATAATCCTCGGACTCCACGCTGACACCCAGCCAGACATTCTTCGGGATCCTGATGGTCTCCTCAATTTCCCTGAACCGATCGGATCGTTTGGTGAGTATCTGGAATGTATGCCACGAAGCCTTTCTCATGACGTCGAAGGTTTTTTTGATAAAGGGTGTCGGGACATCCTTGTGGTAGAGATCGCTCATCGAGTTGACAAAGATCATCCGGGGCTTTCTCCACTCAAGCGGAAGGGGGAGCATCCTCTCCTGCAGGGTCACCTTGAACCCGTCGCGGTAGTTCGGCTGCCCCATTGCCTGAAGCCGGTACGCCATCCGTTCAGCGTAGCAGTTCTTACAGCCCGGGCTTATCTTGGTACAGCCGGTTACCGGATTCCACGTGGTTTCGGTCCATTCGATGCCGGAGTTAATTGCCATTGTATTATCCACTCTTGTTCGGGAATGTTACCATAACATCGTTTGCAAAGGTTGGAATACTTTTTCGTTGTTGACGTTGGTTAGCGGGAGGATTGGATGTGATTTTTCCTTGTCGTTCAAGGCTGATCAATGCATCCTTATAATTGCGGCTGACGAAGCGCCGGCCTATGTTATGCCTCTCGAAGATCTCTCTCATAGAGTGTGTCGTACCAGCATATTCTGAAAGTAGCATCTCTTCTAAATCCTCCAATGGTCTTGAATATTCGAATAAGAGCGTTTGCCTGACCGTTGCCGGGTTGTATTCGAAAGAGGGAACACCCTGAATGTCACTGGAGCTCTCTCTCGCCATAATATCCTTCATAATCTGGTAACCTAGCGGGTGCTTCGTTGCAAGGATGAGGTGGTGGCTGGTACAATGCCGATGGGAATCCTTGAAACAGAACGGGAGAACATAGGCAGCGCCTGCATCATGCAGGGCTTCGGTAATTGCTTCAATGATAGTGAGTTCTTTCTCTTCGATTGGCACGGATTGCAGATCTTGTCGAAGTCTTTCGGCCCGTTCCTTCCCAAATAAAGCGTCCATGTGTTCACCGACTTTAGGATTTGTTAGGCTGGCCTGAATTCTATTATAATTGAAGAAAAGGATACAGTCGCAACCCCAGCTTTTTAGAACAGACCCGACAAGTTCAATCGAAATCCCCTTGTATCCCCATGGATCAAGAAATAGAAGTGTTGGAATAAATCTGATACCTTCGAATGTTTTTTCAAACCCGATATCAATTTTATCTGCGTAGACCTGAGGAGGATATTTCATTAAATTGATTCCCGGTAAAGAATCAATCTCTCTTTTCAGAGATGCTGCATGGTCGGGATTTGCATCATTAAGGAGAGCGGTAAGCATCTCCCTCATATCCTGATTCTCAATAACACGCTCAAGTATGAGAATTGGCGTAGATTTCGTCCCATCTGAATAAATTCCAGGACCTGCGAAAAGATCAATATAACCGATCTTTTTGGAATATTTTTTTGCAGTGGGAATGATTACCTTTGCCCATGCCCAGAAATACTTCCGGACTATTTCTGACTTGATGAGGGATTGTTCCCGTTGTTCATCGAAAAATTCGTCTGTGGTCACAACATCCACCATACCGATTCAATTTTGTGTATACTCCTTCCAATTCTCGATCATGAATCCCCGCATTCCGCTCTTCGGATTATATAGAGGATATATCGATCGGAAAGCGGTCTCAGCTGCAAGGAAATCATCAGTCGGGGATCTGTCGGTATATTTCGTGAGATAGAGCAGTCCGATACTTGCCGACCGCGAGCATCCTTCATTACAGTGGACGAGAACACGGCTGCCGGCATTGAGACTTGTGCTGATGAATGCGAGCGCAGCATCGATGATCTCTTTAGGGATATAGGCCGGGTCGGGTGCATCGACAAGATTGAGGATAAGGCGATTGCCTCTCCGAGCAAGGAGATATTCCGGGTGATTCTTCGGCGCGGCTCTCCCGGAATATCCTAATGCCTGACGGTGATACGGTTCTTTGCAGGCATGAACTACGCACCAGCCGGGTTCGTGCCGGACTTTGGTTTCATAGTCATGTTCGTTACCGATAAAGAGGTTAGGGTAGATTTCGATCATAAGACATCAAGATGATACAGTGTGATCCAGACTTTGAAATGCTGATAGCGCACTATCAAAATTATCAAAGGTTTTTTTCACGTTTTTATCAAATTTTAAAGATCCTTTAGTATTCCGATCTGTCCAATATTCCCCATCCAAATGAGTATTATCTGTATGAATTTCCAATAAGAGTCCTCCGTAATGAATGGGACTTCTATCTCTGATCATTATGTTAGGTATATTATTGTAGATCCCTGCAATTTTTCTGGGTCCAGCCTCATTTTGTATAAAATTTCCTGATAAAAGATCGGATTTTGATTCTTTTGTGATCATTCGAATGTTAATGGAAGAAAACGTTTGATATATTACAAGAAATGCATCTATTGGTTCAATGGATTCACCCGTCTTCGGGTTGGTCCATGACGAGACAATCTTCCCTTTCCAGGTACCTGAAATATCGGGTGTTGAGATAAACCATGGGTGGAGAAAAGAAAGTTTCCATAACCACTTATCGAACAGAAGCAGGATAATGACGAGGACTCCAATTACCTTTGAAAACGGATCGAATAGGGCCTGAGTAAGGGTGAAACCAGCCAGAATTAAAAAAAATGACCATATCCCAACCACAATTCCAATTAATGTTGTAAGATGTAAGCGTGAGATGATCATATTTCCCTCAATTTGATTCGATATAATTCCAGGCTGCACCTAAGAAGTCATGCGCTTGCTGCAATGTCCAAGGTTGAAAACCACGGAATAAATATTTTAATTCGTGAACCTCGCCCCACTCACTGCATCCAGCATCATCCGCTGTTGAATTGATGGTATATTCGAGGACATTAGCAACATCACTAATATAATTTGATTGACCGAATGATCTGTTTGGCACATTCCAAACGAGACACTCAACTAAATATGAGGGTATTGGCGTTGCTGCGGCAATTCCTTTATCGGCCATTTCATTTCTAAGTCTTTTCAACCCACGAACAATATACTTGAACCGATACCCAGTTGCGTTATTTTTAGCAACACCATTTTCGTAATGTTGATGAGGCCAATTTATGATTCTTCCTCCATTGTCTGGTTGTAATTCAGCCCCGGAGAGATAGTGGTATTCACCATTCACTTTTTGAGTCGTGTACCTTCGATGTTCGCAACATGCTACGACATCTGCATCCACGCGATAGCTATTCGCATGCACATCGAAGGCTTTGTTTCCCCGTTTAATAGAGTCTTTTCCAAATTTGTTTATCAAAGCTTTTTCAACGTCGTTTTTATACTGGGAGTAAGGATATTTGGCATCATTCAAACCAACCATCTCACGGGTCAATCCACTGGCCGAATTGAAATCTGTGAAGAAGACATCCATCAATCTGACGCAAATATCCACGTCACTCTGAAGGCGAACATTAGTATTGTTACGATATGATCCTTGGGCAAATACTTCGATCCTATGATTGGAGAGAGTGTCATCATTCAAGATGGCATCCCGGATCATCCTTTCGGCATTCTGACACTTCTGATCTTCAGTATCACTCGAAGGTCCTGACCATGATCTAAAAGTTGCTTCCCAATCTCGACTCATTTTTTACCTCTCAAAAGCAGAAAATCCCCATCTACTGCTTCCAAGAGATATATTTCATGATTATATATATCGCCTCGTAGTGCGTGGTGTGAAAGTGTCATTTTGTCGTGAATTTCAGACGGGAAATGTCTGCCGATGGACACTCCCATCTTCATGGACGATAAAATAGATTATTCCAATTTTTTCATTGACCGCATGCAATTTCTCAATGGTTTCAAGATACTTTTTGTGATACGGCAACCCCATTGCAACAGTTACATCCCAGTTCAAACTTTTTGCGATCAATAAACCTGTAAATGCTTCTGAGAACCAATGTTTTGATTGCAGATTTGGATGAGTTGGCTTTTTCTGCCCTTTCCTGTCCCCACTGACATATTTATCTGAGGGAAATCCTTTCACCTCAACAATGAGTTTCCTTCCATCTTGCATTGCGACAATATCATGCCCTTTGGCTTTCTTATCGTGATTGAAATGCTGAATTGTGTATTTCTGGTCGATGAGATAGCTCCTTATCTTGTTCGCAACATTTGTCTCTTCGAACCATTCATCGTCGTAATTCCATTCTTTTAGGATCATGATTCTTTTACCCCAACCTCAATCTCCCCGCTCATATGTTTTCGGCTCTTTAATTGATGGCCTTCGTATTTTAAAAGATAATTTTCTTGTAGCGAACCATACTGCATAATGATTCAAACTACCATCAGTTACGTAATAATCGTCCTCCGAAGGATTCTCCATCAAAATTTCTGGAAGCGATGTGTTAATCGGAGGATTATCAGATTTGGGATTACAATGAAGTTGCGCGATAAAAAGTTTTTTTGGAAATTGTGGGATTTCGTTTCTTAATTCATCATAAATTAGATCAGCTGATTTTGGTCTTATAATGGATAAATCGGACAATTTTCCTGCGTCCTTAAAAACTACACCCCCCCGCCATCCATGACTAAAAATCCAGATATATCTCGCGTTCTCATTTCGTAAAACTGATTTGAAATCCGTGAGATTATCGCAGGGATATATTTTAAAGGGGTATTTTTCTATGATAAATCGCTCAATCAGATTATCGATACCTGCATACTGTCCAATTGAATGGACCCCTTTTGATTTGACAATGATGATAGCATCATGATCTACATTTAGGTAATCCAGATTTTTAGGATATTGCTGGCCATCCAAGGATTCGACGAAATCATTTGATTGCGTAAGAATGAATATAAGAAAAAGAACTATTGAAAAAATAATAATTCCGCAAATAACAGCCAATGGATAAAAAATATCATCGATATTCAAGATTGAGCTGAATCCAAAAAAGATGAAAAAACAACCTAATAAAAACAGTAATTGATATGCATACTCGAATACATTTTTACTCAATTTGATTTCTGAAGCATTGTTATTCATTCAAATCAACAAATCCGTATCTCCCCGCTCATCAGTTTCGGCAGCAGCGCATCTCTCATCTGAGCGAGCGTACGGGACTCCACTTTGTTGGAAATTATCTCGTTGATCAAAGGTTCCAATGTTTTGTTCATTGCTTGCATTTGTTTTTCTGAGGGTACCAAAACCATCGCATCAGAAAGATGGTGGCGTTGAATATGTCCCATCGTTGTTGCCTTACCTTCTGCAATGAGTTGAAAATCAGGTAAATGATGCAATGTCCAAAGATAATAGAACCACTTCGGATATCTATCGGAAGTAATTTTGAAAAGATGCTGGTTCAGAGCTCCTTTCCCGCCACACCATATAACAACTTCAAGACTCCCAGACCACGAGAAGAGAATATCTCCGTCGTCTATGATATATTCCGAGGATATACCGACACTCGCCTTATCGCTTCCTTCTGTGTCACCTTTACGGAGCTGTGAAATTTTTATAACGGGAAGGTAATCTTCTCCATCAGGGGGATAATTTTGTAGCGCAAGACCATTGAGGAAAATTGCGATTTGATCGAGTGGTTTAACCCCCCACCCCTTCGGCACCTCCCGCCCGTCAATCTCATCAAAAACTTCCGGAAACAGCGCCGCAATATCAGCCGGCAGCCCGGTGTCGCCCCCTTCCGCCTTCGCCCGGACCGGATCGAAGTCCACGAACCACGACTTGAAGATCGTTCGTGCCATCGCTTCGAGTGTCTCATTCATCTGGCGGTTAAGCTCGATCTTGTCATCGAGCGAGCCGAGGATGCGGGCGATGGCGTGCTGGATGGGGAGAGGGGGTAGCGGTAATGGAATTAATTTTAGAATTTCCTGATTTAAGGAAGGCATTGTTGCGCCTTGTGCATGACGCAAAATCCAAGAAAGATATGCAGGGGAGCCTAAGACGTATGAAATAAATTTTGGATTTATTGATTCACCGAATCTGAGTCGGATACAGTCACTTCCTTGAAGCCAACCAACCTCATTCTCACGAATGATCGCACGACGTTCAATGTAACCCTTTCGACAAAATAGAATATCATTCAACGCAAGTTTGTATCCAGCTAAACGAGATACGGTATCGTCATCAATTCGAGGAATTTTATTTTGATTGATTCGATTATCACCGATATTCTGCACAGCAATTACGGGAGTTCCTGCGGGTCTATACTCAGATGCCTGTAATAATGTTCCAAAGGGACCAGTCTGTAAATTTGCACCTCCTTGTGATATCAAATTCCCAAGTGTGATATAATTCCAATCCGGAGGTAAGTTACCATAGATTTTTTCAACAGAAGTGATCATATTTGGAATCCGTTTAAGATGAGCTGAAATTTAGCTCTCCTTCCAATTCTGGAGCTTGAATCATCGTAAGAAATTCGCCCCCCAGAACGGTAATTTTTGGTGTTAAATACTTATCTCGATACAGTACCTTCTCTGACTTAATCAGGCCATCCGATATTAAATCCCGGATGATCTGTTCGTAATATTCGTCAATGATATGTATTTCAGGATACGTCATCTTGAATACGTCCCTCAGATTATCAGCGAATGCCAGTTCGCCCGTTTTTGTTCCCACATACGGAGGAATGAATGTACAGGGATTCTCGATAAAATGTAATATAAGGATATGAAGAGAGGTATACCGATCGATCATATTCATGAAAATCAGGTGAATATTTTCATCGGCGGTGATATCCAACGATGAATTGACTACAATATTCCGTAATGCCTCAAGTTTTTCTTCGTGATGGGTTCGTATCGCAACTTGGGTTGCATAAAGTAATGTACTGATAAATTCCTCATCTTGAGCGAGATTTTCAATTTTAAATCCTTCAACTTCACGCTCTATTTTTTTTAGCCGATTGACGATATCAATCAACCACGCATCCCGTCGTTTCTCAAGCGGAGGGGCCACAACCATTGAGAAGAATTCTACCAGCGGGCCCCCTAAAACCGGAGCTAAGGATAATCCGGCCCGCACCCCTGCATGTGCGTAATCCCCGGCGCTGGATTCGAGATCTTTCTTGATGGCCCGTCGTTTCGTCATACCTGAAATCCCAATCCTTTCAGATTCCCGGCAATCTCCCCATCCAACCGCTCCGACTCCCGGAACTGCTCCCCCAGTTTTGCCGCCAGCCGCCCCATCTTCTCCTCAAACGGCTCGCCATCATCCACGACATCCTCAGCGCCCACGTACCGCCCGGGTGTCAGCACAAAACCGTTCTTCCGGATATCCTCAACAGATGCGCTCTTGCAGAACCCCGGTACATCCGTATAGGTCCCGGCTTCCTTCTCGCCCCGCCATGCGTGATACGTCGAAGATATCCGGGCAATGTCCTCATCGGTGAGATCCCGGTGCACCCGGTCGATCAGCGTCCCCATCTTCCGGGCGTCGATGAAGAGCGTCTGGCCGCGACGGTTGCGGAACCTGTGGTTCTTTTTGTCCCGGGTCACGAACCAGAGGCAGACCGGGATCTGGGTGGAGTAGAAGAGCTGGCCCGGCATGGCGATCATGCAGTCCACGAGATCGGCCTCGATGATGTTCTTCCGGATTTCGCCCTCGCCGGACTGGTTGGAGGACATGGACCCGTTCGCGAGCACGAAACCCGCGATGCCGGTCGGTGCAAGGTGATAGATAAAGTGCTGCACCCAGGCAAAGTTCGCGTTGCCGGCCGGTGGGAGGCCATACTTCCAGCGGGCATCCTCCTTGAGCCGCTCGCCGCCCCAGTCACTCATATTGAACGGCGGGTTGGCGAGGATGAAATCCGCTTTTAAGTCCGGGTGCAGGTCGCGGTGGAAGCTGTCCGCGTGCTCGGGGCCGAGGTTGCCCTCGATCCCCCGGATGGCGAGATTCATCTCGGCCAGTTTCCAGGTCGTTGGATTGGATTCCTGCCCATAGATGCTGATATCGCCGATCTTGCCGCCATGCGCCTCGACAAATTTCTCGCTCTGGACGAACATACCGCCCGAACCGCAGCACGGGTCGTACACCCGGCCCTTGTACGGCTCGATCATCTCGACGAGGGTCTTTACTACTGACCGTGGCGTATAGAACTGCCCGCCCTTCTTTCCTTCAGCACTGGCAAACTGCGAGAGGAAATACTCGTACACGCGGCCGAGGATGTCCTTTGACCGGTGCTCCTTCTCGCCCAACCCAAGGGTACCAATCAGGTCTATCAGCTCACCCAGCTGGGTCTTGTCCAGCGCCGGGCGGGCATAATCCTTTGGCAGCACACCCTTGAGGGAAGGGTTGTCACGCTCGACTGCCACCATCGCGTCATCGATCAGTTTCCCGATCGTGGGCTGCTTCGCGTTTGCCTGGAGGGTTGACCAGCGGGCTTCCTTCGGCACCCAGAAGACATTGGCCGACAGATATTCGTCCCGGTCCTCCAGCGTCACGTACCGTGCCTGCGGTTCGGCGATGTACCATTCGCTCTTAGGATCGCTCAGCTCGGTCTGAAGAGTTACGTGTCGCTCCTCAAAAGCATCGGAGATGTATTTCAGGAAGATAAGGCCGAGAACCACGTGCTTGTATTCCGCTGCATCCATGTGGCCACGGAGTTTGTCGGCAGCAGCCCAGAGGGTTGCTTCGAACCCGAGGTTTGCCCCATTGCTGGTCTTCTGTTTCTTCGTGCTTTGCCGGGCCATGGATGTGATTCCTTCGATACAATTCTATTCTCGTTGATGTGCGTTAAGGGTTGTGACTTGCGGTGAGGCGGGTATTGAGAAACTGCAACAACATCCCTTAGATATAGTGTGGTAAAAAGCTCGTTTCTGGTCCCTCTATTGTACATACACATATACTGTGTGATACAGAGAAATCCAAGATCCGGAAATCTTAAACTGCCACCACCATTTTGCCGCACCTCCCACCCTCTCTCCCAAATCCGGCCCCGCAAAACTGGATTTCGGCAATCCCATTGCCGCGCCCCCACTCCCTCAATAAAGCTAACCAAATGGTTATACGAATCAAGCCCCAATCCGAGCCCCGATTCCCGCAAAACAGCCGCATAACTGCGAAAATTCCCTTAGCAACCAAATACCTTTTTAACCCGAATTTGCTAACATCTGGATCAATACAATGACCAGCAAATACGTCGGACACTTGGGAACATTGGCGAAACAGATCTTTGCAGCGCTCAAGCAAAAGTGCGTAGCAGCGATCGAATGGTTTACGTCCGCCTCCTCAGCTGCAACCGATGCAAAGCCGGTCCCTGTAGCAGCACACGGAAACGTACTGGACATGGGGAAACGCTACCGGAAAACGAGCGGCCACGCCCCCCTCTTCTCGCTCTTCACCTTCTTTAAAAATAGTCAGTAAACGTCGGTCCGGTGTTCCGGGTTCTCAATCGTGGGTTTAATCCTGTAGGTTACCTGCCGATTCGAAAAAGGCAGCAAATTTCAGGATCATAGCCCCGGCTATAACCGGACCGGCGTCTTTGGAATTGAATTGAACGAGCCCCAGCGCCCGAAGAAAACGTTGTTGAACAAATCCCCCGGCAGATGTGAAAAAAATGAACGGATTCGCAGAAGAAAACGGATTACCCGAAAAGAACCAGGAACCGCAGGAGAACACCCCAATCGCGGAGAAGACGGATGCGGCCGTAACCGCAGCACCCGCGGGGGCGATCGAACAGGAGGAAAACCCGGTCGGTACTGACAATGCCGGCCGGAGCGGAACAGAGCCGGACAAGACCGGGCCAAAAGAATCCCCGCGACGCAGCTCGGTAAAGGGAAAGAAGCGCCGGAAGGGGCACCGGCACAAGAAGAACGCCGGCGGGGTGGCTGCCAAGGGCAAGAGAAACGGCCAGCATGTTCCCCGCGGGAGCTGCGAGATCGCTGGCATGCTGGAAGAGGAGGGGTATATCGTCGGGGTAATCCCTGATCCGAAATCCCCGTTCGATCTCATCGGCTGGAGCAACGCGGGATCGATCCTTGTCCGGGTGACGCGGCCCATAGAGCTCGTAGCAAACGCCCGCAATGTCCGGGAGCAGTACGAAGAGGTCATCCGGGAGATGGAACCGTATTACCGGACGGAGGCCGACAACATCCAGTTCATGGTCCTCTCGCGGGAACACGGGCTGCTCCGGTACCGGGTCTTTGACTGGGGCATTGGCAACGTCGTGACGATGCAGAAAATTATGAAAATCCCGCGAGCATCACTCTCCGATACGCAAATAGCAACCACTGGGCCTGCGAATTGACGAGCGCGCAACTCTCCCTGCCCGGTTGGGCCAGCCAGGCTCGCAATCGCCCTGGATACCACCCCCGTTCACGCGACTATACCCTTGTAAAACCCATATTGGTATGTCAAACGGGCGCCCCGCAAGACACCAGAGTACAGAAGTCCGAACACAATCGGGACACGGTGAGACCCACCGTGGGTCCCGCCAAATCCAGGAGAGACCAGAATGGCACGGACCGCTCAGAGCCCTCGTCTGCTCGCACCACGGATCCAGAGGATCCAGGTCGCGAAACGCGGAGGTCGGCTCGCCACAACGGCCCGGCCAGGGAGGAACCAGGACAAGGAAAAAAACACAAAGGAGTGATAAATTATGGCAGACTTTAGCATCAGCAGCACAACCAAG
>Ga0074195_1004419_pt1 | contig 11596 bp, 10 predicted proteins | sample EPASupsiteHSE623_FD_64525 | JGI IMG/M metagenome (GOLD analysis project Ga0074195, IMG submission 64525) | Bioremediated contaminated groundwater from EPA Superfund site, New Mexico - Sample HSE6-23 | ecosystem: Environmental > Aquatic > Deep subsurface > Groundwater > Contaminated ...
AAATGTATTTAGCCGCATAAAAACTGCCAGCAGCCCATTCTGTAGGGCTACTGGCAGAGAAAATTTTTTTCTTATTTCATTGTCTACTTGACGGGTAGCAGTTCAATACACACCCTACACCCTATTTTTCACTTTTTCTAAATAGCTAGATTAAATTGCAACAAGCTTTCTTAAAACCAAATCTTTTACTCATCACACTTGCAATTTATGTAAAAAAGTACTACTATTAGAAATAGGTGGAAATTAAAAAGTAGAGTCGCCGTGTCCTACAGGTGGTGGAACACCTATAGGCACGAGCAGGTGTACGAGCACCTACACGTAACAGCGAACTGTTCACGGGCGACAATCTTATTATACCTATTTGCCAGCTTGATTACAAGTTTTGGCAATTTGAGTTATGTAGATTGGCGCGTTTGGCAGGGGCTGTGCGACTGCATGCAATATTCGCTTGTTTCATATCTTGATACAGGGTTAACAGGACACGCTGGCGGGTTCTGTTATTTGGGTGTTGATTGTTGTACCTCTTGTATCTTGATGCTGTTGCAACGATCGATTAGGATCGCATGTGTAGGGTAGAAATAATCCTGCATATGTGATCCTTTTTAATTTCCTCCTGTAAAATTCCCATTCATGGGTGATTGCAGGAGGGCATAACTTTTGAACAACAGATATTCGGATTTAAAAAACCACGAAACTGGTCTATATGATGAAATTCGCGCACTATCTGAAGGACTTGATCGGCTATATAAAGAAGGAAAAGATACAACAGATACTATCCAAAGACTGGAGGCAGTATTGGAAGAATTTCTATTATTCAGGCAGCAGGCGGGGCAAAGACCAGCTAGTTAACGTGCCTGATGATAGCTCTGTTTCAACAAGTTATAGGGATACATGGAAAGATTCTTTCGCTGACAAATAATCGAAACTGTATCATCTCTTTACAAAAACAAGCCTTCCAAGCAAATGCCTGGAAGGCTTGTTTTTACTGGAGCGGGCAACGAGATTCGAACTCGCGACCCACGGCTTGGGAATTGGAAAATTTGTGTTTTAGCTGTCTAGGCTGTATCTAATGATCCAGCTAATCCGGGTATTCAGAGGTTTCCCTTTTCCATTATGTCTAATAAATCCAGGTCGTATTAATGCGAATCGGTCCGCAAAAAGGTCCGCAAGTTATTATTACGTGTACTTCCCTTGGCCATCATGACACAATCTACTCTCTTTAATCCATTCAAAGGTGAGTAGCGCTATTCTGATCAATCATCATAATTGGGCTTTCCAGATGTTAGTCTACCGGCACCCAAATGGCACTCACATCATCTCCGTAAGCTTTTGCCTTCCTCGCGAGTATTTGATACCCTACCCAAGCACAAACCAATGCGTCAATGCAGTCCTCGTAAGATTTCAAACCCATCCCCGGAAGCATGGTAGCATCGGGAGGCGGAAATAGACTGGTAAGGTTACTAATGCGTTTTTCCAATGCGTCGTATAGCATAGAAAAGGATTGGCGCATCAGCTCGTTTCGCTGGTCTGGTGTTCTATCAGGCCAGTATGATCTTCGTTTCGATTCTTTATATGGTAAGCGTTTCGCAAGTTTTAGCATTTCGATAATTGCTGTGTGGGGATATACCTCAGCGATAAACGTCCATCTGAAATCATAACAATCCCCCGATTCGGATATATTTCACCGCTTATAAATTATTTAATAACTGATTGCTATCCTCAAATAAACGAAAAATCGCTTAATCAGGCAATGCGATATCAGCCCATTGACATACGAGTATCATGTTTTAAACGTACTCAACGTGAACATTACCTTGGTCGGCAATCCGTTCCACTATGACTGTCTTAATACTGAACTATACAAGATACAGCTACTATTTGATCATATTATCTATAATGGACTGCAAATTGCCGATATGATTAACATCCACAGCTTCGACCCTATACTCAGAAATTCTTGTTTTACGTGACAACACATACTCCTTCTGGATACTTTCTTCAATCATCTTCCACTGTTTCGGTTTCAAGGAATTAAGAGGTAACTTTGAAAAGTCGAGTATTTGCAAAAATTTAGTGTCTTTGATCGGCAGTTTAGCTACTGGGTTGTTCCTATGAATATAATATTTAGCCAGTGCGCTGGTTAGAAACTTGCCGCAAACCTGTGTAGGGTCCAATTTTGATTCCTCTATTTCAAATAAAACCGTCACTGTCCCCATGTTTCTGTTCTCGTAAAATTTGTTTCCCATCTCGAGGTAGTTCATTCCATTGTTTATGCGCCACAAGAGTTACATGTTTTAAGAAAACGACTCCGTGTTCCACCACAGACAGGACATAGTCCAGCAGCTTTCCATTCCGCTCTTTGTTCGTCGGCTGAAGGTGTCTTTGCGGCAAGTTCTGGCGAATAAGGACCAATGTTCCAATCAACCACGTCAGTTTCACGATATTCGTTTTTACCTGCCGTTATCACTGTACCGTCCGATTTGACACCAACGCTGTAACCATCACCCGCTGCGATGGCGATAATATTATTCCATTTCGATACATTACATTGACCAGCTGAATTTCCACCTAAAGCAGTAACAGTGCCGTCCGACCGTAGTTCAAGCGCATGACTTTCAAACCCGCTACCTACACTGATGGCAATAATATTATTGCCAGGGTTGCCTGACGGAATACCATTTGGGTTATCTGCACGCGATATAATCGCTCTCCCGTCTTTTGTCAATCCCATAGTAAGGCCTCTCGCGCTGATAGCAGCAATATTCCGCCAACCGGACACGTTACACTGTCCGCTGTCATTTTTTCCTACGGCGACGACCGTTCCATCCGATTTTAATCCAACAGAATGATAAAATCCTGCACTAATGGCAACGATGTCTCGCCAATTTTCAACGTCGCATTGATTTTTATTAGCAGTTTCAAAAACTACTGCAACAACTGTTCCGTTCTTTTTTAAACCGAGTACATGATAAAGACCGCAACTGATTGCTGTTATATCGCGCCAATTTGTTATGGTTTTATAAACCTTGTTGTCCTCTTTCATTCCCGAAACTACAATTGTTCCATCCGCTCTAAGTCCAACGATCCATATACTTATAGAACAAACAGCAGTAATATTTCTCCAACCAATTGTATCCGTATAACTACAAGTAGTTTTATCCCCGGTGACAGCAATCGTTCCGTTAGGTCTTAGCCCAATTGTTCTGAGAGCTTGTCTCGGATCTTTTTGAGCAAAACTACGGATACCCATACAATGAATGATTTCTGCATGTTGCTGAAAAGCCTCCTGCATCGTATTTGTAGACTCCGCGGTAAATGACAAATCCCTTTCATCCACTATATTCAAATGTTTTACAGTTTTCGGAATGAAATCATCGTATTTCGGAGAGGCTGCCGGTGACACATCTGAAGAGCCTGCTTTCATAGACGTTGGTTTATCTCCAACTGCATCTACGAATTTTGGAGTTGCCGATGCATAACCTTCCTGAATCATCCAGCTCTCCATTGGTCCTTCCAAGCCTAAATAGTTTGCAAATTCGATAATTGCCTTTTTTGCGTAGTCATCGTTTACATCTATTGCAACCTTATATAAGCTGTGGTAGAGCGTGGTATTGTGGGGCGTATCTTCTATCATGGTGAAAATATGCGTTACGTACTTTTCTGGTGTGATGTCACCCTGTTTGTAGGCTTTGTCATAATTCTCCCACTTGGCTTTCATCTTGTGAACATGTTCTTCGCTTAACTCCTTAAACGGTTTTCTTCCAATTGCGTTCAGTTCTGCATCTATTTCTTTGTCCAATGTAATAATACATAATGCGCCGACCTGATTAGCTATATCAATAAAAGCATTATAGAGCATTTGTTTTGCATTAACTACGCTTTTCGCAGTATCCTTCGAGGCAATGGCATTGCTGATGCCTTGACCAATCATATCGCCGATGCCGTGTAATATACCCAGCCCAGCGTTAGCGGCAAGAGTACCTGCCGCCACACCGGCCATGCCGCTGACACCGAGCCCGATGCCGCCAATAGTTGGGGCGCTACGCATCAGACTTTTATATTCTTGGCTGACTAAATAACTCTGTTTTCTGTCGTCAATTTGTTGCATTTCATTCATAAATCCAGAAAAATACTTAGCCGCATCTAACTCTATATGACGAGCCACTTCTGCTACGCTGATAAGCTCGTTTTTAGTGTACTTGAAAATAAGCCTTTTACCTATTCTCGCCAGAACTTCATTCTGACAATGCTTTAATTCAGTAAAACCAAGAGATGCGACTTCGAGCGGAGTATTTATCCTATTATTAATAAGCGTCATAAATTCCTTTAACGCAGGAGTCACAATGCGCTTAAAATCGGCATTACACTGGTCGACAGCGTTGGCACGCCTTACATTGATGCTGCATACCTTTCTCTCCTGCTCACTTCGCACTTCATTATATATACCAAATTCCTTTGTGACCTCGAAACGGTTTCCAAAAATCTCAAAGACACGGATGATTTCGCTCATATTTAAGTCCCCCCTTTATTGTTCATTACATACGAAGCCGCACAGCCGATACATTACATTGTCCGTTCTCGTTTAAACCTGTGGCTACAAGCGTCCCATCTATTCTCAATCCCACTGTATGGTTATCTGTGGAAGATATGGCAACAATATTGCGCCACGCTGAAACATTGCACTGACCGTACTTATTGTCACCAACTGCAACGACCGTACCGTCCCACTTTAGACCCACAGAATGACTCCATCCTGTGGCAATCGCCACAATTCCATACCAATCATTTATCTTACTTTGACCTTTATCTGCTCCACCGCCCAACATAGCGGCTAAAACTGAGCCATCTTCTCTTAAGCCCAGTATGTGGCTGCTACTAGCAGAAATCGCTACAATATCACGCCATGATGAAACTACTTCATTTTCATTAACGCTTGCTGTAATTGAGGTGTCCTTATTTGAGTCATACCAGAATAATACGCCAGCTGTGGCAACCGTACCATCAGAAATTAACCCCAAGGTACACTTATAGCCAGCTGAAATAGCAATGACATTTTTCCATTCAGTCACATGGCATTGTCCGCCATCACCAAGGCCTCCATAGTAAAAGTGCTTTGAGATAAGTGTCCCATTTTTTTTCAACCCAACACAATGGCTGTCTCCTGCAGACACCGCGATTAAATCATGCCAATCTTTTGTATCCGGTCTATCGAAAAGAGAGCCATATATTACGCCTCCAAAGGAAGCAGTGCCGTCGGTGTGCAAGGCGATAGTGCTATATCTACGTGATGAAATAGTGTTTACCTTTTTCAGGTGCTTAATATTGATGTCACTCTCTTCTTTATTCCCGCCAACTGCTCCAACGGTTTTGTCGGTTGTGATAAACGTGGTAATATATCTTCCCGTTGATATTAGTCCTTGATATTTTGCTATATTGTTACGTGTAACACGCGCTTTTTCAGCTGCCTCCGCTTTTAGCTCAGCTACTCTCCTTAACCGTTCCGATTCTGCCTTTATCTTTTGATTCAACCTTTCGGCTTCCATCACAGCTTCCTTACCGTACAAGTGGGTGATGCTGAAAAATTTCTTTTCGATTTCATCGAGGGTACTCTCGTTTAACTTCATTGCTATGCCTAACTTTTCCGCGCTCTCACATTCAAGGTTGCGTATGAGGGGTTTATCCAGCCCCAAAAAACCGGCGAAATCTAGAATACGTGTCTTGGCGTCATTGTCGCCTTTTTCAGTGGCAATTTTATAAAGGTTGCAATAATGGTTAATGTTGTATGGTTCGTCACTTATTACGCTAAAGATATGCCCGATATATCGTTCTATGCCGATGTCTCCTTCGGCGTAAGCCTCGTCAAAGTTTTCATTTTTAATTGAAATAACACGTTGCTGTTCATCGCTTAATTTCTTATACGGCATCCTGCCAAGAGCATCCAACTCATCTTCCATATCTTTGTACAGTATATCCTGGCATACATCTACCAACTTTTTGAATTGTTCCTCGCCCATTATCAGTAAGTCTTGCTTCGCCTTTTCAAGCCCTTTCAAAGTCTCTTTTTCTACTCTAGAAATATCCGACGCATAGCCTATTGCGTCGCCGAAACCGCGCAATAAGACCATACCTGTATTTGTCATCGCTGCACCGGCCGCTGCCGTGAGCGTACCACGAAACCCGAAGCCGAAACCAGTGAATGCCTGGCCGTTGCGTGTGCTATTCTTAAACTCTCGTTTAGCTTCAAGACTTCTTTGCAGTGATTCGAGCTGCTCTAAATCATTATAAATGTTAGCGAAAAATCCATTATAAATTTCTAAATATAATTCTGTAGGTTCAGCAAACAAGATGCGTGCGATGTCGTTAGCGGTTACATCATCATTTTTCGTGTATTTGAAAATAAGATGCCTACCGATTTCGGGCAGTATACCCGCTTGATAATTTGTTAATTCATTCATGCCTTCGTTTTCTGCTTGCTGGAATGTTTTAACATTGTTCCGAATAGACTTAATGAATTTATCCGCTTCGGGTTGTGCAAGGCGAGCGAACTCATCGAGCATTTTATTATTAGCTGAAAAATAACGTTCCTCAATCTCAAATACTCTGCGTTCTTGTTCACATCGAATAGAGTTATATACTATAAAATCATCTGTAATTTCAAAGCGTTGCCCCAGTATATTAAAATCACAGATTTTTTCGGTATTCTTGAGCACTATAAATTCCTCCCCAATAATATTAGTTTGTGATCATTGTTTTTCATAGTAGTATTGCTTACTGTTGCCTTGGACATATCATGAACAAATGTTATTACTATTGAGTTAAAAAATAGAGATTATCAAGTAGCCCAATATGATGCTATAAAATCGCTATTGTTATAAAAGATTATCCAAATCTCTGTCATATATAGGTTTAGTAGACAGTTGAATCGACAATATGCTTAACAGGTATTCCAAGACTTCTTTTGTAATATTTGTCAATATCGCAATATGAGTATTTGGTAGATACTTTAGTCCCTACTATCTCATAAATTTGGCGGGAGTCCTTATTCTTAAGCCTGCTCGTCAGCAACCTGGGAAAACAACTTGGGCATAGTTTCGCCGCTTATCGCCTCGAAGCTCTCAGTCTCTAACTCTTTTTCATCAAGTGACCGTATAAACAATAAATATGTAAGCTGTTCTATTACAGTCAATGGATTGGTTATACCACCAGCCCACATGTCCGTCCATATCTATTCAACTTTATTGCGTACTTCTCCCATTAGCATTGCTTCAATTCCTTTCGATATTTGCTAATTTATGTATAAGCATAGCATTTTTTATGATATTACTTATAATATTTGACTTTTATTTCCTTAATCCTTCCTGGAAAACAATTCATGTCATAATATGACAAAAAATAGGGTTCTAAGCCTTCAACTAGAGATGCACCCATCACAGGTCTGGGTGGAGCTACCCGCGACCCTGCAAAAAATGCACAGCAAAAAACCCGCGGATTCCGCGGGTTCAATTCATTTCCGGATTTGCATGGTGGAGGCGATCCGTACCTAACCCCCTGTCCATACTACTGGCTTATCATTCTTCAATGTTACCAGCTACTGTTCGTCATGGCTGATCTCAACACAAAGGGCGTCTTAGAAAATATAGCACCATTGGTCGCGGGATGGAACTATTATTAAAAGGTATTTTACGTATATTCAGCCTAGAGCAACCAGCCATAATCCTGACGGGTATCAACAACCGCATCTACATAAACCACGGAGCCCTTGATCTGATAAATCAAAAGATACCTCTTCTCAAGCAGAAGCTTGCGGTATTTCCCCGGCGTAATCAGCGGGTCAATCAAGACTGGGTTCCTTTCTGGATACTGTTCCAACGATTTGGCCTTACCCTGGAAATCTTCAATAAGACTCACAGGGACGGTTCTTATGATGCGTCTAATATTCGACTTTACGCCCTAGCAATTACACTCTGACTTATCCCCGTAAGTCTCGCTAGTTGGCGTGTCGTAATTCCTTGTACTTTTTTTATTTCTCTTAGTATTGCATCTCTTTCTGGCTTTTTCATTGCTTGTAATTCCTGAGGTATACCCACATTCGCGCATTTTTGAATGATCACTCTTACCTCTTCATCTTTTTTCGTTACTTGCTCTTGATACTCAAGACAATCATCATTTTCTGATGACTCATTCATAAATCGCACAAAACTTTTACGCGCTAGTTCACTATTTGTCGAAAACATCTCAAGTATAAAACTAGAGTCGATTATTCGAGCTATATTAACATATTCACAATAACTACTAAAATGAAACTCAGATAAGCTTTGTACTAAACCAGCTTTTAATGGATTTCGGTGAAGATATCGTAAAACAACAAGTAGATATGCATCATCTTCTATGACCTCACTTTTAAAGCGGTCTTGAAATAAGTGCCCGCAACGATCATATTTGCGATTATACCAAGATACGTAGCGTACACCGATTTTTTTCATAATTGTTGCAATCTGTTCTTCTTTTTCCTTGATTAATAAATGGACATGGTTATCCATAAGACAATATCCGCAAACCGCATAATCACAAATATCCCTATAGTATCGCAAACATTCTAGAAATTTAAATTTGTCTTCATCCTCTTCAAAAATTGTCTGCCTATTGATACCTCGTAATATTATATGGTATATTCCGCTTTTGCTTTTTACCCGAGCTTGTCTTGCCACGATCCTCACCTCAAGTGTATCTTAACATCCTTCTCTGTCCGAATCAACAGAACCGTCCCTCCGAGTCATTTTAGCGAGGTAATCATTAAGTTCTTGAAATAGCTCTTACGCTAGCAAAAAATAGTTCGGAAATAATTAACCCGGTTGGAATAATTCCAGCCGGGTTAATTATTTAGAATATAGGGGCGACGGAAGTGTCTTGGCCTCTTTTTGTTATTTAAGATACTTCCACCAGCTTATGTCTTTTCCGAATCAACATAACCGTCCCTGCGAGTCTCCTTGAATTGTAAAAATCTCTTAGAGCTTCCATTATAGGCAGACTATTTGTAAAACGCTACCTCCGCATTGATATTACGCGCTTCCACAATTCCTGTAAGGTACTGTGCGCCATTCGGCAGTGCGACTACAAAGTTTCTCGCATTATTGGATGAGTAAAAGGTTATGCCTAATCTACCACCGTCTAATACATTCATCGATAAAACCCCGTCAAAACTCCATTTTTTCATATAGCCGTCTATACCTTTATGATAAGTTACCACACCGCCCTGAATTTCTCTAGGTTGGCAACCTTCTCCCTCAAAAGATACTTTCCCATCATAACTAACGGAAAACCCTACATATTGGCCATTATCCAGTTTGAATTGTATAACGCCACTGTCATAGTTATTTAGTTGTGATAACACGATAGCACGAATACCGCTTTGGCCAGAGAGTAAATCCACGTTCTCTCTAAAAATTCCTTGTTCTACCTTTCTCGCTAAAACTAAATGCATACTACCCATCTCTTGTGGAAATTTCGTGATAGTATTTGAGGAAGTTACAGATTTTGACGGCTCACTAACTTGTTGAGACGGTTGTGAGTTATAATTGCTCAAGACTGCTTTCGGAATAGGCCATTCCCTGTCATAATTATCCCATCTCAAATCTTGTTTTTCCCAACCAGTAAATTTTGGCCCTGGATAACTCCATACGGCAGATTCAAAATAAGTCCATTGATTTTTCTCAATGTTCATAAGCATACTGTACATATCTGTTGGATTTTTGTCCATGACAGAAAATCGCACTATATTGGGGTTTCCATTATAGGCTGTAATTGAATTAAGGTCAACATAGGTAGTCTTGCCCGTTTCATCCTTCTCAACAAAAACCCAGTTAGGTGTGGCAAAAGCAGTAGCTGAAATTGCCAACATAATTAAAACTAGTAATCCCATTTGACAGAATCGTTTTTTCATTTACAACATCCTCTTTGTTTAATTAAAAGCAAACACATTACTTCCTTCTATCTCAGAGCACTACATCAAATTGAAATTTCTTTCCTTCTCCATTCATCGGTCCATTGCTCCCAAAATAAACTTCGTGTAATGAGGCTTTTTGCACAGTCCCTTGTGCATCTTTAGCTACTGCAAAAATTATATCAGTACCGCCTGGAGCAATTCGTACAAACTCTTTGACTGGTGCCGTATATTTTCCTTTGTCGGTAGTAATTTCACATACCAACCATTAGCCCAACCTAACTGAAGAGTATTGTTCGTTTGCTTTTCCAATTTAAAGCGTAACACAATTCCCTCTATGCGTTTTCCCACCATGATATCAGAGATAGTCAATTTACCGTCAGAAACATTCCACCAATAATATTTCTTTGCCTTTGCTACGGATAAAATATTATTTATATCTATCTTCCATTCTTCATTTTGCTTAACGACAAGAATGCTGTCTACATTGAAAACTTCTTTCCCATTTGCCAATCCTTTGGATTGCACCTTTGAAGACCTTGTGAACCTTAACTACGTAGATAAAATGAGTTATTTCATTTGGTCCACTTAAAAATTATTCCACTTTAACGAGTGCTTTACATCCCATTTCCAATGTCCGTGATATCTCGTATTGTTGGAGTTATTAATCTCAAATTCCCAAATTACTGTCTGTCCCGCATTTAACGTAATATCTGTATTAAACTGCGCATTGTCATTTACACACAGATTCCCTCCATCATCCCAACATTTTACATTCAATCCTGCCCAATAAAGATTTCCTGCACTACTTCCATTATTAGATATAACACCTTTAACAACTAATACATCCTGGCGCTGAGAAGCTAGATAATGAACTTCTGTAGCTTGAAATTGGAAATTAGCTGCCGCAAACGCAGTACTAATGCCTGTCAATAATAGTAGCGTAAGAGATAACATAATGCTTCTATGAATCTTTTGATACATTTGTACACACCCCTTATCTGTTTGTTGAGCCGTCCTTTTAAATCAATAAAAAGTCTATACCTACAGCGCCCCCTTTTTGGGTTACATAAGTTAACAATTGCAGTAAAATTTCTCCAATAACACCATAGTTTCCTTCTACTTTGTCGAAAAATATAAAATCACATAACAATTTGTATCAAAATTAAAAATTATTTCTTGAAAATACGGCCATTTTAATAATCACCGCAAAAAAATTTTATTATTTGTTTCCGTAAAACTTATTCAGTATAATTCTTAAAACTGATAAAGGCTCTGAGCATCCTATATTACACCGCGAGCTTTATTCATTTTCTGAACAGCGTTTCCATTACGATAAATGGCACAACAAAAGCATCCAGAGCTTCTGCCAGCTAAACACTGGGTAGGCACAGGCGCATCCTCCTAGTGTTTTTTATGTATGAAGGATAAGCAGGGCGGTTCTTTTTGTTTCCTTTTTTAACAAATAATTTAAAATAAATGTATTGTCTTTTTACACAAAAAAGCCTTCCAAGCAAATGCCTGGAAGGCTTGATTTTACTGGAGCGGGCAACGAGATTCGAACTCGCGACCCACGGCTTGGGAAGCCGGTACTCTACCACTGAGCTACGCCCGCATTAAGTTAACACAAAAAACCCCTGGATATTTTAACATTTT
>Ga0074195_1004421_pt1 | contig 11589 bp, 8 predicted proteins | sample EPASupsiteHSE623_FD_64525 | JGI IMG/M metagenome (GOLD analysis project Ga0074195, IMG submission 64525) | Bioremediated contaminated groundwater from EPA Superfund site, New Mexico - Sample HSE6-23 | ecosystem: Environmental > Aquatic > Deep subsurface > Groundwater > Contaminated ...
CCGCTGGGCGGCAGGCAGTCGATATGACACAGGGTCGGCACCGGCATACCGGCGCGCCGCAGGGCGCTCAGCACCGTCTCGCCCGACTCGAACGGGATCGTATTTCCATTCGCGATCATCTGTTCCATGACTCTTCCCCTATTCCGTTTCTATCGCTTTGAACGGGCAGGCGGCGATGCAGGCGCCGCACCGGATGCATTTTTCTTCGATGATGTAATGGGGCGACTTGGCGGCCCCCTTGATCGCGCCGACCGGACATTTCTTCGCGCAGAGGGTGCACCCTTTGCAAAGCGGTTCGACGATCCGGTAGGAAAGGAGCTCCTTGCAGGCGCCCGCCGGACATTTCCGGTCGTAGACATGGGCGTCGTATTCGTCCCGGAACCACTTGAGGGTCGAAAGGACCGGATTGGGCGCCGTCTGACCAAGCCCGCAGAGGCTGGTCGACCGGATCACCTCGGCCAGTTCGGTGAGCTGCATCACCCCTTGGAACCGCTGAAGCGCCTGCTCGCCGGTCTCGTTCTTCCGCGAACGGGTGATCGACTGCAGTATCTCGAGCATCCGGCGGGTCCCTTCGCGGCACGGGATGCATTTTCCGCACGATTCGCGCTGGATGAAATCCATGAAGAACTTGGCGACATCGACCATGCAAGTGTGTTCGTCCATCACCACCAGACCGCCGCTGCCCATCATCGCGCCGACCGTTTTGAGTTTCTCGTAATCTATCTCGGTATCGAGGTTCGCTTCGGGGATACAGCCGCCGCTCGGGCCGCCGATCTGGACCGCCTTGAAGGCCGCGCCGTGTTCGATGCCGCCGCCGATGGCGAAGACGATCTCGCGGATGGTCGTTCCCATGACCACCTCGACCAGTCCCGTGTTGACCACCTTGCCCGAAAGGGCGAAGACCTTGGTCCCCTTGCTGGCGGCGGTCCCCACCTGCGCGAACCACTCCGCGCCGTGGGCGAATATCACGGGGATATTGGCGAGCGTCTCGACATTGTTGATGACCGTCGGCCGTCCGAAGAGCCCCTTGACCGCCGGGAAGGGCGGGCGGGGACGCGGCATCCCGCGTTTTCCCTCGATGCTGTTGATGAGCGCCGTCTCTTCGCCGCACACGAACGCGCCGGCCCCCATTTTTATATGGACATGGAGCGAGAAGTCGCTCCCCAGTATCCTCTCGCCCAACAGTCCGTGCTTCTCGGCGCAGGCGATGGCCCGTTCCAGCCGTTCGACCGCCAGCGGATATTCGGCCCGGATGTAGATGTAGGCTTCCCGCGCACCGATAGCGTAGGCGGCCAGCGCCATACCTTCGAGCAGGCGGTAGGGATCGCCTTCGATGACGGCGCGGTCCATGAAGGCGCCCGGGTCACCTTCGTCGGCGTTGCAGATGAGATATTTGAGATCGCTCTTCTCGGCGCGGGCGAACTGCCATTTCTTCCCGGTCGGGAAGCCGCCGCCGCCGCGACCGCGCAGGCCGCTTTTGAGCACCGTCTCGACCGCCTCGGCCGGAGTGATGCCGGAAAGGGTCTTCCGGAGCGCTTCGTAACCGCCGTGGGCGCGGTATTCTTCGAGGCTCTCGGGATCGATCACGCCGCAGTTCTTGAGCACCCAGCGGGTCTGCCGCTTGAAGAAGGGATGTTCGGCAAAGGTCGGGACGCCGTCCCAGCCTTTGTTCACGCCGTCGTCGAACTGGACGAGCGCCGCCTTCGCATCGACCGTGCCCGTGAATACCGACTCCAGTATCTTCGGCGCCTTCTCGCCGGTAACTTTTTTGAAGCTGATACGCGTCCGGCCCGGAAGCTGGACATCCATGAGCGGCTCTTCGGCGCACAGTCCGATGCAGCCGGTCTCGACAATATCGGCTGCGACCGCGTTCACGGTGATCCATTTCCTGACCGCATCCAGCGTCTGCGCGGCGCCGGCACCCAGTCCGCAGGTGCCCGCCCCGACGAAGATGACCGGCCGGTCGACCGATTCGCGGCGGAGTTTTTTCAGCGCGTCGGCGCCGAGTGAGAAGAGGGTGTCAGTTGCCATGGGCCGCCTCCCGCTGTCTGTAGCTCTCTATGATCTTCTCCAGCTTATCGACCGTCAGTTTGCCGTGATATTCGCCGTTCACGCAGATGACCGGGGCCAGTCCGCAGGCGCCGATGCAGGCGACCACCTCTATCGAGAAACGGCCGTCGCGGCTCGTGTCGCCCGCCTTTAACTGCAGGAGCCGCTCAAGGGCGCTCAGGATGTCGGCCGACCCTTTGACATGGCACGCGGTGCCGCGGCACACCATGATGTGGTACGCGCCCTTCGGTTTGAAGCGGAACTGGTTGTAGAAGGTCGCGACGCCGTATATTTTTGAAGCGGCGAGTCCCAGATGACGGCCGATCAGCGCGACCGCTTCTTTGGAGATATAGCCGTCCGCCTCCTGGACCTCCTGCAGGATCGGGATCAGCTTGTCCCGCCCCGCGCCCGGATACTTCGTGAGGATCTGCGTGGTCACCGTGTTCATGTCCGACTCCTATTATCAAGTAACCGTTCGATCTCTTTCAAGAGCTGGTCGGGACGGACCGGCTTGTCGAGAAATGCGGCGACCGGCAGCCACTCCTCGTCGGGCTCCACCGTGAAATCGCTCGCGATGACCCGTTTCACCCCGCTGAGGATGATGACCGGAGTGGTCCGGAGTTCTTTATCCTTCGCGATCTTCCGCGATATCTCGAACCCGTCGGGGCCCGGCATACCGGCGAACAGGACATCGAGGAGGATCAGATCGGGCTTTTCCCGCCGGGTCAGTTCGATCACCTCCTTCGAATGGTGCGTCACCGTCACGGCGAACCCGACATTCTCCAGCAGGGTGCGCAGGGCGCTCACCATCTGGACATCGTCGTCCGCGATGAGTATCTTTCTCATGGTCATATCGATCACCTCTTATCCTATCTCGAAACTGAACTCGACCCACTTGCCGGGCTCCGATTCGGCCCATATCTTCCCGCCATGTTTCTGGATGATCTCGCGGCAGGCGTAGAGCCCGAGTCCCGTTCCCCGTTTGGCGGCGTGTTCCTGCGTATAGATCCGCGAGAATTTTTTGAAAAGCATATCCATCTTCTCTTTGGGGATGCCGCTCCCCTCGTTGTAGACGCTGAAGACCCGGCGGCCGTCGCGCACCTTTTCGCGCAGGCGGATAACCCCTCCGTCGCGTCCGTATTTGACGGCGTTCCCCAGCAGATTGTCGTAGACGATCCGGAGCAGGTCGGGGTCGGCGTCGACCATCGTCTCTTCATGCACGCCGATATCGAGCGTCAGGTGATGTTTGCGCAGCTCTTCGGCCAGCCCGTTTATCGCCGGATCGATCACCATGCTCTTGAGCGCGGTGTCGCGGCGGTTGATGACATACTCCCCCTTTTCGAGTTTCGAAAGGTCGAGGTAACTACGGATGAGCTCCTTGAAGTAGTCGAGACTCTCGGCGACATTGTCCAGCCCTTTCTTCTGCTTCTCGTTAAGTTCCCCGAGATAGCCGTCCTTGACCGTGTGGAGGCTGAGGACCGCGCTGGCGAGCGGGTTCTTCAATTCGTGGCTGATGAAGCCGAGCATATCGATATAGTTGCGGTTGGTCATTTCGAGTTCGTTGTTGAGGGCGGCCAGTTCGCTCTGTTTCCGCTCGATCTCGGCGGTGTGCTTCTCGATGTCGTCGGCCATGTTGTTGAACGACCGGGTCAGGTCGCCCAGTTCCCCGCCGTACTGCTCGGCGACCCGCGCGCGGCGTTCACCGTTGATGAGGCGCACCGTGACAGCGCGCAGTTTCTGCACCGGTTCGAGTATGCTCCGCGCGATCAGTATGAACATGACGATGCTCAGAAGCATCGCGACGAAGATGACCGACAGCACGCTCGCCACCGCCCGGAAGCGGATATCGCGGTACTTCTGTTCCAGTTCGCCGACATACAGCATCCCGATGAGGTTGTTGTCGGGATCGCGGATCGGTTCGTAGTAGGAAAGATACCACGCGTCGACCACCCACGCCCGACCCGACCACGACTGACCGCGCAGGAGCACCATGTCGGCCACTTCGGGGGATGCCGGCGTGCCGGTCGCCCGCCCCGCGTTGTTCCCCACCACATTGGTCGCGATCCGTTTGTCGCCCATGAAGATGGTCGCGGTGCCGACCGAACGCCCTTTGTAGTAATCGCCGTAGGAGACCGCATCGCGGACCGTGTCGATGAAGTCGTTGTTGCCGTTGATGAGGATCCCCGACGAGATGATGCCGATGAGTTTGCCGCCCCGCATGACCGGGACCGCCGTGCCGGTGAACATCCCGTTCGACTCACCGGTGCTGTCGACCGCCCGTTCGAGCAGACTTTCCCCTTCGCGGACCAGCGCCGAACGAGAGATCACGATCGCCCCCTCGATGCTCTTCCCCTTCAGGAGGACATGGCGGATGAAGGGATTGTCGGATATGTCGTCGCCGCGGTTGAAGGGAGGACGCGTCCGCAGCAGCACCGTGCCGTCGGCCGACACGATGTTGAGGATGTCCATGTGGTGCTGGAGCCTGAAGTTGTTGAACTTCTCCTGCACCGCGGCGGCCAGTTTCGGGTCGCGGGGATTATCGAGAAAATCGCGGAGCAGTTCGTTCTGGGCCACCACCGCCAGCACCCGATTGGCGTCGCGGCTTTTCTGAGTGAACGCCTCGCGTGCCCAGCGGATACCGGCCTCGACCCGGTGCTGAGCATCGTTGATGGTGTTCTTGTTTATCCAGACGACGCTGGCGGTCGCGATACCCATGGCGAGTATCACGAAGATCAAAACAGTCGTCAGGACGAACTTGGTCAGGAGCCGCATCACACCACCTCGATTTCACACAAGGGAAGGAAGCGAAAAACGACCTCTAGAGTGCAAAGGGCGTGCCGATGCGTGCCAAAGCGCGATAAATTTTATAATTAGCTATAATTATTAGTTTAATTCTTCATTTTATCGAAATTCAGCGTGATAACAAGAAGGCGGAAAACGGCCCACAAATTGAACATGCTCAATAAGACATGTCTAATTTATGGACAACCTAAAAAGAGTGAGCGCTATTGGCGGAATTTTTTGGGGTCGATCTGATATTTCACGATTTTGTTATACAAGGTACCCCGCGCGATACCGAGCTGTTTCGCCGTCTCCCGAAGGTTCCCGCCGGTCGTTTCGAGCATCCGGAGTATGGAGGCGTACTCCCCCGCCTTCAGCGACGGACCTTCCGGGAGCGCCTCCTGCGGCACGACGCTTTTCAGGTGGTCGGGCAGTTCGGCGGGGGTGATCTCCGGCCGCTCCATGATGTTGACCGCCCGTTCTATCACATTCTCCAGTTCGCGGATGTTGCCCGGCCACGGGTATCCCTTCATCAGGCGCATCGCCTCGGGGGTGATCCCGGGCGCCGTTTTGTTCATGGCGTGGGCCGATTTTTTGGCGAAATGGCGCGCGAGCGCCTCAATGTCCTCCGTCCGTTCGCGCAGCGGCGGGATGGTGACCGAAAGGACATTGAGCCGGTAGTAGAGATCGTCGCGGAACGCCTTCTGTTCGACCGCCCGCTTAAGATCGTGGTTGGTGGCGGCGATGACGCGGACATCTATCTTCTTGGGATAGGTCCCGCCTACGCGGACCACCTCACCGCTCTGAAGGACCCGCAGGAGGTTCACCTGCGCCTCAAGCGGCATGTCGCCGATCTCGTCGAGGAAGATGGTCCCCTCGTCGGCCAGTTCGAACTTACCCGGCCGCCCCTCTTTTTTCGACCCGGTGAAGGCGCCCCCCTCGTAGCCGAACAGTTCGCTTTCCACCAGATCGCGGGGCAGCGCGCCGCAGTTGACCGCGACGAATGAGTGAGCCGCGCGGTCGCCGAAATTGTGTATCGACTGGGCAAAGAGCTCCTTGCCGGTGCCGCTTTCGCCGAGCAGCAGCACATTCGACCGGCTCTTCCCCGCCGTTTTGGCCACCTTCACCGCATCGTGCAGCGCCTGCGATGAACCGATGATGTCGGAAAAGGTAAGATAGGCGCGGGAGCCCGACAGTTTGCCCACCAGCTGATGGAGCGATTTGGCCTCTTTGATCGTGATGACCATGCCGTTGATGGTCCCTTCGCTCTGGATCAGCGATGTCGACACCGAACAGTGAAGGATCTTATTCTTCAGCGTGAGGCTCGCCTCGCGGTCGTAGATATTCTTGCCGTCGGCCATGATGTCGAAGAACTTTATCCCGCTCCGTATCACGGTATAGATCGACTTTCCGGTATGGTCCTCGTTGTCCAGCAGCAGCATCCGGCGGGCCTGCGGATTGATGTCCTGTATCTTCTCGTCGCCGTCGATGACGACGATCCCTTCGTTGATCGATCCGACGATCGCCTGCTGTTTCTGTATCGCCACCGTTTTTTCGGCCAGCGCATCCTCGATGTGCAACTGCCGCTCTATCGCCCCGGCCACCGCGCCGACCAGCCCCAGCGAATGGGCGTTGACCAGATCCCAGCGGCACAGCAGGCACAGACAGCCGAGTATCTTCCCCTCTTTGTCGTGGATGGTGTCGGCGCTCGCGTACCAGTAGTGCAGCGCCTCGAGATAGTGTTCCCCCGCCCAGATGTCGAGCGTCCGGTCCTCGATAAGCGCCGTGCCGACGCCGTTGGTCCCGATATCCTCCTCGCGCAGGCGGCTGCCCAGCTTCGGTGCCGTATCGCGCGTCAGCATCTCGGGGGAACCGAACAGTTCCAGCACGATCCCCTGTCCGTCGGTGATCATGATGATGCTTTCGGGATCGTTCATGAAGGAGATGATCTTTTTCATGTAGGGCACCGCGACGCCGAGCATCCGGCGGCTTTCGTGGATGCGGTTGACCAGTTCGCCCGACGATGCCTTCGGCAGGTTCTCGATGCGGCGCGGCAGACCGAACGCGCGGCTCCGCTCCCACGAGGCGATCAGATAAGGATGGATGATGGCGGTATCGAGCTGCTCGCCATTCCCGAAACGCTTCCACTGATCGTAGATATCATGACGCCGTTCAAGATCTATCATGCGTTCCTGTTCATCATGATACGCTACTTTCCGTAGGTTGGTTTTTTCTCGGCCACCATCGATGGCTGGGACACCGAAGGCTTCCGCGGATCCACGGCATACCGGAATATCTCCACTTCGGCGCGTCGCTTGACCGCTTCGTCGGCTTGATGGTACACTTTGTCGGCGGTGGCGTCGTCAAGGTAGTATTCGCCGCAGTTCCCGCAGACACGGGCCGGAACATCCTTGATGACGATGACCGATTCGCCCCGGTTGAGGGTGACGGTGGTCTTGCCTTTCACGGTGACGCCGTTCTTGCAGATGACGCACTTCATACTATTTCCTCCGCTTCGAGAAATCATCGCTCCATGCCTCACGATCCGGTTCATACACCGTGACGATGTACGCCTCGTCCCGTTTCCTATCGTACCCGACGACTACATGTATCGGGCGGGCGCCGTCGAATCCGAGCAGAAGGCAGCTGGGATACGGTTGGTCATCGGGGTATTCGGCGACAACATGGTCTTTTCGCACGATGCGTTCGACCGTTGCCGGTGAAATGGCGCGCTGGAACATCCGCTCCATCGCGTGCCGGGAATAGAACAGGCGCATCCCCTACCTCTTGCTTGCCGGAGGCATGATACCCAAACGGCGGACGGGTGTCAATAGGAGCGGCGGCAGTATACCGACCGGCAGGGGCGCTCCAGTTTTATAGTTCTTGCACCCTGACCCCTCTGACTCTTTTCGGCGGAGATGGCCTAGAACACCACGGTGCAGCCGCAGCCGTCGCCGTTCGGTTTGGCGGTGTCGGCGGCGACCGGCGCCGGTTCGTCGGGAATGATGGAGTCGGTGTCTTCGACGGTGCTGTCGACCGGCTCGTCAACCGTTTCGTCGGGCTGGAAGGTGTCGGTGTCGGTGAGTGTGCCGTCGTCGGTGACCGTATGGTCGTATTCGGGATACGCGATGTCGTCCTCGCCCGGACCGGGGCCTTCGTAAACCCACGTATCCTCGTCAAGGATGACCGCATCGTCAACTATCGCCTCGTCGAACTGGATGTCGTCGGTCATCGCATCGTCGGTGAGTTCTACGCTGTCGGCCTCCGAAGTAATATATTCGTCATCCGGCTCAACAACGGTGTCATCGACGGTGTCGGCATCGGTCGGCGGCGTGTCGTCGGGCTCCTCGACGGTCGTCACGCGGATCTCGTAGGAACCGACCTCGTTCTTGGCAGTACCTTCCAAGGCGATGTAGATGGTCCGCGGCGATGCGCTGGAATAGATGATGGCCTCCGCATCCCCTTCCCCGCCACCGTTGGCGACGCCCAGACACACTTCGTTGTTCTGGCAGGCACCGATAAGGTTGATGGTGACATCGTAACTCGCCTCGGGAGCGACCTCTATCAGGTATTCGGTCCCCGCCTCGACCGTAAGGGCATAGATGATGTCGGGACTCGGTTTACCGGCGTTCCCGCAGGCGGCGCCGTAGGCATTAAGGGCATTCGGCCGACCGATGGTCGTACCGGTCGCGGTGTAGGGCAACGCATCTATTGCGATGGTGTTTCCGCAGACACCCAAAATGAGTTCACCGGCGCAAGAACCATTGAAGCAGGTATCGTTTTCGGTAAGGGCATTTATATCGTCACAGGTGCCGCCGTTGACGGCAGTGTAGTCCTCGGCTGGGCAGGTATTATCAAGCCAATTGCAAGTCTCGGCGGCATCGCAGTTACTAGCGACCACCCGACACACGGTCTCTGACCCTAGCTTAACATCGGTTGGGCAGGCATCGTCGGTACCGGTACAGGTCTCGGCGACATCGCAGTCACCCGCAACCGCACGACAGTTCGTTCCAGAACTCTTGAAACGACAAGTGTTTTCGTCACAGCAATCGCCGAATATCCCATTGATCGTGTCGCAGTCTTCATTTCCCTCAACAATATCATCACCACATATCGACATCAGATAACGCGCCAAATAAGGACTTACCTTCCCTCCTGCTACTTGGAATCCACCCCCAACATAAAGATTATTATTATTTATCACAAGGGCAAGGACACCTCCATTCGTCCCGCTCCCGAAGGCACTCCATTTGTTTCCATCCCATCTTGCAATGTTGTTAACTGTTACGCCCCCCGCCGTCGTGAATGAGCCTCCGGCGTAAAGGTTGTTTTTCTCATCTACTGCAAGGGCCGAAACTTGAGGATAATCTCCTCCAGTTACTCCACTCCCGAGAGCACTCCAGCTAATCCCGTCCCATTTCGCGATACGGTTCGCGGTCACGCCCCCCGCCGTGGAGAACCGTCCCCCAGCATAGAGATTTCCGTTTGTGTCGAAACTGAGGGCCCAGACATCGCTGTCCATGCCGGTTCCGAGCGGAATCCACGAGGAGCCGTCCCATTTAGCCACATGGTTGACCGTTATACCTCCCGCTGTCGTGAAATCACCACCCGCATAGAGATTTCCGTTACTATCCATAGCAAGGGCGTCAACATCTTCACTAGTTCCGCTCCCGAGTGCACTCCAGCTGGCCCCGTTCCACCTCGCGATGTTGCTGGCGATTTCTCCTCCTGTCATCCCAAAATTTCCACCTGCATAGAGGTAGTTGTTGTTGTCCAAGACAAGCGCGTTGACAGGATAATTATTCACCCCGCTTCCAAGAGCAGTCCAATCTGTCCCGCCCCACTTCGCAATGTAGTTAACAGCCTTTCCAGCCGCCCTATCAAAATAACCTCCCGCGTATAGATTGTTGTTGCCGTCCACTGCGAGGGTATAGATCGAGAGATTCATCCCGCCCCCGAGGGTGTTCCAACTGATTCCGTTCCACATCGTAATGTAATTGACAGTGGCGCCTCCCGCCGCTGAAAAATAGCCGCCGGCATAGAGGTTGTTGTTATTATCCACCGTGAGTGCTTTGACGGCGCCATCCATCCCTCTACCAATAGCGTTCCAGCTTACCCCATCCCACCTTGCTATGTTAAGCGCAAACACGCCACCCTTCTTCGTAAAGGAACCGCCAACATAAAGGTCGTTATTCTCATCCACTGCAATAGCATTGACGCGGGCATCCATTATACCTGCTTCGAGAGATACCCATGCCTGGCCATCCCATTTCGCGATGTGGTTGACAGTTTCTTCCCCCGCCATCGTGAAATAGCCTCCAGCGTAAAGATTGTTGTTACTGTCCACTGCAAGAGTATCGACACTGCTATTTGTCCCGTCCCCGAGTGAACTCCAACTTGCCCCATCCCACTTGGCGATGCTGTTGACCGCGACGCCATCAACAGCCGTAAATCCTCCTCCGGCGTAGAGATTATTGTCACTGTCCACCACAAGAGCTCTGACAAAAGGACTGATGCCATCCGTTCCTCTTCCGAGAGCACTCCAACCTGTCCCGTCCCATTTGGCGATGTAATTCGCCGCGATATCCCCCGCCGTGGCGAAAGAACCACCGGCGTAAAGATTATTATTTCCATCCACCGCAAGAGCTTCTACAGATCCATCCAAACCATTTTCGAGAGCACTCCAACTACTCCCGTCCCACTTAGCAATGTGGTTTGCAGTTTCTCCTCCCGCTATCCAGAACCCACCTCCGGCGTATAAGTTGTTGTCTCTATCCACAGTGAGGGCTCTCACCATGTAATTAAGCCCTTCTCCGAGGGCGCTCCAACCATTTCCATCCCATTTAGCAATGTTTCTGATTGTCTCGCCTGCAATTGAAAAGTTTCCTCCGACATAGAGGTTGCCTTCTTCATCTATGGCAAGGGCATAGACTGAGTTGATTATTCCACTTCCAAGCACACTCCATTCTCCCGTCGAGATAGTCAACCGCGCTATATTAGTTGCGAGAATATTCTTCACTATGGTAAAGTCACCACCGATATAAAGGTAATCACCCTGCCGCACCATCGCACGCACAATCCCAGTCCCAGGGAACTCATTCATCGACACCCACCGTTCATCGCCGGGAGCGGCGTAGCGGGCCGAGGGACCGCCGAGGTCGAGGGCCACCGGCGCTTCTTCTTCCCATGCGAATTCGGGCGGGGTGAGGTTGGCGCTGGCTGTCACGGAGGCCGTCGGCATCTCGCCGCCGCAGGAGGCAAGAACGAGCGCAATGAGTGTAAGGAGTATGTTCCGCATGGCCCCGCCCCCGGTTCAATGAAAGAGATTCTACTGGATTTAATCAGAAATCGACGGGATTGTCAACTGAGGCTTTAAACCTTCTGGTCCCTTGTCAAAGGGGCCTTGACGGGATTTGAAAAAAAAGGGCGCCCCTCGCGGAGCGCCCCACAGAATGGAAGTGTTTTGGGTCTAGCGGATGCTGTCGCGGGCGTGGTAGTGGGTGTGGAGGAGTTCGTGCGCCTTGTGGCTGTTGGCCGAACCAAGGAACTCCTTGTATATCTGGGCCACGGCCGGGGAGAGGTGCGACTTGCGCAGTTCGCGCTGTTCGTCCTCTTTGTAGATGGCCGCCGCGCGCTCGGTCTTGATCTTCCACGAGGTCGGTCTCGGCTGGCCGCCGCCGCCGACGCAACCGCCGGGACAGCCCATGATCTCGATGAAGGGGAAGGATTTCTCGCCCTTCCGCCTCGCGGCGAACAAAC
>Ga0074195_1004423_pt1 | contig 11588 bp, 12 predicted proteins | sample EPASupsiteHSE623_FD_64525 | JGI IMG/M metagenome (GOLD analysis project Ga0074195, IMG submission 64525) | Bioremediated contaminated groundwater from EPA Superfund site, New Mexico - Sample HSE6-23 | ecosystem: Environmental > Aquatic > Deep subsurface > Groundwater > Contaminated ...
ATTGGGGATGTCAGTTCGCTTTGTCCAGAAGCTTTTGTCGTTGTAATCGTACCATAAAGCTCGTTCGCCTTTGGTTGCATTGTTGGCCCCGGAAATATCCTTCTCCAGCTTTTGCCGTGCCGTTTCTTTCTCGGCCCCGGGCATAGCCCTCTGGATCCAGCTCCAGAAGCTCTGGAAGAGGCTGTAAAGCCACTCGAATAGATTTTTAACGCTTTTCAAAATCTCCAGTATGCGTCCGAACAGCGGAAAATTGGTTATGAGGTAATTGATCCATCGCTGATCCAACTCGATCAGATAGTCCAACAGCTCGCCCGAATCCTTGCCCGTCACGGTCTTGGCAATCCCCATTCCGAGTGCCAGCGGAGCCGCACTGATGGCCGTAAGGGCCGCCAGTATCGGGCTCGCACCTCCGCCACGCATGGTGCTGTAGATCTTGTCCACATAGTCCCAGGCATTCCCCAGGACCTCGACGAGCGTGAAGAAAGCAGAGAGCATCTGATTCTTTCCGCTGTCCTCGTACCACTTGGAGAACCTATCGATGAGCGTGCCTGCGAAGTCTGCCAGGCCCTTCAGACCGCTCATGATGTCCTTGCCTATGGCGCTCTGCTGGAACTTATCCCAGGCCTTCTGCAGGACGCCCGTCTTGTAGGCCACTATGAGGAGAATGGCCGCCAGGGCGATCAGCGCCACATAGGGATTCATGAGCATGGAGCCCATCGACATGAGCTGCGAACCCATCTCAAGCGCCCCCAGGGCCTTCTTGACTTCCGCCATCGCGACCACAATACCCACAACGGCACCCGCCACACCCACGAAGCCCGCTGTGATGGCCAGGATCTTGGGCAGCAGGGGGTTGCGGTCGACCGCCCCCAGAAAATCCGCGAAAAGGTCCGCTATCGCACCCAGCGGACCCCGGAGTTCTGAGCCAACCGACTTTGAGATGGAGTGCAGGCGGGTCTGTATGACATCCAGAGGATCCAGTGCTTTGTCAAGATCCTCATCACTTATGTCGATCTTGGCGAGCAGCTTGATCCTCGTGGCCTGTGACTTGCGTGAGAAGCCTGGGCCGAAGATGTTATCCAGATCTTGCTGTGCCTGCTTGCCGCGTATGTTGGCCTGCGTGGCGTACTCGCCCAGGCTTTTGGCGCTGGAGATGCCATAATCCTTCTCCAGCATCTCGCGCTTGGTGATGAACTTCCGCTCAATGCCTTCGGTGGCCCCAATGGCACTATCGGTTGTCTTAGCACCGCGCTGAATCATCAGATTGGCCAATTGCAAGCGATCCGTGCTGCTGGTATACCCGGAGTCGGTTGCCTTGCTGGTGAATGATTTGAGCGCAGCCTGATCAATCTTCTTGGAGCCCTTGCGCGTGGAGAGCATGTCGTAGACCTGCTCGGCGTAGTTCGCGGACTCCTCGGCACCCTTCCAGGAATAGCCCATCAGGGAGCCACCCGCCAGGATTGCCGTCAGGGCGGCCAGCTTACCCTTGACGCCTTCAATTGCACTGCCCACGCCCTCAAACTTCGACTGTATATTGCCGAGATGGTCGGTCGATTTCTTGGCCTCCTCTCCAATATTCTTCGTGGCATCAGCGGCACCCTTGGCACCCTGGGCCGCCCGACCCAAGGCATTATTCCAGCCCGATGTGGCCATATTGGCGGCCTCAACCTTCTTCTGGACTGCGTCGAGGTTGCCCGTAATGCCCTTATTCACCTCGAAATTGATGGGGATGGTTTTGCCCGTGATGCCACGCATCCTGGCCTGGATGGCATCGAACTTCTTGCTGAAGTTGTCAGTGAGGTTGAATAAAGTGGTGAATGCCTTGGTGTCGCCCGTTGTAATCGCCTCAGAGTGGTTTGTTCAAAAATTCTTCCGGATGCTTCCTGAACTCCTCATCCATCTGCTTCATGCGCTCGCGCTGCTCCAGGATCTCTCCATAGTGATCCTGTCCCTTCCGGGCTTTACGGGGCCGGGCCTTCACGTCCGCGCCTGCGAGCCTGGCCTGGAACAGGGTCTGCTCCTCGGCTATCAGGGCCACGAAGAGCTCCTGGTTGGGTGTCAGGTCGTCCGCATTCCCGCCCGCCAGCCGGTAGCCCGCGATATGCTCTACGAGACGGAGCTGCCCGGCTGGGCTTTGGAAAAATCCTCGACCGCTTCCTCCTTGGGCTCGGAGGCCGCCAGGATCTCATTGCCGATCTGCTCGATGACATCATGGTCCAGGTCGTCCAGGCGCTTGGCGATACCGGGCGTCAGGATTCCGACCTTGCAGGCCTCCAGGGCCATCCGGAAGGCACCGTTGATATCTTCCTTGCCACGGAGCTGCACGCCCTGGGTGATTGTACGGAACTCCCGGCCCCGTAGTGCCCGCACGCGCACGGCCTTCCCCTTGTACTGCGGGTTCTGGGATTCGAGTATGATGATTCTCTCGCGCTGCATGCCGAGGCCGATGTCGTCCTCTGTCAATTCAATTGGAGTAGAATAATTTTCTTTGTCGCCCATAATAATACCCATTATAAAAATAAAATGATTATCCTGGGCTTACTGCTCAGGATAATCTGATCCCCACTTGGCCCTTCTCGCTATCCATTCATACGTCCTCTTGGCGACCGATCCCTGTGAAGAGTTGAACGTGTGGTGATTGATCTTGCAGCCCATGAACTGGGCCCAGATCTCACCGCCCACCACTTGTGCCACGCCGGTCGAGGGCACGATGTAGTTCGTGTACTCCCGTTCATGATACTCAATCGTGAACGGCACGGAGCTGCCCTGCTCGCTCGGATTGATCAGGAACGCATAGAGCAGATACTCCCACTTCTTGGCATCCGTGGCCGTGTAGCCCAGATCTTCCCAGTCATCCGGCAGTCCTTCGACGAGCCATCCTGTTTCCAGGGTGCCTTTGTAATCTATGTTGCCTTCCGTGATGTTCCGGGGCAGGCGAGAGCCGCTGTAGTGCTCAGCCGTCATCTCCTTGGTAATATCATAGGAGGTTCCCGTGAATGGCACGTAGACAAATCCCCCCGCGGGATTCTTGATCTTGACCTGTATGTCGGACGGATACTTCGAAAAAACGTTTGAAATTGTATCAGCCATCTATCTCACCTCCTTACTCCACCGTGGCACTCTCTATGATGCCGTTGTAGTAGTCGACGATGAACTTCTTGATGTGGCCCACATTCTCAGCCTCAAGCTTCACCCTCACGAGCCCCTTGTCGCCCTCGGATCTGCCGGAGGTGACGGCCAGGGTGTAGGCATCCATGACCTCATCAGCCACGAGCGTGTCCAGCACGTTTGCGAGATCCTCACGGAAGGTAGCCCTGACGCTCGGGGTGTTCTTGGCGAAGTAGAAGCGATCTGTGTAGTACTTGATGACGCGCGTCATGTAGTTGATCGTGCGTACATCCACGCATTCTCTGTACTGCTCCTCTGAGGCCGTGTTCCTGCCGTAGAAGCTGAAAAGGCCCGCAGCCGTCTTGACCAGCACGTCAAGCCTGTTGTTATGCAGGTTCTTGACGGTCTCCCTGCGGTAAGTGTTAAGCAAGCCCGTTGAGGCCAGCCCCTGCAGGGACATGTTCGAGACCCGTCTTGCGCAGGATGTGCCGAGCGGTGCCGCGGCCTCCTGGGCCGCTCTTGCCACAGTCGCATCTAGCCTATAGGTCTCGGTCATATCCCAGGGATTGGCCACTATCACGAGTTCCCGGTTGGCGAAGCTGCGGGCTATCTTGGCCGCATCATCTGGATCTATGTTGGCGTCCAGGCCGATGAATCCGATAGCGGGATAGAAGTTCGTCTTCATCTCATTGAGCTTGCCCGCCATGATCGGTATCAGGTCATAGGTGCCGGAGATGTTATTGGCGCAGAAGACCACCGTGCTCACGTAGGTCAGGTTATCCTCAATGTACTGCATCAGGACATCCATGGCGTCCGCATAGTCGTCTGTCGTGATGGCATCCCCATCGGAGCCGTCTGCGAGCTGGTACCTTCCATTGGCCGGAAGGTGAGTCACGATGGCGTCCGGGGTGAAGTTCATGATGCTGCTGTACACGAGTGCCGCCTGGATGGCGTCCAGATCCGCCAGACTGTCCAGGGCGGCCTGCTGCTCTGTGCCACTCCAGACGGTGACTTTCTTTGTCTTGTAGACGAACTTCGCCACGATGGCATCCGTCTCAGCCGGTTCCTCACCTGCGAAGAATGTCAGGGCACCGGTCGAGGTGTTGCAGTAGACCTTTCCGGTAGCAAGACTGCCGGACGAATAGACGATCGTTCTCTCGACATCACCCACCGTGACCTCATTGTCGTCATCCTCTACCAGGTCATGGAACTTCAGGTAGTAGGGGCCGACCGTGCCGTCGCCTGCAAACTCCTCAACATCGTGGGCGTTGAAGGTGCCGTCCGCCACATCCACGAAGGCCGAGTTGCCCGTGATGCCGCTGTTGGGGCTCGACCAGAGACCCACATTCACATAGTGCTCCAGCGAACAGGTCACGAGATCATCATCCTCAGGGCCTTCGCCGGTGTAGAATGTCAGGGTGCCGTTCTCCTGATCCAGGTAGACCTTGCCTGTCACCAGGTCGTCGAGATCGTAGACGATCGTCTTGGATGTGACGCCCACTGAGACAGAATTGCTGACGCTCTGGGTGTAGCAGTGATAGGCCAGCGCATAGGGTCCCACGCTGCCGCTTCCATAGAAGGTCTCAGACGCCACGACCTTCAGACCATCATGGGCATATTTCTGGGCGGACTTGAATCCTGCTCCCATGACACGAATGAACCATCCTGCAGCGAGCCCCTGGGCGAATGCCACGGAACCGGCTCTCTTGAGCGGGCCGCTCTGGAAGTACGTCTCGACCTCATCAGAGCTCGTGAGGGGCATCACAGTCATGCCGGGTCCGTGCGACCCCTCCCCGATGGCGCACATGATGTTGGAGCCAACATCAGCCGAGACGGTGCCCATGATACCCATGCGGAGTATCAGGCCCACCGGATAGCTGGTGTCTCCAATCTGTTCGATTATTTCAGACATCTATTGACCTCCTATGCTGTCAGAACGCCCCACCCGATGAGCTGGGACCGCTCGATAATCTGATATCGCTCCTTTCCGATAGCGACCTTCCCGGTCAGGATGAGCTTCTTCACATCCGCATGGGAGATCTCGCCATCTCCCACGAAATTCATTAAAGTGCCTCGCTGTCTTGCCATAAGAAAACCTCTTGAAAAATTGTTACTTGATGACCTAAGATTCTGGTTCCGGCTCAGGTGCGGGTTCAAGTATCACGTCCACCAGATAGCTAGTGGAATGTGATTGCTTCACGGTCTCCCAATCGAATACGGAAGACTCCACTTCATTTCCGATGCCCAGCACGACCTTCTGGATGGTGTCAAAGGTCCTCTGCCAGGTGAATTGATATTCGACAAAAAAGTAGACCACGAATCTCTGCACAAGCTTCTTCTGCCACTCGTCCCGCAGGGGCGGCAGATTCTCTGGAGGGTCTGCGCCCCGGAACTGCATGGGCATACCGGGTTGATAGGGGTTCAGGCCCGCCTCGGTTGAGTAGAGGAACGTGTAGAGTTCGCTTGCGAGCCCGCGGCACTCATTCATGTCGAGCGCCTCTATGACGGCTGCCATCCGGGCCCGGCAGTTCTGGCCCCAGATTTCTGTCGCCGTGGCAGTGTTGCGGCTCATGAGGCGCACTTCGCTGACCGGAATGCCTTCGCTCGCTATTGTGATGATCAGGAGGGGATACCGGGGCTTGTTGACGTACTGCTGGGGGCGGTATTTATAGAGAGTTGCACCGCTCGGCAGGACCTCCGGCACGCCTTCGTAGATGGCCTGGAACTGCTCGGGTGTCATGGTCATGATTCCCTCGAATTGTAAACTCCATAGGGTATTCCGGGGTCGACCAGGTCCATGAACTGTACAAACGAACTTACCATGTCCTGCATGGTCTGGTTCAGCTCATCTTCCACAATGATGACATCTACATTGTAAGTCTGGCTGCGGCGGCTTTTGAAGAGCACATCCACCTTGTAGTACTTCTTCAAGGTCGCCCAGACGTGGGCATCCACGGTATCCAGGGCCTCATGATCGATGCTCAGGATGGCGTCAACCTCCTGCTCCTTGGAGACCAACCCCTCCAGAGTGCGATCTATCAGGTAGCTCTTGGAGACCTGTCCTTCTACCATTGCGTCCACGTCGTAATCGAGAGTCTTCTTGGGGTTGGCCACTATGGCATCCACCGATTCCGTCTTTGTGTGGTCGACACTGGCCTTGACATCGGCATTGTAGCTCTTCGAGTGGGCCGCCAGGATCTTGGCATCCATCTCGTAGCTCAGGCACTGCCTGCGGTACAACTCGGTGTAATCCCAGGAGCCGTAGTTGCAGCAGCCGCCCGCGATCCATGTGAGCTTTGCGAAGTTATCATCCAGCGATGCGCCTGCCGAAGAGACGTTCAGAGCATCATCCACGGATCCCACAGAGATCTTGCCGGCATCGATCACAGTCCAGGTCACGCCTCCGTCTGTGGAGTACTTCAGAGCGATTACCTGATTCCCGGAGGAGTCCGTGGTGGTCTGGGCCGAGAAGATCAATTGGTCCGTGTAGGCTGCGCCCGTCACGGGCAAATTGTAGGATGCGATTTGAGTGGCGTCATAATCCGCCACAAGCTGCTGAAAGACATACTTGAACCAGGCATTGCCCATGTAGACGCCGTGGACGTGCCCCGCGGCCCCGTAGGTGGTGAGGACCCGGCTGTAGAGGGCACTCTCACCCGACAGTAATTGCAGGTCATTGTAGCGTACCAGGAACTGCACATTCGCACCGGTGGCCCCGTCTATGGAGGTTACGAGGATCTGTGTTATGATGAACGGCGGCGAGGATGGCACGGGCCAGAGTCTCCCGGCCACAAGGCTATAAGGTGGGGCCAGATCATTCCAGTCCGTGTCGTACCTGGCATCTCCCATCCACCTCCGATAGCCTCTGAATGTCAGGCCCGCATCCTCTGAGATGAGGAGGAATGGCCCGGCAGCCGCAAAGACGCGCCCGCACGCGCCCGCGATGCACGCTTTTGAAGTATTTGTATAGTAGGTCTTATATTTTGATCCGCTCGGATCATCGCTGTTTGCTGAGCTGCCGAATAGCACAGTGTGAGAGTCGCAGACCAGGGTCCAGTGCCTGGCAATGTCGGTCGAACGCCAGATGTAGCGGCCATCGGTGCACATCAAGACATCCCCGCCGCCAATATTGCAGAAGGCCGGGACTGCTGAGGCCCCCGGGAGACTGGCTATTTTGGTCCAGCTCTTGCCGGCATTGACGGTCTCGTAGAAGCCCGTCGAGGTGTTCATGATGGCCCAGCCGTACGTGATGAGCACCAGATCGTAGATCTTCTCACCAGAGGCCGCCAGGAAAGCCCTTTCCCAGTTGATGCCATAGTCCAGGCTTCTGTAGACGGCCCAATAGCCGTCTGTCCTCTGGGCTATGGCGAGGTGGGTCCTGCCGTATATGTGGAAGCCCTTCGTGATAGTCTCGATCGCGTCGGGGAAAGCATTCGAGCGCCACCAGCTTTTGAAGCTCGTGGTGTCGAATGTACCCAACAAGTAGGGAAGGTTCGGCACCACCATGAGGGCCACGGGATTCATACTCATGCCGACACCTCCGCGGTGATTAGGTAGGAGCTGCGGCGCTTCATGGAAGCGAAGGCATCGATATTGTACTGGTCCGATTGCAGTTTCTCGGAGATGGCATCCACATCATAGGATTGCTCGCCACTCTTCTGCAGCAGGCCATCCATCTCATATGACTGGGTATGCGGGATCTCGATGTTTGCGTCTACCATCTGGGACTTTGACCTATCGGCCTTGATCCAGGCATCGATCCGCTCGGTGAGCTGATGAGATGTTTCGAGAAGAGCATCCAGGTCCTGTGAGAGGGTGCCTGTGTCGAAGATGTCGGTGCGCACCAGGTACAGGCACGATTTCGGCTTGGAAACGTTGACATCCAGAGTGTAGTCTGTGGAGTGCTGGCCCATCAGGTAGGCATCCACGTCATAGGTTTTGTAGGGGAATGCTGTAGACCACGAGACCCCTGCGGCTATCATGAGGTCCAGGGCCTCCTTGACTGCGGTGTACTTTGCCTCCGCCGTTATCATGGCCTGATAGGAGCTCCAGTTCACCCGGACCTCCGCGCCCCCATAGATCACGAGATCTACGGCGTCCTGCATGCCCAGGATGTTGTTCAGGATATCCTCGCACTCTGCCTTAGTGCCGCTTGATTTCATGATGCTCAGGCGCGTCATGAGGCGGCTGCGGAAAGTCTCGTCATCTTCCCCGTAGCGCCTGTAGAGTCCAATGATTGAGGACCAGTATTCGTCGAGGTCGTCCGGGGTGGCGTAGGGGAGCTGCAGGCGCAGGCCCATCGTGGCTATTGCGGTCTTGAGTTCCGCTATGCGGCGAGCGTAGGACTTTATGACGGCGTTTATGATGCTCTCCTGGAACCTGGGATCGGATTTTTCCAGTACCAGGAGGACATCAATCAAGTAGCTCATCTGCGGGATCTTCTGAATAGTGCCGCCCAGGCGATACTCAATTGTGTGGATATCCCCCAAAATGGCGTCCACATTGTAGCTTTTCGGCTGGTTGACGGCCTGAACAATTGCGTCGAGCGTGTAATGGAACAGATAGTCCTCTATCAGGTCCTCGTCGAAAATGCCATCATCAAAAATCAAATGCTATCGCCCCAGGCTCCACTTAAAATGAGTGCTGAAAGAAAATCGGCAGGCCCAGCGACCGAGTTGTCCAGACCATGTCGCCAGGCCGAGAACACACGCGCGATAGGTGGTGTTCGATATCATTTGTGACTTCCTTCTATATATATGATTGCTGCAACAGCGGGCAGCGATTCATCCCATCCCTCAAAGGAGATGGGTCTTCTCGACCTCGCGCTAGAAGGCTATCTTCGCTTGTAGTCAAGTATGATGTGCCGCTCGCCGCCGATTGTCAGAACGTAGTGGGTAAAGTGCTTCTCTTCTGCAAAATCTCCTATGCGGCGAATACCCCGCAGGCCCCTCGGGATAGTGGCCTCACAGACCGGGCAGCGCACCTGGCGAGCCTTCTGATCTATGATGGGATTCTCGACCAGAGCGTCGCATGCCCCGCAGTACCAGCGGTTCTTTGCCAGGCACCTGGGGCACGTGTCCAGCTCCGGCGCAAACTCTGCTTCACAGAAGCCGCAGACATGCATAGGCTCCAGCCGCAGGGACCCAGCCCGATGAAAGTCGGCCTTCGTGCCTGGCAGAATGTCAAACGTGAGGGTCGGGAGTTGTGAGGGCTCTGCTCGATCCCCATTGGCCTGGATCTTTTCAGCCAGCGAAGGCGTGATGGCCATGAAGATGATTTGGGCGACCTGGCCAGGATAGGATTCGAAGCCGCAGTACTTCCCGGTCTCGGGATCGAACTGCGGCAGGGCTGAGCCGTCCGGGAGAATCCGGATCCAGAACCTCCTGAAGGTTGGTTGAGCCATTCGATGCGGACCTTAGAATATGTTGTAGGTCGCTATTACGGTTTTGGGGGACTTGGCACCATACGTGCTGGTCGGCACAGTCCAGAGCTGCAGGACCCATGCCTTGCTGTAGAAGTCGTCCGTGTAGGGGCCGGAGTCGATCCGCAGGGGTGCGTCAGCCGAGCAGGTGTCGAAGTCGACTTTCTTGGTGGTCAGGCTTCTGTAGGCAGGGTGGCCATTCGAGACATTGTCAATTGCATATCCATCAGTGCCCACAGTGCCGCCTGCCTGAGCGTACTCGTTTGAGCCGTGCAGCGTGACATCTATGGGCAGACCATTGTCTCCGGTGTCCTTGACACCTACGAACAGGCCGCCGCCGTTTGCGGAATCCAGGCCCCAATCCTCTGCGAAGCCTTCATCGCCGTGTATGTAGATATCTCGGACCTGGTTGAAGTCGCCTGTGATGCCCAGGCAGTCCGTGACCCAGAAGCTATGATAAACTCCCGAGGCTGGAATCTTGCAGGGGTTGTTCAGTCCCGGTATGCCATCCTGCGTGCAGAATCGTCCCACGATTCCTGCAAGCGATTGTTTGGCTCCTGAAGAGCCATAGAGCCTATAGATTGTTGCAGTCTCAGCCATAACAATACCTCGAAAAGAATAAAATTGATTTGGATTCAAAAAAGCGGTTCGTCTTTCGCCACCACGTTATGGAAATTCCATACCTCGACGGTGGTCGGGGACGTGGTGTAGCCCTTGACTATCAGGACATCCAGATAGTAGCGGCCATGTATGGTTTTCTCTAGGGCGGCATCTGTCATGTAAACGAAGCAGGTCTCCACAAAATCCCCCTCAGCACATCACGCAGCGCCCAGCCGGGCGAACTCTCCAGAGGTCGTACTTCAGACGGACTGGAATCAGATAACTGCTCAGAGGGATATGATAGGCTGCGGCCAGGGTCGCGGAAACTCCGTGGTAGTGGTTTGCGGCAGACCAGGTTCCGCCAGTGGTTCCTGTATAGCCCCCGATGGATGAGTTGCTTGTGTTGCCTGAAATGCTCTGTGTGTGGGTATCCGCTCCACTTAGTGCAGGATTTGAGTTCCCTGCCTTAAGGTTCGCATTAGCCCAGGCCGTCAGGATCTCCCAATTCGATGTCGGCGTGCCATCCACGAACGCAACTATCCCTGCCTGGACCTTGAGAACGTCCGAAATAGCTTCATAAAGCCTGGTGACAAGGTTGGCAGGCTCGACATATTTCGAGTCGGAATTCAGATTGATGGTATGATTATGGGAAGTCCACCCATCACAGTTTGATCCGCCCGAGGGGTCCCGGCCACCTGAATTGGAGCCGCCGTTTGCGACCGTCCCTGATACGTTATGATTTTGTGGGGTCGTCGTACCTCCCGTGGCCCCCGGCGTGTTTATCGCAATATAGTAGCCATCCGCCAGACTGAACCTTGCGAATCTTGCATCCTCTGCCAGGGCGTTGTAGGATGGGACAACCAGTCCCGTCAGAAGCCTGCGCTCATGTGCCTCCCATATGGCCAGGTCCATGTAGACGAGATCCAACCCGTAATAGGGTGGATTATTATTGTTTGCTGTGATGGTTGGCGACGATGGGGCACCGTGGGGATGGTTTTCCAGGGCAGTACCTGTGGTCCAATCGGCTGCCCCCGCCTGACTACCATTATTACAAGCCCAGTCCGCCAGACCATGAAGGTGAGTCAGAGAACCTATATCAGCCAGGTGCAGGGCCGTGTTACTGGCCAGCCGGACATACTTCCCGGAACGGGTAGCTCTCGTGTAGCCGGTCGGTGTGTTGGCGGCTCTCGAAAAGAAGTATATGTTCGTCATCAGCTCACCAGCGCCTTGAGCGAAATCGTGACCGCCGTGACCGTGGTGGCCGAATCAATCTTGAAGTACAGATAATCGCCTGCCGCGATTGTCTTCGTCCAGCCCGTCAGAGTAGTATCCTGATATTTCAAGGCACTTGAAAGCGTAGGTTTTGCCGAAGCGGTTATTGTATTCGAAACAGTAGCAGGAAGGCTAGCATAAGCAGCTTTCCATATGTCAACCACTATGCTGCCAGACTGGTCGGCTA